>Ga0209816_1003421_pt1 | contig 10893 bp, 5 predicted proteins | sample CoawatmetaG01DNA_FD_187509 | JGI IMG/M metagenome (GOLD analysis project Ga0209816, IMG submission 187509) | Marine microbial communities from the West Antarctic Peninsula - Coastal water metaG017-DNA (SPAdes) (version 2) | ecosystem: Environmental > Aquatic > Marine > Coastal ... | reverse complement strand
GCACTTGTGTTGTAAATTGGCTACTAAGGCCACCGTTCGTAGCCATTTCAGCTATCATACCTTGATATATTTTCATATATTCGTGTGCCTGCATAACATCTTTTTGCGCTTCAAATCTATTTTTAAATTCCTCCCGTTGTTCAATTAATACCTTACGGCGCTCTGGAGTAGTTTCTTCTTTGCTAATCTCTTCGTTTATCGCCAGCTTTCTGGCGCTAATAGATACATTAAATTCTTTTTGCATCTCGTTAATTCGGCCCAGTAACGTATTAGCAGCGCCAGATATTTCTTGCATAGTCGCTTGACTTTGTATTAATTTTTGCAGGTTAGCCTGTGTGCTTGCCTTGAAAGCATCAATTTTATTCTTAATACCATCTTGATTAGTATCGTACGCTATTTTAGCTTCTTTATAATACATTTCTAAATCAGTTGCGCTTGTCCTTGCGGCTAAGTCCATAGCCTCAGATACATCTTTTGTATATACCTCAAATACTTTATTTGCCTGTGTATTTACTTTATCAGCTATTTCTACATCAAACTTCATATCTGCCAGAAAGCCAGCTTTCTGTTCTGCAATGCTATTTTGCCTACTTCTAGCTATGTTAGCATCAAATTCACTTCTTGCCGCAGTACCTGTCCTACCAGTACCACCTGTAATTAAGCCGTCCATATATGCTTGAGTACGTCTTTTATCTACCGATTCATCTGATAACACTTCTTCATCTAATTTTTCTTTAGCTAGGCGGTATTTTTCTAAGCCTACCGCTTTAGCTTGACGATCCATGCCACCTAACTCTTTATAAGTAGGCTTACCATCTGGCCCAAGAATAGGTTTACCATCTTCCCCCATAATCTGTTCACGGGCAGGGCCGGAGAGTCTCTCAACTTCGGTTTGTTTTTTATTTTCTGGATTAACGGCTATGCGACTATCTACTTTAGCCTTAAACTCTGGCGACAGCGCATCCGTAGCTTGCGTTCTGCTTATGCTACTAAAATTAACATTAGGCGTATTAAGTATTTGTTGTAGTTGCTCATCTGAGCCTAGAGAAGGGGGTTGTACAGCCACATTAGGATCAACTCTATTAGCAACGCCATCTTGCTTGGGTACTGCTGAGAAAGGTTCTTTAAGTTCTTCAGGTTCAGGAGTTACATCTTCAGTAGCAGTGCCCTTAAAGAATTCTTTTGGCGATAATGGACTTTGAACGGGTTCAGGTACTATTCTTTCTCCAAATTTTTCGTTTTGTATGATTTCATCTATAACATCATCAGTAGCGTTAGGAAAAGTGGCAGGATTTTGTTCCTTAAAGTCTGCACGTTCTTGCGCAGTTACTGTGGCACCTTGCCTTTGACTTTCAGCTATCGGGTTGAGTTGTTTTAACGCTGCTTCTCTACGTACGGCATCGGTGCCTTTAGGGAATACATTCGGGTTGTCTGCTAACCATTTTTGAATGTCAGCTTCTTTTACTTTTCCGCCTGTAACGTAGCCAATAATACCGCCTTGAGCCATATTTCGTAGGTTAGGTCGTGGTACGCCCATAAGACCGCCTCTAGCGGCATTCATTGTAGGAGCGGCACCTTGAGGCATACCTTGAGGCATACCTTGAGGGCGTGGTTGAGGTCGTTGTGTAGCTATACCCATAGATTGTTGTTTTGATTTGGCTTTATTTTGACGTTGATCCAAAACTCCTGCTATTTGTTTAGTCTTATCTTGTAGATTTGCCTGTATTAAATTTTCTTCCATTTCCTCAACAACACTTAGAGGCGAGGACTCAGCATTAAGGGCTTGATTGTTTTTTATGGCGTTTAATTGCTCCGTTAATTCTTGTACGGCAAGACCGTGTATCAACGACCCAGATACCTTTGCTTTCTTCTTCAAGCCCTCTGGATTGTTTCTATTAACGTTTACCATCTTGTCTATTTGGTTGCCTAACCCGCCTTCATTTAACATGCCTATCTCCTAAACCTTTATTATTGGCCGAATATGTTTTTGTACAACTTTGAAAGCCCTTCAGCACTAGAAGCCATTTGAGAGGCTTGACTTGGGGCGCTGTAAGACTTTGAAACCGCTTCAATTGGCAAGTCTTGTAGCAATGACTGCATGTATTGTACTTGTTTGTACGGGTATAAACGTTCTTCTTGGAACTGAGCGTAGTCTGCTTTCATGCCTTCAGACTCCATACCTCTTTGCTCTGCGCCCGCAGTACCTTGCCTGTTCAACACATCAAAACCGTATTTATTAGCAGAATCTTGCGCTTGCATAGCACGATCTTGTTGAGTGTTAAACTGTTGTTGCGCTCTATCATAGGCAGAGGCGTAACCCTTACCAGTTATATTTCCTAGGTTAGTCTCTAGGTTACGTTGGTTCTCCATGTCCATAAGAGCCTGACGAGAACCACCAAATGCACCTGCTTGAGTCATGCGCCCTGCGTTAGCTACGCGGCTTATTTCTGACTGGCGACGAGCTTCATCTAATTGAGGATTAATAGCCGCCATAAGGTAAGGGTTCATACCTGCGGTAGCTTCTTCCGCAGTAAACTCTTTAGGAGTAAAAGCACCCATATCAGTAGGAGCATTTAACGCGCCAATACCTTCAAACGATTGATCTTGTAGTCCACTAGTTCCTGCGCTCAGTGGCCCTTCGTATGCTTGGTATGCTTGATTACCTAGCGCCTTGCCTTGACCTAACATGTCAGTTACGTAGTCACCAGCCCAGCTAGAAAGAGAGGACTCTGTACCAACTGCTTGGCCTACTAAGGGATCATTAGGTTGCGTACCTGCGCTACCTTCACCACCTACTACCGCGTTTGCGTCGTCTTCGCCTTGGAAGTTAGTAACTTTAGGTTGATTTTTATATACAGAACCACCGTAGTTATAGGCTTGCGCAATACCGCCTTGAGCCATAGTAGGCATAAACTTGTTAGGGTCTATTTGTTTACCTTGCTCGGAGTTTCCAGTACGTTCTTTACGTACACTGTCCATCATACCGTGCAACTGGTTAGCGCCCGCATCGGAGTTACCGTTACCTAGGTGACTAACTACATCAGCAGGGATAACAAACTCACCATCACTAAGGCGTGCTTCTTGTGTGCCGTCAATACTTGCAGGAACTTCGTCCGCCATACCATCTGTTCTGCCACCTAGATAGTAGCCGTTGTGTGCTGATGCAATACCGCCCATAGCCATAGCTTGTACAGGGGGAGCCATTGCAGAAGGAGGTGGTACAGGAGCGTTGGGATTCTGGCGTTGAGCTAGTTGCATAGCTTGCGCTTGGGCAGCGGCTCTAGCTTCTTCCACAGTAGGTGTTCTAGTATTAGTAGGGCGAGCTGCATATTGTACGTCTGAGAAGTAGCGTCTACCCGCTTCCCCCGGCCTACGGGGCTGTCCACCTTGTGGCATAGGTTGCATAGGCACTCGTTCACGCACAGCAGTTAAGTCTGGTATTTTACCTTGGTACCCTACATCGGGAGTATCTGGTTGAAAATAATCGCCAACCTCGCTAGCAATAGCAGCTCCAGCAATACCTGATGGAGCATTGGTTAAAAACTCTGATACTGCGTCACCTGCTCCGGCACCTGCTACGTTAGAAACTACATTCCCCACGCCACTTACCATATCTGAATACCAACCCATTAACCTTCTCCAATTAATCTTATTAATCTATCTGTATCTGATTCAATTACGCCACCACGGGCTTTATTAACTCCAAACGGGCTACCACTAGGAGCACTAAAAGGACTAGCAAACTTCTGTTCTTGTTGATCATTTGCAAAAATACTACCAAAATCGTATGTGTAGTCTAAATTAAATTTATCTGCTGGTGTTTCAGTAATTACGCCTTGTTGCGCTGCTTGCATATTCATTACATCAGTAGCAAAGTCGTCAAACTCTCCCTTTTGCGCATTTGTTTGTATCTGCGTCTGCATCTGTAGTTGACGCTCTTGTTCTAATGCTTGCTCTTGCTCAAACTGAGCATCTTGTTCTAGTTTTTGTTGCGCAGCTATGTCGGCATTTTGCTTGTACAATCCCGTAGGGCCAAACATGCCTCCTTGTAGCGCAACATCCTTACCCCCAAACGCCTGTTCTAACATGTTTTGGTCGTTAATGTCAATTACACCATCATTATTAACATCATACTGTAATTGCTGATCAGTTGGAACAAAAGAAGATGGGTCGGCAAGCACTTCTTGTTCAGCTATTGCATTGGCTACAAAGGCTATATCTGCATCAGTAACTTCTTGGGCGGGCTTACCTACAAAATCAGCTACTATTTGTACTTCATCACTTACATCTGCAATACCTGATTCAAACTCGTTTCTAAGAGTTTCTTCAGTAGTACCTATTTCCGCGAGTAGTTCATCTTTAGTCTTGCCAAGTTCACCAGATACATCGTCTATAGCTGTAGATAGGGCTTCATCCCTGTCCATGCCCGCAGCTTCGTTCTTTTCTACCTCTGCTAGTATGCTAGCCTCTACATCCCCTAACTCAGTTTTTACATCCGCAATGTCAGTTTTTACATCTGCAATACCTGATTCAAACTCGTTTCTAAGAGTTTCTTCAGTAGTACCTATTTCTGCGAGTAGCGAATCTTTAGTAGTGCCAAGTTCACCAGATACATCGTCTATAGCTTTAGCTAGGGCTTCATCTCTGCCCATGCCCGCAGCTTCGTTCTTCTTCATCTCAGCTAGTATGCTAGCCTCTACATCTCCTAGCTTAGTTTTTACACCCGCAACGTCATCTTTTACACCTGCAACGTCACCTTTTATAGCATCTCTGTCACCCGTTGCTATGGCATCTCTAGCTACAGCAGCAGCTTCCGCCAACCTTGCAGCTTCTGCTGCGGCTAGTCTAGCTGCTTCTTGCGCGGCCTCTCTGTCAGCTACATCTGCTAATCTAGCTTCTTCAACTAACCTATCAGCCTCTTCTTGGGCTAGTCTAGCTTCTTCCGCCAACCTTGCAGCTTCTTTTTCCGCAGCTAATCTATCTGCTTCTATTTGAGCCAATCTATCTGCTTCTGCTTGAGCCAATCTATCTGCTTCTGCTTTAGCTGCTGCTTCCGCCGCTAACCTATCTGCTTCTGCTTTAGCTGCTGCTTCCGCCGCTAACCTATCTGCTTCTGCTTGAGCTGATGCTTCGGTAGCTAACCTATCTGCTTCTGCTTGAGCTGCTGCTGCTTCCGCTGCTAACCTATCTGCTTCTGCTTGTGTGCTTGCTGCTTCTGCTTCCGCTGTTAACCTATCTGCTTCTGCTTGAGCTGCTGCTTCTCTTTTTGCTCTATTCTCAGCGGCTTGCTTATTTGCTTCTGCGCGTGCTTCTGCGCGTGCTTTTGCAATTTCTTCCGGTGTAGGTTCTGATGAAGGGTTAGTAGAAGGACTGGTATTGTTGTCGTCTACAGCGTTAGGTATGCCATCACCATCAGTATCAGTACTACTGCCGTAGGTGAGTGCCCAGTACGTAGCTAACTCCTCGTCTACATCGCTACCTGCACCAGTGTTACCTATTAAAGCTAATACATCATCTTGAGTGTAATCTAGCCCTCTACCTTCCATTGCCTTAGTAGCTTCAGCAGAACTTGTGTACACGTCATTGTATAGGGTGTTCATAGCATCAGTTACTGCTGTAGAGTCTAGTCCCGCGCTACCTAATGCAGACTTTAGGGCTACCTGACTGTAATTTTCACCGTTGGCAAATATTTCTAAAGCTGCGGGGTTACTTGCTATCGCTATGTTAGACACCATATCGCCAGTATTGACAACGCCTACAGCGCCAATTGCTACGCTACTACCTATAATTAATCCCATAGCAGCGGCAGTACCAATGTTACCCATAACGTCTACATCGGGATCAATTAAAGCTAATTGACTTTGCGTGTACCCAGTAGCTATACCTTCTTCAAATGATTCTGTTGCTCCTTCTTTGACCGCAACTGTAGCGCCTTCACTTATCCTTCTAGCTATTTCATTAAACATTCCTGAATTAGTAAACTCTGGTTTAGGTATTCCACCGATAAACAACTTATCCGCTGACATTCCACCTACTGCTAAAGCGGCTATAGTAGCAATTGCCGCTACGTTACCAGAATTTATAGCTACTCCTAAAGCATACTCCTTTGCTTCTTCTTGTTTAGTGCTTAAAAAAGTAGTTCTAGCCACCCCACTAAGTTCTAGTATATCTGCTTCTTTGTTAGCCATTTTAGTAAAGGTAGCGTGAGCTTCTTCGTATGCGCCCCCCGCAGTAGCTGACCAACTTTCAGAAACATCAGTAACTGCGGCAGCGGTAAGACCTGCTTTTCTACCTATAGCGATAGCTGATTTTTCTGCTAACTCTTGTGTAAGCTCTTTACTAAGAGTCTTAGCTACAAATTTTGCTCCTATTGATGCTAGGCCACCTATTAATAAAGGTGCGGCTTCTTGCATAAATTCTACGGATACGTATTCCCCGAAGAATGCTGCGGGGTGATTAGCAGCGGTTTTAAATACTCCCTGCATACCTTGGAAAAGACTTTTCTTACTTTCGTCTCCTGATACGTACTCTCCATTATCGTCGTATACTATAGGTGTATTAGGATCATCTTGGGTCTGCAAGTTTTTTTGAAACTCTCGCATGTTTTCCGCTGCTACTTTATACCCTTCTGTGTTAGCGCCTTCTCCCAACGCTTGCATGTCAGCGGCAAATTCTCCTGCGGCAGTTCCTGCGGGGTCTACACCAAACAACACCGCAAAGCCATTAAACCCTTCTATAATACCCCCAGTAGCCCTAATAGCGTTGGCGTATGCGTTTTGAGCAAATTCGCTAGCGCCTTTATCTTTTAGGTAAGTAGCCCCGTCTTGTAAAGACGCTAAGAACCAATTAGGAATAGGTTCGCCTTGGGTAAACCCAAAAGTAGTAGAAGAAGGGATGCCATCATCCCCAATAGTAATATAGGGGCTAACATTAGCGGTAAACGCTTCGGGGCTATACGAAATGTTATCAGGATCACTTAAATCTTGTAGTGTTGGGCCTGTATTAGGAGACGCATTATTAACTTCTATAGGAGTTAAGTCGTACCTTTCCCCCGCTTCGTCGTACCCATAAGCCTGTCCTGTTGTAGGATCAAAAGCATAAAGTGCGTCATCGGCAACATACGCCTCCGTTGAGGGGTTAGCCCATTCATACTTACCTGTTTCTGCGTTGTACGTTTGTTTAGCTTTACCGCTTAAAACATCTTTATTAGTAGTTCCTTTGGCTAAACCAAACCCTTTAGAATCATACCCATACTTAATATCCGTAACATTTCCGTCACTGTCAGTAGTAGCTGAAAAATACTCATCGCCTTTACCGTCAGGATTGTTTAACGCACTAAGCGCAGTTTGGGCAACGGCCGCTGCGTCTAACTCTTCTACTGTAACCCCAGTATCAGCAGCTAATTTTTCTAGTTTAGCTAATACTGTTTTGTTTTGTTCAGGAGATAGTTTAGTTAAGTCTAACTTACCTCTTGTAGCCGTTGCTATTTTGGCTAGGGCAGTACCCGCTTTAATGTTAGTTTGTGTAGTTAACGCTTCCTGATTAGCAGGTGAATTGTTATACAGCCCAGTAGTAAGAAAGTGGTTGTGCGCCTGTTCTTCTGTTATATCGTTTTGCTTTGCGTAGAACTCAGCATCAAAATCGGGGCTTAGATTGTTAACTGTAGCTTTGTTTATATCATTAAACTGTGGCTTTAGGGCTGTGTTTAGCTCTTGTTGGGTTTCAGTTAACTCATCAAACGACACTCCGTAAGCGTCTAACGCGGTCTGGTAGTCTGCTGCGGTGCTATCGTATACAGCGTTTAGTTCTGTAATCCTAGGCCCATACTCGTCAGTTACTAATTTAATAAACTTTTCGTTGTAATCAGTTGCAGCTTTCTCTGCTGCATTTAGTCTGGCTAGTTGATCGGAAGACATACGTGCTCTACCATCACTGCTAGTCAGTATGCTATTTTTTTTGTCTTGCAATCTGTTTAGTTCTACAGAACCAGCTTCTATTTTTTGTGATATCTCGTTAAGTTCTTCTACCGCACCGGAATGCTCGCCTACAATACGCTCTACTTCTCTACCCTGCACGTCTAACGCGCTAAGTTTACCTGTTGTCCTGTCCCATACTTCTGAAAAGTTTTCTTTAAAAGTACCGTCTGAAACGGCTTTTCGGGCACCCATTCCTACTTGCCTAGCTAGGCTTGTCATAAACGCTTCAGAGACATCACCTTCAGTCATTGCCACGTTTAGCGCATTCTGTACCGATGCAGTAATCATTCTAGTATTAAATATTGTATTGTCGCTACTTACATATTCACCTACCAAGTCAGACACTACTTTAGTAGTAACTACAGCAGACGAGATTATTCCCGCCATACGCCTTTCGTTAATCTCTCCAGTTACAAGCATGTCAGAAACACCTTGCTGAACCATGCTTCTAACTACCTTACCTACAGATTGAGCTTCGTTTCCCTGTGTATTAGGGTCGTCTTCTCTAAAGCCACCTAGTTCTTCTAGTTTGTCTAACGCGTTGTCAGTACGGTCATTAACCTCTCCAAGGATTCTACCAACTCCGGCATTCACACCCCCAGATATAAAAGCCTCTAAAGGGTCTTGGCCCGTTACAACTGCGGAAATAGCGTTTGTAGTACCTTCGGTTACTGCCTCAGTTACGAAAGAACCTACTGCCCCGTCTCCAAATACGTCTCCCACGCCTTCACCAAATTTTCCTGCTTTGTCCCCTACTACTTCTCCCATTTCACTAGCGACATATACAGTAGCTGCGGATTTAAGTGCGTCTCCTAGGCTACCGCCTTCTTCGTAGGTATCTGCGGCCTCTAACGTAGCCATTAAATGTACTTTTGTAGCGGGATCAACTGGAGCCATAATTATGGCTACTTCTAATAATGCTTTTACTGGGTCGTCAATAATGTCTTGTATTTGTGCTTCTGCCATCTTTATGACAGGCTGAAAGATTTCATCGTCAACCCAAGAACCTACTTCTTTTAAAGGCTGAAAGAGTTCGTCGTCAACCCAAGAACCTACACTTTTTATTGCTTTAACCGCAAAGGACATACTATGACTCCATCTCTGGTACTAACAAGTATACTATGTAGTCCTCACCATCTTCAGAAAGACCTAAATGTATGTCGCCTCCTGCGGGAGTTATTAGTTTTTTTAATTTTTTAAGTACGGGTATTATTTTTTCTCCGTACGATTTCTCAAACTGAACTACGTAGTTAGTTATGCCTTTATCTTGCAAGTGCCCTACATACTTCAACATATTGGCAACAAAATTTTCTGCTGTGTCTACGTTAAACACCCTGCCCATCATCTTAGCGCGGCCTTTACCACTATGCCCACCAAATACAGTATTACCGAACTGCACAACATCAGCGTTTTCAGAACTTAACTCAGCTACTACAGCCCCTAGAGCGGCTTGAGGGGGTATGTCTCCTGAACCGACTTGCTCAAGAAACCGTACAAGCACTTCAGCCATAGGAAGTTCTTTTTTCTTGCTGTCGTAAGTCTTCATACTTAGGTAATCTCTAGGATGCTAGCTACTACATGTAATCTATTAGCAGTGGCGGCAGTGACTTTTACTATCTCAGAAGTTTCTACTACTAGCGGAGCGTCTAATAACTCTACTGTAGCATTAGCGCCAATAGCTTTTGTTTTGAACAGGCTGAACACATCACTGCCGTTAGTTATTGTTATAGTGATAGTGTCTGCGTTACCAGAGTCTTCGGAAACCAATATAGACTTAAAAATACCTGTAGTTAGACTAGCTGCTGTATACAACGTAGTCACGCTAGTAGTAGTTAAGTCGAGTTTTGCATTTTTATAAGTATTAGCCATTAGCTTATAAACCAAGTAGCGGCTTCCGCCTGTTGATTGTATGTAGCGTTACGAAGCGCGTTGTCTAACTGATTAAAGTAAATACGTAGCACCTTGTTAAACTCTTCAAAATCTTGTGCGTTGTACTCTTTTGGAGGGTACGGCAGTGCTGGCGCACGAAACGGTACGTTATAACTAGTCTGGTCTATAGCCATTATCGTCTACCATCAGGTCGCATGTCAATTCTGGGAGTACCTAGCTGCCAAGTAACTCCTGTGGCGCTAGACTCTATTTTCATAGCCATTTGACGGCCTCGTACGCGAGTATACACCTCTCCTGTAAACTGCTCTACAGGTGTTGTAGCTGTCCTAGTAACAGCCGCAGAGTTTGCCCCACCCTCAGATAGCGGATTATTGTACCCAGAACCAGAGTTAGCCAGTGGGAGTAAAGACATCGTAGCACTAGGAGAGTTTACCGTAGACCCGTCAAAGCTAATATCAGGCAGTACTCGCCAAACAAACATAAACTGATGTCCATCATCAAGGTCAAACTGAGCAGACTCTATAAAGGCAGCTATAGGCGCTGTAGTGCCTGTCTCATTATCGTCAACGCCTTCTTCGTGGTCAACTAGGTTAAAGTTGTAAGTAGCTGCTAGGGGGTTGTTTCTAAGCCCTGAGTCTAACCAAGCAGAACGAGACAGGGTACCGTAGTACCAAACATCTTCTAAGTAATTATATACCACATACTTGTTTGCTACTGTAGAACTACCAGAACAATAAAACCACCATACTTCATGGTATGACTCTACTGTGCCAGCAAATACCTGCGGGTACTGAGTAGTGTTAAAATCGTTAAATATGAACTTACGCAGGTCACATCGTAGGGGTTTAGTACGTCCATCGTACATGTAAAATTTGTCTTTACCCATCCAGTAAGCTACACCGTTTGCATAAGCTACAGCGTTCTGAGAGGCTACAGATATGTTCTCACCTACTAACTGTGCAGTCCACACGGCAGGAGCACCTACATACTGTAATGCGTACAGAGCAGAGTCCGTCCATACTAGTAC
>Ga0209816_1003418_pt1 | contig 10897 bp, 6 predicted proteins | sample CoawatmetaG01DNA_FD_187509 | JGI IMG/M metagenome (GOLD analysis project Ga0209816, IMG submission 187509) | Marine microbial communities from the West Antarctic Peninsula - Coastal water metaG017-DNA (SPAdes) (version 2) | ecosystem: Environmental > Aquatic > Marine > Coastal ... | reverse complement strand
CCGCCAAGTTTTCACCGACAATATTGTAGCTCGTCACGTCGGCATGGGATTGATCAACCAATGGCAGGTGTTCATCAAGAAATGCTTTGCCGTACGCTATGACTCGATCACCTCTGATTGGGTTATGGACCTTGCCGGTACTCTGAGCACCATTATCATCAGGTATCACGTCGGTGCCGTAGAGGGCGTCATACAAGCTGCCCCAACGCGCATTTGCGGCATTCAACGAAAACCGAGCATTGTCAATCGGTACGACTAGTTGTGGTCCCGCCAGCAACGCTATTTCAGCATCAGTGTTTGACGTTTCAATTTGAAAGTCATCACCTTCGGGGAGTAAATAACCAATCTCCTTAAGAAATGCTTCGTACGCAGCCGCATCATGGGGCTTGCCTGCTTGCGCCTTATGCCAATTGTCGATTTCTAGCTGGATCTGATCGCGCTTTAAAAGTAGCGCTTTGTTCTTAGGCACAAGGTCGGTCAATATCGCTTCAAACTTCGCCCACACATCATCGGCATCAAGGCCAAGCCCTGGTGTTATATCTTTTGCTACAAGATCATACAAAACCTGTTTTATTTCCAGATTGCCGATGTTGATTTGCTCTGTCATTACATTGTCTCAGGTTGCACAAAATTGGAACCGCAATGCTACGCGAAATATATTTTTTGTCCATATTTGAAGCGATGGATGATAGATTGCACGAGCGCCTGCCGGTTGTACGAATTCTCTGGCTGCTTGGCTCATATTAGACATTTCACCAGAAAGATCAGCCGTTAGCGTTGACTTGCCACAACCCACCAGCCAACGTTGAACTCTATTTCTGGGGTACATGTCGCTCACGTGATTGGCTTTAGACGCGATTGAGACGACTAACCAGGCCCGGAATATCACTAAAACAGACGCAAAAAGAACTAACATGCATAAACTCGCTACTGTATTTGTATTTCTAACAGCGCTGCTGGATTCAGTCGGATTCGGTATCATCATGCCAGTTCTGCCAAGTCTTCTAGCTGACATTACAGGCGAAGGCGCTGCGTATACGGTTAGAATTGCTGGCTGGTTAATGTTCGTCTTTGCCTTTATCCAATTCTTTTTTGCACCCATTGTGGGTAATTTGTCGGACAGATACGGTCGCCGCCCTGTCCTTTTGCTGTCGTTGCTGGTCATGGGCGTCAACTATCTCATTATGGGATTCGCCGATAGCTTATTGCTGCTGTTTATTGGTCGAATCATCTCGGGGCTAGGTGCATCTACTATGAGTACCTGCAATGCCTACTTGGCGGATATCACACCGATTGACAAAAGAGCTCAGAGTTTCGGCCTCATCGGTGCTGCGTTTGGACTTGGCTTTGTCTTTGGACCGATTATCGGCGGCTTTCTTGGTGAATACGGCGCCCGCGTGCCGTTCTTTGCGGCTGGCATTATTTCACTGGCCAACATGCTATTTGGCTTCATCGTTTTGAAGGAATCACTTGACCCTTCGAATCGTCGTCTGTTCGATCTAAAACGCGCTAACCCCATTGGAACACTGACGTCTCTCAGTGCCTTTCCAATGGTGCTCGGCATCTTGTTCGTCATGTTCGTCTACAACCTGGGTCATCATGTGCTGCCGTCAACATGGAGTTTTTGGGCAATTGAGCAACTTGATTGGAGTCCGAAGGAGATTGGCTATTCGCTCGGCTTTGTTGGTCTGGGCATGGCGTTTACACAGGGCTTCCTTATTCGCATCGTTCTGCCAAGAACGGGGCCTAAGATCGCCGGCATCATTGGTATGAGTCTTACAATGATTGCGCTCCTAGGGTATGCCTTTTCGACGCAATCATGGATGGTTTACTTGGCACTCGTCCCGGGTGCATTGGGAGGACTTAGTAGCCCAGCAATGCAGGGCATTTTGTCGACCAAAGTGGGACCCGATCAACAGGGGGAGTTACAAGGGGGACTTGCAAGCGTCATGAGTCTGACATCTATCATCAGCCCACTGATGATGACTCAAACTTTTGGTTATTTCTCATCTGATCAAGCCCCCGTGTATTTTCCTGGGGCAGCTTTTTTACTTGCAGCAATACTCACAGCAGTTGCGTTACTGATGTTTATCAGAATTGCCCGCTCACCCGACTATGAGAAAGCGCATTAGTTATCGTCAGGCGCTATGTCGTTAATGGTGAAGTATCAACCCGGTTCGGAAATAACCGACTCGATGTAATCAGGTATTCGCTTGATCTGAGGCAGAGATCTGGACTGTAGGTGTCTTTCCAGTCATCAATTACACGTGCTGCATCTGACACGCTCGAAACCTATGTAGAAAACTAATAGGCTTCACAGTGACCATCTGTCAGTGCTTTAATGTCATTAAAATAACGGGGGCAAACCTCTGATTCTGAAAACTCATGCGTTTCTTGATAAATTTGGTTTAGTCGTAAATCAATTCATTTCTGTGGTTTTGACGATTGGACACTCAACAAAAACATTTAACACCGCCTTGTCGAGGTCTGCGCACCTTTATGCCGTGACGTCATCCCCTTGTTGAACCAATTACAATACCCTTCGCGCTTAATGCTTATCAGCGGCTGCCTTGTGGTACCGGTAAGTCAGGCGGATGACAAGGGTCTGCGTTCACTTATCGAAAACAAGCCAGTTGTCGCACAGGAGAAGACCCTCAAGCCCTGCTCGCAATCGCAACTCGCAGACGGTCGTTACGACTTCAAACAGCAACACCCGAACTATTCTGATCGTGTTTCAACGATCGGCAGCGTCAACACAACGCGCTTAGAGATCTTTGATGAATCAAACGAAAAGGAAAACAATTGGTTTTTCCGAGCTGCTAATAAGCTTCACATACTCACCAAAGATAGCGCGGTTAGGCAGGAATTATTATTCAAAAAAGGCGACAGCTTTGATCAAAGGCTTATTGATGAGTCAGCAAGACTGGTCCGCGATCTTAATCAGCTCTATGATGCTGACATTCGAGTCGTAGGCTATTGCGAACAGCGAGCTGACATTGAGATAATTACGCGAGATGTTTGGTCTCTAAATCTTGATTTGTCTTTCGATCGATCCGGTGGGGAAAACAACTACAACATCGGCGTAGGTGAAAGCAACTTCCTCGGCCGCGGCAAGCTAATCGCTATGGGTCATGAAAAAGATACAGACCGAGAATCCGATAGTATTACTTACAAAGACAACAACGTTTTTGGAAGTCGTATAAGAACACATCTACGCTATTCCGATAGTGACGACGGATATGAACAATTCGCTCGTTTGCAACTGCCTTTCTACGCCCTAGATTCGAAACAAGCTTGGGATATCCGGCTAAAGAATGCAGAGGAAGTCAACACCCAATACTTCCACGGCGAGGATGTTTCTGAGATTGGTCGAGAACTGCAGGACTATTCTTTTAACTATGGTTTCTCTGGAGGTCTAGAAAACGGCGTCACTCGCAGATGGCGCGTCGGATATCGATACACACAGGAAGAATTCTTTTCGGGTCCCGACTTGCCCTCACCTTTTCCACCGCCGGTGGCTAAAGAACTTTCGTATCCATTCATTCAATATGGGGCGGTAGAGGACGAGTACACGCGATCTTTCAATTTCGAGCAAATTAACCGTAACGAAGATCTACACCTGGGCTATTCCTTACGCGCAAGATTCGGATACGCCGACGAGGACTTTGGTTCAGATACGGATCGAGTGATAATCGATGGCCGATTTTCTGACACCATCAGCTATACCGACAAGGTATTACTACAACACGAGATCACATGGGAGGGTCTTTACAACCTAAAAAATGATGCGACGGAAGACGTCGTGATCTCCTATTCAATAACCTACTTCCATCAACAGCCTCATAATAGACAGTTTTTCACCGAATTCGGCGCTATATGGACAGATAACTTAAGTAGCCATCGACAAGTGCTACTCGGCGGGGAAACGGGCGTTCGAGGTTATGACAAACGATTCCAGTCGGGTGACCGTCGCGTGCACTTCACTATGGAAGAACGGCAATACACCAACTACCATCTATTCTCATTAGCCTATCTTGGTTTCGCGGCATTCGTCGACATCGGTCGAGCATGGGATCCTGAAATTGATGAAAATTTTGAAGACGACTATCTTGCCAATGTCGGCTTTGGTATCCGTCTAGCTTCAAGCCGCACGGACTCAGGAAGAGTTATCCATCTCGATGTTGCTTTTCCATTAACCAATCGAGATGACCCTAACGTCAATGATTTTGAGTTTACGATTAGTGCCAAAAACACACTCTGACATTTCCCCTTGGCACCTGTAGCTGTAGACACAAACTCACTGACGCATACGCTTTTTCAGAACAAGATCAACTGCTGGGTTCGTAGAACATCCCCGTCCGTCCACCATCGATCACAAGGTCATGACTATTCACAAAACGTCCTTCGTCACTTGCCAAGTAAAGAGCTCCCTGCGCAATATCCATAGGCAAGCCGGTTTTACGTAGCGGCGTTGCATTGGCTAAGTTACTTTCGAGCTTGGACATTTTTTTAGCATTATCTTCTTCCGATAAGGTATTTGCCCGAGCTGAGCCACCATAGAAAATCGGCGTCGCTATTGCACCAGGAGAGATACAGTTGACGCGAATACCCCGTGGTCCCAATCTCACCCCAGCAAGCGTCGTGTAGTGTGTTAGCGCTGCCTTAGCCGCTGAATAAAGCAATGCACCCTGATTATCGCGAATCGCGGCGATACTGGAATTGTTGATAATCGACCCCCCACCGCGAGCTTCCATGTGGGGCACCGCGTATTTGATACCGAGCACAGCACTACTGAACAACAACTGCATAGCGTAGTGAATAGCCTGCTCATCAAGATCAAGAATCTCAGGCGATGTTGGACCGCCAGCATTGTTGAATAGTACATCCAGACCACCGAATTCCTTTACCGCAACATCTATCGTTGCAGCAATATCAGCTTCCTTCATCACATCCGCAGTGACGAACCTTGCTGAAGCGCCTAAACGCGCCACAATAGCCTGTCCTTTCTCTGAAGATCGTCCACAGATCACGACCTTAGCACCCTGCGCAACAAACAGTTCCGCTGTGGCTTCCCCAATACCGCTGGTACCACCGGTAATTACTGCGACTTTCCCATCTAATCTGTTGGTCATAATGACTCTCTAAAGTTCTGAACGACGTAATCTAGCGGATTGTCCTACTAACTAAAAGCCTGATCGCTAAAAGACAGTAAGGTACCTGTCTGGTCAACGAAAAATGAGCCATTTACTTTACACTGAATTTTAGGGACGATACCTATAACAACATTGTTAGACTTATGCTATGCGCCAAAAACTGATCGCCCCCTCGGCCGTTCTTGTTCTGGTTATCATTGGATTGTGGGGCCAATATGTATTGGCGCCAGAACGTCTTTCAGACCAATTCTCGACATCCCTTTACCAGATAGTCATGCTGTTTTTCTTTTCGGGCGAATGGACCGTCGAAATTGATTCACTGCCGATACAAATTGAACTCGTTCGCTTCTTTGCGCCATTTGCCACCGTAACTTCAATCATTTTGGTTTTCGCGGAAAATTCAAGAATCACCTGGTCAAACTATTTTGCAAGGTTCTCTCACGGGCACACCATAGTCGTTGGCTTGGGCGACAAGAGTACTCAGTTTCTTCGTACCAGTGACCACAAATCAACGTTCGTAGTGGTCGAGCGAGACCCAGAGAATCTTGCGATAAATGCAGCCCGATCCTCCGGTATTACTGTCATCATCGGCGATATCTTTGATCCTGGCATGTTCACCCGCATCGCATTGAGACAGGCATCAACCTTACTTGCATTTACCGGCAATGATGGCACGAATGTCGAACTTGCTATCAAGTCGCGTTACTTCGTTCAGCAGACGAATGATAGAACTCGACACCTAAAAGTGCAGATCCACTTAAACGAAATTAACCTCGCACACCAACTTGAAAGCTATCCGAAATTCTTTGATGACTATTCGACGACCGAGGTGTCATTTTTTAGTGTTTTCGATTTGAGCGCTCGTTTGATGCTTCGTGATTATCCACCGGAAATTTTCGCGGACGTAGCCAATCAAGCACAAGTACATTTTATGATTTATGGTTTTGATCGACTTGCAGAGACACTTGTCATTGAAGCGGCGCTACTTTGCCACTATGCGAACAATCAGAAAACTCGATTTACAATTATTGACGAGTCTGCCAATAGCAAGTCACTGGCTTTCGTTGCGGAGAACCCCAACCTCGATAGGATCTGTGACTACACGTTTATCAGCCATGCAACCTTGGGTTCACACACATTTTCAGGCGATCTGAAAAGCCAACTGCCTACCGTCACTCAACATATTGTTTGTCGAGATACGGATGAAGAAAATTTGAAAATTGCCCTAATGTTAAGAACAACACTGCTAGAAATTAAGGCAAGCAACGCACCTATTTTAGTTCGCATGCAGCAATCTAGTGGCTTGGCACAATTGCTCGAATCAAATACAGGCGCCGCAGAAGTGCCCGATGGGCTGTTTCCCTTCGGCATGCTTGATCATGTACTACACGTCGATAACGTACTCACTAATAGGCTTGATGGGCTTGCTCAATCGATTCATCAAAACTATCTGGCTTCGCAAAGCGACTTAAACTCAAGAGCACATGTGGCTCTAAAGAGCTGGAATGATCTGCCACAATTGGAACGAAAACAAAACCTGCTCAAGGCCGACCATTGGTCAATATTACTGCGCGCTGTGGGTTATCGCGCCAGCGTGCATAGGCAACGCCCTCCCGTCTTTTCAGAAGAAAGGGCTGAACGGATGGCACGTACAGATCACAACCGGTACGTTGCTAACAAACTCTATGATGGTTGGGTCTATGGCGAGTCACGAATTGAGGAGGCCAAAGTTAACCCCCATTTGGTCGAATGGGAAAAACTACCTAAAGAACAACGGCAACGAGAAATTTTAGAAGCCAGGCAAGAACCCCAACAATTTGCAAAAACATCGGACTCTTTTGTGACAAAAAACCATATCATCGGCGTTACCGGCCACCGCCTAAATAAACTCGATTTGAACGATCAGCAACTGCGGCAAAGAATCGCAACCGCGCTAGGCGACCTGAAGAAGCAGCACCCAGACGTACATTTCATTATCATGTCACCGCTAGCAGAAGGCGCTGATCGACTCGTCGTAGAACTTGCCATGAATATATTGCACGCGACACTGCACGTTCCACTACCCCTACCCTACGAGCTCTATGTATCCGATTTTTCCGACAAAGAATCCGTTGAGGAATTCAAGCGGTTAGTCGGTCTTGCTGAGTCCTATTATGAACTGCCGATGCGGTTCGGTAATATTAGAGATCTTGCTCTGGCGGAAAATGAAACAAACAATGAAGCGCGCAATCAACAGTACGCTCTGGCTGGCGCGTATATCATTCAGCGTTGTGATTCTCTCATTGCCGTTTACGATGGTCGACCTGAAGCAGGAACCGGAGGTACCGGTCAAATTGTTAGATGGTTTAACGAAGCTTCAGTCGACTCAGATTATCGATACCAGGACCACTACTTCCAAAAACCGCAGAAGCAACATTTAATCACTGTTGCGCCGAGCTCAGATTAGCCTACGATCATGAGTACAAAGAAATATCAAAAACTAGATAACTCAATTATGCAATACAACTGGATTACTCCAAGCGGCTGTTCGCAACATCAATTGCCAGCGGCACAAATCGAACAATGGCAACAAAAAGGCTTTTGTTTCGTTTCTGATCTTTTACCCAGCGATCTCATTCAGGCACTTATTGACGATGCTAACCAACATTTCCCTAAGCCTGACTCTGAAGCAGCCGCTGATATTTCAGACTTCGGTAGCGGCGGCAGATTCACCTTCCCTTCACGTACGGTAAGCTTTAACAAGATGACCTTGCATCCCGCACTGTTGTCTGCGATCGCACAGTTACTCAAGACCAAGGAAAATGAACTTCGACTCTCGCAAGCCGATCTATGGGCGAAATACGGGCGGCGGCCTGGCGACGAGGCAAAAGCCAGCATTCAAGACAATGCAGATCAACGTATTCACGTCGACTACCCTAATCACACAATCGCCCACCCTTCGCCCTGGGGCCGACCAGAAGCCGTTGAAATGATCCTGTATCTCGATGATGTCGATCAAGTTGGCGGGCCAACCGCTGTCGTTCCGCGTGATGGCGCAGATGACCCACGCTACCCTTGGCCCATCGTCGATTCACCGGGCATTGGTGATCTAAGGTATATCAATGATCGGACCAACGCTGAGAAATACTTTTCGCAACAACGTCCTGATCTAGCCGCCTGGCGCCATAGCCTGTATGCCGCCGAACAACATGTACGCTTTAAACCGGGAGACATTTTATTTTATCGTCACGATGTCTGGCATCGAGGTACGCCGATGAATACCGGACAAAGGCGTTTAGTCACGAATATTACCTATCGTAAAGCTGAAGCGGAATGGATCAGTACGCTTCATACAGGTTGGGCATGGAGTGCCTATAGGGACGATAAGTTTTTAGAAAAGCTAATCGCGACAAGTAATTTGGATCAGCGTGCAGTGTTAGGTTTCCCTCAACCTGAATCAAACTACTGGTGCCCTGAAACGTTGGCGGCAATTGAAGCGCGTTATGGCATGTTTGGGTTCGATATCCAGCCTTATAAACAAGCAATGAACTTACATTGACGGGTTAGCAGAACTTATCGCCAGGCTATTTTGAAAATTCTTAAGCGGCAGTCACTGCTCTTTCGCCCATGCGCTAAATCAAGGCACAGTTGCGGTAATGTTAAATCGTGACCATTGGTAAAGCAGCGATAATGTATAACCACCAACAAACTCGAAACCGTAGCATCTAGTAGAAACCATTAATGCGACGAACAGGGTTTCAGTCGGTGTAACTCACACCCATACCTGCCCTTACATCATTGCTGACGCCATAAGGTGCTATAGGATATCGAAGACCATTGTTAGACAACGCAGCAAGCCCTGCCACAATTTTCGGCAAGTAGCTTGGTGGCAAAGCGATAAGCAATTCATCATCCATAACACCGCCATAGCGGCGCTCAGCAAAACAAGGAATGGAAAGACTTGGCTCGCCTGTTTTCAGTGCTCGTCCCCAGGAGTCCGCACAGGAGGATTCGCCAACACAGCTAAAGTCGAGTTTCTTGTAGCCCAACCACTGCAGCCCGTTGATAAAAAGGATCATCTGAGCCGGCGTTGCGTAGATGAGGCAGATATCAGGCGGGTTGAGTCGACCACTACCCAACGGGCTGACCGCCATCGCCTCATATTGACCATATTCTAATACGTCCATGGCATCCTGATGCGCCTTCGCGTCTTCCGGCGTGCCATACCAAACCCCTGTCATTCTATCGCCGGACAACCATTCTTCATTACGCGGATGCAAGCCAATCACGGTGCCGCACTGAGCCCCGACAAGATCATCCATGGTGATACCGACCGTCCATCCATTGCGACAAGCCTGACCCACAATCTGATCGGTTGTGTGCACATCTTTAGGACGTCTTATCCGCGGAATCGCTTCCATCTCTTCTTTGGTCTTAAACATTTTCATACCAATCGGCGTCGCACGTAACCGCAGGTATTTATTTAGCTGCTCCAGGACCTCGTCGTAATCAAAGTTATTTTCATCTGATGCTATCAAACTCATTTGCTTCTCCTTGTGTGTCTACAACCAAAACAGTTACAACTAAAATCGTTTTCAATCCGCATCAACATCAATCGCAACGGTCATCAAAATCAGCTGAACTTCCTCGCTTTCAAACGATCACGTTTTGCTACCAGTGATTGCACACGGCTATGCAAACTGGCATTCAGCGGCCAGGTAACACTTAAATACAACGCGATGATGAACACGACCGTTGGCACCACGGCATAGAGTATGCCTAACCACCTCAATTCGTCTGGACCATTAAGCGAACCCTGCGCGGTGAGATAGCCTAAAGAGCCTAATATCGGCAAACTTAATCCACCAAAAGAAATCGCACACTTGGTTATGAAACCGTGAATCGAAAAATAGCTCGCTGGTCTCGCTTCACCGGACCGAATCGTATCCAAGTCGATAACATCCGCTAACATTGCCCGCGGCAAGTAGGCAAACGCCCCAAAACAAAAACCTTTCAGCGCAAATAGAACATAAAACTCTTCAATTTGTCCCTTGTCTAAGGAGAAGCATGCAATAGACACGATGCCAACCAGCACCATAGCAACACTCAATGACTGATGTTTTCCGTAACGCTTTGCGATCCAATCCCAAAATGGAATCGCGGCTAACCCGACAACAAAATAAAGCGTGTACAACCGCCCTATGCCGGTTGCGCCGATATAATCCTGAATAAAAAAGAGTGACAACGTGTTTCTAAAATTCTCTCCGCCGGCAATCAATAGCTCAATGACCAACAGGCGAATGAACAACTTGTTCCTGAACATTTTTCCTAGCGAGCTCTTTAAACTGACATCCTGTGTTTTCGGTGGCGTCGGGACCTCGGGCACTTTCCACAGAACGATAAGTGCAGTGATGGGTAGTAGCGTGATAATCACAAAGGAAAAGTTACTCATCACAAAACTTGCGGTGACGTTATTAAAAACTTCTTGAGAAACCAAAACGATAAGTGATGCGACAACAAGCCCCAACAATACGTACTTTTCTCTAATCGATTGAATCATCGTTCGCATATGATAATTTTGAGACAATTCAATTCCCCATGCAGCATAGGGGAGCCCCAAAATTGTCGTAGCCGCTCGGTACATAATGTAGAAACTGGCGAGGTATACAACGGCGATACCTTCTGTTGGATTAAGTAACATCCAAGCGGCAAAAGCATATATCGGCACACCAAGAACCAGCCAGGGTCGACGACGCCCCCAGCGG
>Ga0209816_1003411_pt1 | contig 10914 bp, 20 predicted proteins | sample CoawatmetaG01DNA_FD_187509 | JGI IMG/M metagenome (GOLD analysis project Ga0209816, IMG submission 187509) | Marine microbial communities from the West Antarctic Peninsula - Coastal water metaG017-DNA (SPAdes) (version 2) | ecosystem: Environmental > Aquatic > Marine > Coastal ... | reverse complement strand
TTGTGCCTTTTGCATATCTTCTACTGGTTTATTCTTGTACCTGTACCTGTGTTGATACTTAATCATATTACCTTGACAGTATGCTATAAAACCTTCCTTACCTAGTACCTGCTTGATGTAGTCAATGCACTCTACTCCACCTAAGTTGTAGTGCGCTGGGCGGTTTACAGGATCGTAGGTATCTTCCTCTTCTGGTTTATTCATACTAGCAGTTTCCTTCTGTCTTAGTCCACTTATCTATTGTGTAAACGTTACCTACTTTAGTCACGCTTACACTCTTATCAGGTAACATCTCTTCCATGTCAATACCCATAAGCTCATTTCTACGCTCTTCTACTATTTCATACACTTCGGGGAACTCTTCTGCTACAGATAGAAACGCAGACATCATAGTTACTACGTCTAGCATGTGAGCTTTGATCCTCTTTGGTACGTCACCCTCTGGATGTACAATCATAGAGGTGTTTATCTCACCTTGCCAATCATCTCCGTCTTCCCAGTTAATAGCACGTATGATTAGTGCCATCTCACCAGGGGCTAGGTCTGTCTTTGGTTTATTACCCATTAGGTTCTCCTCTTTCCTTTAAGGGATATCCTATCTAACCTGATAGGCTTGCCTCTTTCTTTTAACCAGGACTCAGGTATGACACGATTGGCCCACTTGAATCCGTTCTTGTCGCACCACTCAAAGTACCTAGACTTAGCACCTTTGTATAGCTTACCTTTAGCATTGCTGAATACAAAACGTATGTCTAGCTCTGGGTGTTGCTTCTGTATCTCTAAGTGTTTGCGCCTGTCTTCACTATCAAACATACCTTTGCTCTCTATTATGATGCCGTTGTCTAATACGAAGTCTGGTGTGTAAGTTCTATATCTTAAGTCTTCCCACTCAATCTTTAGTGACTCATACCTGACTTTCTTTTGACAGTCTTTGAGTACCGCAGCGATGTTCTTCTCTAAGCCGCTGCGGTATTTACCTTTATTGTGGAACTTCAACGTGTATATAGTCTACCATTGGAGGTGCTTTTGCTTTAGACATTACAGAGGGAAGAGTCTGTAACTCAGGCCAGCAACGCTTCTTGTAGTCACAGAAGCCACACATCTTACTAAGCTTTATATTACCAGTAAGTTTAGTACGGAATGTCTCAGGCTCTGATTCAAAGCAACGCTTAAAAGGTTTGTCTTCATCAATGTAAGATACTGTATCCTTCATCTCACCTAAGACTTTATCTTTATCTACGTTAGCAGCAGAGACATACTTGAAGTCTCCATTGACTTTGTTGATTACCCACCAGCCACCTACAGGAGCGTCTTCTGCTTCTGCATAGCCTACAAGCTGTGGTATGTAGCCAAACCCATCACCAGAGTTGAGAGCTTCAAAGCTAGAGAACTTATTCTCATAAGACCAAGGAGAGGCAGACTTAACGTCATCTACCTTACCGTCTAGCTTCATGTCGTACTCGCCATTGATCTTACGCCCATCTAAGTCAAGCGTAACCTTTGCATTGTCTTCAAAGTCAACACCAGCACCACGTAGTATGCCTTTAAAAGCAGCCTCTACAATGTCACCAATCATCATCATCATTAAGAAGCGGGGTGGGAAAGCTTCCTTATGCTCTGGCTCATTCTTATCAAACCAAAGCTGGCAAGTAGGACGCCCAATGTTGGACATCCTTAGTCTAAAGTCACCCCTTGGACCACCGTTGAATTGCTTATTCATAGCGTCTCCAACGTCAGACACAACCTTATCAATTATGCTTTGATCCATACCCTTTTTACCAGCAAGAACAGAGTTCATGTAGGTGTGAAGGGATAGCTCAGCAGGGTGATCCATCATTAAAAGTCCTCCACATCAACGATAGACGCAACGATCTCCTTTTCATCATCCTCTATGTCTTGCCTATTGTTCTCATCCCACTTAGATAGGATGCCAGTATTAGTAACTTCTACAAACTCCAAGAACTCTTTGAGTACTTCATTATCTCCCTCTTGTACATCTACGAAGTCAGGTGAGTTGAACGTATAGGAAGCGTACTGATTGTTGTTAGGTAAGTCATGGATACCTGCGCCTAGTGCTACGTTAAACTGAATAGGCAGCTTGTTCTTACGTGCTGTAGTAGAGATAAAACCATTCAATGCTTTGACGCTAAGCTTGTTCTTAATGTCTGTAACGAATGGCATATCAACGTAGTCACCTGTGATACGCTTACCCTCTTCATCTGTAGCATCATCAAGAGTGATGAAACCAAAGACAACCATAGTGCGACTAATAGAACGTATGAGGTTCTTCACAGTATCTGATGCAGCATCCCAATCTTTGATGTAGCCTGGACGCCCTAAGTTAAAGCCACCCTTGGTGTCCTTGAAGTCACCCTTAAGATCAGTAACCATTACTGTCTTGTTCATGGCGTTTAGCTCACTGTCAAACTGCGTCCACTGCTGACGTATAGCGAAGATGCGGATCTTAGGGTTCTCTGTGTAGATAGCCGTGTCCTCATCTAAGGTAAGCTTGTAGACGCCTACAGGCATTACCTCTGTCTTGATGTTCTTGCCAGCTACCTCCATCAGCCCCATAGTTGGCTGGTGTACCTGTGTTAGTCGTGCTAGAGATGACTTAGCAGAGGAGTTACCTGTACTAGCTACTCCCATCATCTCTGCTAGGGATACCCCTGATTCATTTGCTACTGTTAGTTGTGTACTCATAGTTTTTCTACCTTTTTTATCTTAGTTTGAATAGACAGTTATACATTAAACGTCCACTGTGTCAAGCCAGTTTATACCTATTTTTGCTTCTAATAGTAGAGGTACATTCATTGTCACACCGTATGCCTTCTCTACTAAATCGTTTAAGTCGTTGTTCAAGTCATTAACTATCTGTATTACTTGATCTTCCTCCTCTGGATGTATGTCAATTACTGTTGAGTCATGCACTGTATTAACGAGGCAAGAATGCAACAGTTTTAATCTATCTTCTAACTCATTCAAGACTACAGGAACTACGTCACCTGTTGCAAAGCCTTGCACTGGATAGTTCTTAATCATAGTAAAGAATGTAGGTGTGCCATTCTCTCTGCGTTCACAGCCAGGGAATGCGTACTGCCTACCTGACACGTTAGTAATCTTCTGTAGACGTATGGCTTCGTCACCTAACTTCTTGTGCCACTTAGCTATCCCTTTGTATTTGTTGATAAACTCCTTATAGTAAGCAGCCTCTGCCTTACTCCTGCCATATCCACTGGCCCCAAAAAGAGGAGCAAAAGTATGTTCCTTCCCTTGCTGACGAGTAGTAGGCTGACCTGCATCAGAGATAACCTTGGCAGTGTAGCTGTGTACGTCAAAGCCTGTAGCTATCTCTTCCATAGCAGTTTCATCTTGTGCTAGGAACGCAGCAGTTCTGAACTCAAGCTGAGCAAAGTCAGCCTCACATATCTTACCGCCAGCCCAACGAGATACAAACACACGCTTTACTGGGAACGTACCGCCTCTGGGCATGTTCTGCATATTAGGGTTCCTACCGCTAAATCTACCAGTGGCAGTGATGTGTTGAGTGAGACTAACGTGGAGGTAGCAGTCCCCTCTGGTAAAGTCTGAGATACCTTCGACAAAGGAACTGAGGTAGGAGCTAATAGCAGATAGCCTACGCAGATCGCTAAGAAAAACCACAGCATAGTCCATACCTTTCGTTTTAGCATTCGATATAAGAACATCTAATTTATCCTTTCCTGTTCCAAAACCATTTGCACTAACCCAAGTCTTACCTGGAGGATAGAAACCTAGCCCTGCAAGCTTGTCTAGCTTCTTTAGTTGGTAGCCTCTAGCGTTGCAGTCCTTACAGTTGTTAGGCTTAGCGTAAGGCGTACCATCTTTCTTCTGCTTGAACGTCTTACCTTTACCCTTACACGTAGGGCAGGTAAAAGCTTTAGTCTTGTATGTACGTTCTGTGTTGGTGTCTACGATATGCTTGAACTCTTTACGGTTACCTGCATAGTCAAACAAGTCAACCCAAGTCTTCTTATCATTGATAGTACAGCTATAGACTACACTAGACATTTGCTCTGGTGAGTTCATGTTTACTGGTGTATCACCCATTAGCATACGTATCTGCTTGCTGAGCCGTTCTTCTATAGCTATCTTCTCTTCTTCAAACTCCTTACGTACAGCTTCTAAGGCGGTTCTATCCACCCTGATCCCTGACATGTACATTCTTGTAAGGGTTTTACAGGTTCTGAATGTAACGGCTCTGACGGGTAGTAGGGATTCAGATCCAGGGTTGGCATAGTCAGCTTCGATGGCGAAGAACAACTCACGAGTAACGTCAAGGTCACGGCGCAGATAAAAGCTAAGCTCTTTGAGGGGTATTTCATTGGTATTATATCCTTTCTTAAAGTACTCCTTTAAAGTATCGTCTTTCTGGAAGTCTAGTTCACGGCGCTGGGCGCACCCGTCCATACTCAGTACATCTTTTTTTCCTCTCAGTAAAATGTATTCAGCTAACATAGTGTCATATATGTCACCATCATACGTGAAGCCGCACTCCCATAACCACATTAGGTCATGCTGTGCGTTATGCATAATTAGTAGTGTAGTCTGATCTAGGATCAGTTGTATCTGCTTAGCTTGTAGGCCAGAGTTGTCCTTCTTTTCTACATGGTCTAACGTAAAGATGTTTGTCTCATTAACGTTGTCTATGTTCTGCGTACCTACTTGAGTAAGCGTATTGCCAGGCTCAAAGGGGTCCATGTGTAGTCTACCATTACGCTTGGTAGTTGTGTTCTCAACGTCTAATACTAATCTCATCCATCTATCCTCTTACGCCGTGTACTGACTACGATCTCCGTCTAGTTCGCAATGTACGACACCATGCCATCCACCCTTAAGCTTGTTCTTAGCTATGTTCAAGTGCCTTTGTGGATCTTGTTCGTCAGCACCCTCAACTAACTTGTTACGAGAGATCAGTAACATCAGGTCAGCTTCACTTGCCTTGCCTGTCTTACTGCCTTCCATCATACTCTGATCAACGTACACCTTACCTTCTGCATCTGCTGATAGCTGGGACATCCAGATGATAGCGCAGTTGTGCTGCTTGGCTATGTTACGTGCATGAATAGCAGCATCCTTAAGATATACGTGTGAGTCAGAGCCACCCTTAGAGGCAAACTTATCTCCCATGTCAAGTACGACTACATCAGGAGAGCAAGCCTTAACAACAGCCTCTACCCACGCCATATCCTTGCCTGTGCTATCCTTGATATAGATGTTCTCACTGACAGTCTTGTAGCGTGTCGCAGCGAGTGCGTAGTTGCCCTTAACCTCTTCCATTGACATAGTAGTAGCGGCACTAAGATACCTAGCTCCTACACGATGTGATGGCTCCTCATTGCACAGTACCATACACTTAGCACCCTGATCAGCAAAGCCACCTGGTGATGCTAGAGTAGAGGCATGGAAGCTTGTCTTACCAGTGTTAGGTCTAGCACCTACAATAACGAAATGCCCAGCGCTGATACCTTCTACTCTCTTTCTAAGTGACGGTATGTTCCATTTCCACTGGCATTCAATATCATTAGCCTTAAGTAAAGTATCAATAGACATGTCATCCCAATCAACCTTGAGGTTAGGCATGAAGTCATCCTGATAGTTCTGTATCAAGTTACGCAAGGGTTCTAGGCTATGGTCACCACCGTTGACATAATCAAAGCCAATGTTAGCTACCTCTTCGCCTACTACCTGTTGAAACATCTTAGACAGGACTTCTTCAGCTATACCTTGAGACATAGCATCTTCTTTGTTTATCCTACGGAAGACATCCTTGTATGACTCCTTGTTAGCCGTAGTTAAGGTGTTGTTACTAAAGAATAAAGCCTCTAACTCTGCTACACTCAGGTCTTTCTCATAGGTATCCATAGCGTAGTCAATGGTCTTCTTTACAAGACGTATATCCTTGGTGAATAGTTTGTCTGGGCAACGTACTCCTTTGTTGTTATCATAGAACTCTTTGTTCAAGAGGGTCTTGACAAGTGCAAACTCCATCATGCGTACACCTGTCTAATAGCAACTATCTCACGTTGCGTGTACGCTATCTCTACCTCAAGCTCTTTACGCTTAGGTGTTAGCTTTTTAGTAGTACCTAGAACTGCTAGGCGCTGGGCTTCTAGCTCTGATACCTGATCCTTTAGTTGTCGTAGATTCTTACTCATCTCTGGCTCTCCTTCTCTACTGCATAGAACATACCTTCTGTCCTACTCATTGATATAAATAAATCTCTTAGCTGCTGATATGACATGTACAACATCTGGTACTCATCTAAGTCATCATCAAACTGCCTAATATAAACTGTATCGTCTTCTCCTATAATCATTTCTACATCATTGAAGGCATCACCTTCATCTAAACTGGTGATGACAGATGCATCACTCTCAAACTCAACTGTGAACATTGTTAATTTTTGCTCTCTCTATTGCTCTTTTACGTTCTGACTCGTTAAAGTCCCTTATGTCTTGCTGGTCATACTCCGTTGTATGGTTTAGTTGTTGTTGTAACTCTTCTATCTTCTCGTTAGCCATCTTTAGCTCACGTTGTAGGTTCTCTATTTCTCCACACATACTCATAACTCTTACCTCTAATCTAGCTAAGCTCACCTAATGCCTCCCATGAAACAGGGAATAAGTCAAGCATTATTTCATTTATCTGATCTGCTACTACTCTTGTTTCGTATTGTGTATCTGACTTACACCGTAGGTTACACATGTCAGAGAATGCATCCAAGCTACCTGACCAGTACCACTCAGTCATGGTGGACTGTGGCAGCACCATACGTGCTTGCTCTGGTGCGACACCTTGCTTAAGTAAGTCTTTGTATGCCTTATTACACCATACATCATGCTTAGCTAAGGTACGCATACCAGAGTAAGATAATTCTACCTTACCTTCACTGCCCTGCTTCTTATCATCACTCTTGCCTCGCCACTCACTAGGCACATAGAACTCTGGCTCATCATCCACGTAGCGCCTAGATATTTCGTTCCATCTCAAGAACTTATGCTTGACAAGCTGCCTAGCTACAAACACGGGAGCCTTAACGTGAAAGCTTGCAAAGGCATGACCAAAGGGTGACGTATGCTTGTACTTGGCTAAGTATTTAATGAGCCTAGTGTCGCCCTCAGTCATCTCTGTGTGATTTTTACCAAAGCTAACCCTGGCTGCGTTCACTACAGACAAGTCACTGCCCATGTGATCCACGTAAGTAGCTGTTATCATTAGCGTTCTACCTCTATTTCAATACATTCTAGTGTCTCTGACTTGTCATTCACCATAACTGAGGCATACTTTAGTTCAACCATACACATTGTATCATTATCAAACGTGCCTAAGTGGTGGTATCGTATACCTTGATCAGGTATGAACTGCATCCACAATAGTATTGCTACCGTTTTCATTTCTTACACTCCTTAATCTCTGCTTCTAGTTTAGCTATACGTTCTTCTAGCTGATCTACTTTGTCTGCCAGAATCCTTATGTAGTATCTACTATTCACCGTGCAAACTCCTTAAGCTTATCAATGTCAGACTTTAATGCATACTTTATGTCATCGTCAAGACGTAAAGCACTGGTAGGTAGACCCGTCCAAGACACAATCTCTCGTGTAAAGGTCAACGTCTTGGGTGCAGCGTCAGGGTCAAGCGCTACGATAACTCTGCTATACTTTGCTATCTTAGCTTTGTGATGCTCTGTAAGTGACGTACCAAGTAAGGCCATAGCAGTCAAGCCTGGACATATCCTTGCGGCTGTGATTGCACTTATTACATCCTCTACTACAAGTATAGTACCGTTTGGTATACCTATGCACTTCGTAAAGTAATGACCTAGACCAGAGTACCTGTACCACTTAGGTATAGCACCATCTAAAGCTCTACCAGTAGCATCTACAAGCTTACCGTTACTAGTACAGGGGAACACACAGCGGCGGTCCTTAACGTCATACATAAGATCCTCACCTTGTATGTTCCACCTGTTTACAAACCTATGGAATAGCTTGTGCTCTGGCTTAGGTGACACAACATACTCAGGTAACGTCATTCTTTCTATCTCCTTCTTCTTACTACCTTCTGTAATCTTACTCCAAGCATTGAGTTTGGCTTGTATCTCTATTGCAGTCAAGCCACTGCCATACGCTCCTTTACTATTGCAGGATAACTTGTAGCAGTTGTATACAATAATGCCATCCTTGTTGGTTGCACTGAAGTCATTCTTAGCGTGACAAATAGGACACATACCTCTAAAGGACAGACCATCAGTTAGATTAAGTGTATCTAAGTAGTCACTGATTTTACTCATCTTTATTACTCCATCTCTTTGCTAATGCATTGGATGCACCCGTGAATGTGTTTACTAAGTAAGGTGTAACAGAGTTAGGGCTAGTATGTCCACTCACTTGCATGATTTCAAACTGATCTGCACCAGCCTCAACCATCTGAGTGATAGCGGTACGCCTTAAGTCTTGCCCTGTAATCTCTGATGGTAGTCCAGCCATTTCCTTAACCTCATTGACTACTGCGTGTATCTCCTCTTCTTGATAGGGTGTGTACGCCCCTGCTCTACGCTTCACTCTTGGAGCTACGTACTGTTGGAAGCCCCAATCTTCTTTCTGTAGTACCAGCATCTTGTTTAGCTGGGGTGGTATGGGTAGGTGTACTTCTGCCCCTCTCTTTCTTTGTGTTAGGTCACAGCGCTGGGCTTCTAAGTCTAGCTTATCCCAGGTTAGTGTACGCATATCACCTAAGCGCTGCGCCCACTCGTAAGCCATGTGTACTATCAAACCAATAGAACGATAATCAAAATCACCGTAGGCAGTGTCTAAGAATGACTTGACGTTATCATGCGTCCACCTTACACGTCTAGGCTTATCAGCTATCTTGTCAACTAAACTTATAGGGCTTGGGCCTTTCTGTACTATTCCTGCTTGTTGAGCAACACGATAAACGGCTGATAAGCATTCGGATCTGATGTTAGCTGTGCGAGTACCAGTGCGCTCCCAGATAGCGTAAGCCTCACTTAGATGCTCCACACCTAGATTGTCTATGCGTATACTGCCTACCTTTCTACCGTCCTTTAATACAGTATCGCATACTTTGTTAAGCTCTCTGGTGTTATTCTTTTGTGTCTTTCCTGAGACTTTTAGAAACTTGTTTGATTGGAAATAGAACTCTACCAGATAGCGAAAAGGATGCTTGCCTTGTGGAACTATTGGGCTGAACTTTCTTGTCACTATCTTTCTCCTTCTCTGTCTTAGGTATAGGTTTGTCTGACCAATCGTCACACGGATCATCTACGTTTGTTTCTTCCATCCTTACTTCCTTTGAATGTATCATAGGTAAAGTAAACACCAAGCGCTAAATAAGCTATTATAATTAGTATAGGTATAGCGTGCATTAATTCTCCTTCATGTTAGAATAATGTATAGTACTGATCTCCTTCATCAATGCAGTCCTTGACCTGCTTAGCTTGGCGTACAAGATGTTCTGTATCCTCATACTTACCCATCCAATCTGCATCATCAATCTGTCGCTGTAGTTCATTGTGATACTGGTGAGCGCCTACAAGGTTCTCTGTGTTAAACTTCTCTTTCATGGGCTGAACACCTCCATACTTGCATCAGGGTAAAGATATTGTAGGCGCTCTACTGCCTTGTCTGCCTTGTATTCAGTGGCCTCATACGCCCTATAAAAAGATAGTACCCCTTGTATTAGTTCTACATTCCAGGATTGGTTGCTGTAGTGTTTCTTCTTGCGTATGATAAGCCTGTCCATGTTAGTCCTCCTCATCTTTTAAGCCTGGAAATGCTTGGTACATCTTATAGTATAGATGTTTTACTGCTGTATATGTTGAATTGTAGCAATCACCATCCATCTCGCTTGTCTCAGTGTTATACATATCAAGCACACTAAGGCAATGCTTTATTACATCCTGTTGTTTACGTGTTAGCTTATCAAAGCCAGCGTTTAGCTTTTTCTGTTTAGCGTCACGTTCAGCTTTATACTTAGCACTACGTGCGGCTTCTTCTTCATTCTCAATATAAGGCATTTAGTCAGTCCCCTCTTGTGTTTCTACTATTATATAATTGAACGCTAATTGCTTTACCATGTCAAGTATTTCATCATATCGTTCTTGGGCTTCTATTGTGTATACTGGTTCTCCTTGATCATCTACAGGGTATTCCCCTGCGCCATCCTTGATGTAAGGGCTGTTTTCGTGCCATACTTCGCCTAGCCATTCACAAGCTATGTCTTTACACATATCTTTAAAGTCAAGGGCTGGCATAACTGCGGCTTTGTTTGTCATGGTGTCACACCGTACCTTCTAATAATACATAACGTGTATACCGTTGATTAGTCACAGGGTGATTACCTTTGATACCCTCTATGTTCCAGCCATCTTTACGTAGCTCAGAGATACGCTTAGTAAACGATTGGATGCTGTAGTCTATCAAAGCTTCACGCCCTGTTAGACCCTTAGTCGCACGTAGGTGCTTGATTATTTTGTCAGTCTGTTTCATTGGTTACTCTCCTTTTGTGTGGTTATTAGGGTTGATTAATTCCAACATTGCCAAGGCTATAGGTAAGTCAGTATCGTTGCCTTTTTCTACTGAAAGCCTTACAGCATTCTCAATTACCTGCATAGCTTGCGTTACTAAGTCAAGCTTTTGTGGTTCTGTGTAAGTGTCCATTGTCTTATTCTCCATGTGTATGTCTATGTTTGTATACTGATCATATTACTTTTAATATTGCAAATCACGAATTGTTACAGTTTGTAACTAACTTCACCTGTCAAACATAACAGTGTATGTGTTGCCATCCATCCTAAAGGTCAACTCACTGTAATCATAGGCTTTTCTCTGGTATTCCATAGTGTATGTTT
>Ga0209816_1003409_pt1 | contig 10919 bp, 10 predicted proteins | sample CoawatmetaG01DNA_FD_187509 | JGI IMG/M metagenome (GOLD analysis project Ga0209816, IMG submission 187509) | Marine microbial communities from the West Antarctic Peninsula - Coastal water metaG017-DNA (SPAdes) (version 2) | ecosystem: Environmental > Aquatic > Marine > Coastal ... | reverse complement strand
AATCAGATGATAACTCATTGTATAAAACTTGAAATGTTTGTTCTTTTAGTTTTTCAGTATCTTCAAATTGTAATCCTTTTGTAGCTATAAATTGATGCTGACGAATTCTGAAAGTTCCTATTCCTCCTTTTAAAAAATCCCAAGAAAATAATCTTTTACAATCATAATATGTTTGAGGCACTATTGGAATTTGATGTTGTATAGCCAAACTAAATGCCCCATTTTTAAATGGTGCTAGAATAACATCTTCTGTTGGAACGAAGCCTTCAGGGAAAATTCCAATACTAGTTCCACCTTGAAGTCTCTTTTTTGCCATTGCAAAGACTCTTTTTCTACTTTCTGGATTACTTCTGTCTACCATAATAACAGAACGCTTATAGAAGAATCCAAAAATAGGAATTTTGACTAATTCCTTTTTTCCAACAAATACAATTGGATTTTTACTTAAAACTATCAACACAAAAGGGTCCATTAATGAGGCATGATTCGGGCAAAACATATAACTCTTCTCTCTATCTAGAACCTCATCTATTTGTTTATCAATTCTAAAACCCATTCCGTATACCAAGACATGGGCCCATCCTCGAATCAATTTCCAAAAAGCTGGATAGTAACTCTCTTTTATTGTTAAAACGAATAAAAAAGGTGCCATTATTAAAATGGTGCAAATTATTAAAATATAAAACCAGAGCCTCCAAATTAGTAAAAAAGGTATTTTTAATAAATTCATGATAACGAATGTAGTAATATTCTTTTGTTTGATTCAGTTTATATTGAAAACTGTATTTTTGTTTTAACAAATTTAGAACAATGTCTAGAATATTAACAGGTGTTCAAAGTACAGGAACACCTCATTTAGGAAACCTTTTAGGGGCTATTTTACCAGCGGTAGAGATGTCTAATAAGCCAGAAAATGATGCATTTTTATTTATTGCTGACATGCATTCTCTTACCCAAATTAAAGATGGAAATGAATTAAGAGAAAACACCTATAGCACAGCAGCAACTTGGCTAGCTTGTGGGCTTAATATTAATAAAACAGTATTTTACAGACAGAGTGATGTGCCAGAAGTAACGGAACTTACATGGTACTTAAGTTGTTTTTTTCCTTATCAAAGATTAACCTTAGCACATAGTTTTAAAGACAAAGCAGATAGACTGGCTGATGTAAATTCTGGGCTATTTACCTATCCAATGTTAATGGCTGCAGATATTTTATTGTATGATGCAGAAATTGTACCTGTAGGAAAAGATCAGCTTCAACATCTAGAGATGTCTAGAGATGTAGCCAACCGATTTAATACCGTTGTGGGCGAAACTTTAATACCACCAAAAGCAAAAATTCAAGAAGAAACAAAATTAGTTCCTGGAACTGATGGTGAGAAAATGAGTAAATCTAGAAACAACATCATAAATATCTTCTTATCCGATAAAAAATTAAGAAAACAAGTGATGTCTATAAAAACAGACAGTAAGTCTCTTGAAGACTCCAAAAATCCCGATACTGATACTATCTTTGCGCTGTATAAATTAATCGCTTCAAAAAGCGAAATAGCAGAAATGAGAATTAAATATGAAGGAGGGAACTATGGATATGGGCATGCAAAGCAAGAATTATATGAGCTTATTATAGACAAGTATGCCATTATTAGAGAACGCTATTCTTATTTCATGGAAAATAAAAATGAAATTGATAAAGCTCTCGAAATTGGAGCACTAAAAGCAAGAAAAGTTGCCGGTAATGTTTTAAAAAGAGTCCGAACAAAAATAGGATACTAAAAAAGGCTTCACATCTGTGAAGCCTTTTTTAGTGTTTTTAGCTATTTTTTAATTACCACTGACAAATAATTCCTCCCATTAGAGCCATTGTAACCACCCAATATCCAGCATTAATAGTCACATATTTAACTGATTTTCTTTCAAATATTGATTGACTTGCTAGTATTGGCAATACTAAAAACAAACCTGCTAAAACTCCGTGAAGAGCTCCGTGCTTAAATGTTCTGTAATTTGCACCGTATCTAGCCATAAAATCTGTGTAATAGGCTAAGGTATCTCCTGAAAGCTCAGTTGCTCCAGATTCTAACATACTAGCGTAAACTCCTGTTTGATGAATAACAATAAATTGTAAGAAAAAGGCTATACAAAAACTAAATACATAGGATAGCGTGAAAATTAAAATAGCATTCTCTTCTTTTAAAGATTCTTTTTTTAACCCTAATTGTTTCATCCATGGTTTTTGAAACAATAATGGCCCGTACCAAACAAACCCTATTATTAAAGGTATTAAAGCTGCAAGTGCTATAGTTAAAAAATTTGTTTTCATAATGTAATGTATTGGCTTACAGTCAAATATACCACATTAACTCGTTATTTAAAGCTATATCAAAGAAAACATTCGTACGTAGTCTTTATTTTTTTAAACAACCCAATACCTTATTAGTTAATTCTAAGTGATTTAGCAATTGCTTCTAATTCAAAAAGAAATTCTCTTTTATTTACAGAAGGTGCATAGGTAAATCCTTCAACAACTAAAAGTCTATCATTTTTTTGATCAATAATGGCATAGTTTACAAAAGGACCCGCCATAAAATCATTTTTAACCTCCCACTTTCCTCTAGTTTCAAATGCATTATTTCCAAGTATTTCTGTTTTTACAGTTAAAGGAGTATGAGCCGCTTCAGTAATCATATACATTCCTTCTTTAGATCCTGGAATGTACTGTTTACCAATAGCATCTCGCATAGAAATAATATTATCTGCTAGTAAGGTCTGTTCATTTAACGGCAATGAATACACCAAAATATTATTATTTCCGGTGCCTCTAGCAATACCACTTTGTAAATGCTGTCTTATCCAAAGAAATTCTCCTGTATCATCTACTGTTTTAAATTCTTCTGGAATTGTTAATGAAATATTTAAATTTTTAAGCGTTTTGTACATAGAATCATTCACTCTTTTTTTGAAAAAAACTCGTTGTAATAACTTAATGTCTGAATCTTTAAAAGTCTGCATCAACTCTTTCATATTATTTTTTAGAGCTGCTAATAGCCCTTCTTTATCTTTTGAAGAAACATAGACTATTGTTTGTGGACTAGCATATTTATTGTAGGTTTTTGTGTAGCTTTCTTTATCACTTAACTCAACTATGAGAATATTTCTATTACTTCGCATCATTGAAGTAAAACCATTTGGAGCCACATGACCAACAGATAATGTTCTTTCTGGTTGAGGTAAGCCCACTATTAGTTCACCAAACGACTTTCTAATTTCGTCTCCAGCATTCCCTGCCCATAAAGAACCTGTTGCCACCACTGTAACTTTATTAAAGGCTCCTACAGACCTTGGCAACACAACTGTATTGTCTAGACAAGAGATAAACAAAGAGGTAATGAAGACTATTGTAATTATTTTTTTCATGTGATTAACTTTTAAATATTTTGAGTTTTTTTCCAGGCTGAATACTTTTACCACTCCAAATATTGTTCCATTCTTTAATTTGATTCACAGAAACTTTCTTAAATTTTTTTGCGATGGTCCAAAGAGAGTCTCCCTTTTTAACAATATAAATTGTTGGAGTTTCTTTTGATGTATTATTAATTACAGATGTTTTTGATGATTTTGGCACACGTAATCTTTTAGGATATATGCTTAGTCGCTGTCCTATTTTTAAATTGGTGTTTTTAAGCCCATTCCATCGTTTAATATCACTTACCCTAACCCCATATTTATAAGCTATTTTACCTAAATAATCACCATTTTTAACTCTGTAACGGATTCTTTTATCCATCTCAAAATATTGTGGCAATGGCTTCTCTCTTTTTGCTGCATCTGCATCAGCTAAAGCATAAAGCTCTATCTCATTTTTCAAAAAGATATCTGCTTGCTTTTTTGGAATTCTTAAGGCATACTCTTTTCCCTTAACATAGGGTATAATATCTAATTTATATTCCGGATTTAAGAATTGTAACATGGCTGTTTCAATGCCAGTTTGCTCTGTGATTTGGTCAAAACTTACCGTTTTTTTTATGTGAATTGTATCTGTTTCAAAAAAATGAATTTTTGGAGCACTTCCAGTCAACTGGTGTTCTTGTGCATAGGTAAATAAATACATCGTTGCATAAAAAGCTGGTACATAACCTGCCGTTTCTCTTGGTAAATATGGCCTTATATTCCAATAATTTTTATATCCTCCAGAACGTCTTATTGCCTTGCTTACATTTCCTGGTCCAGAGTTATATGCTGCAAGGGCTAAATCCCAATCTCCAAATATTTTATATAAGTCATTTAAATAGTTACATGCTGCAATGGTAGCTTTTAGAGGATCTTGTCTTTCATCTACATATGAGCTTACTTTTAATTTGTATTGTTTCCCTGTTGGGTACATAAATTGCCATAGACCAGTGGCACCAACCCTAGATTTTGCTTTTGGTTTTAGCGCAGATTCTACCAAGGCAAGATATTTCATCTCTAAAGGAATGTCATATTGGTCTAGATACTTTTCAATCATTGGAAAATAATACGCCGCCCTTGCCATAAAATTTGGATAATATTTTCTTCTGTTTTTTAAATATGATTTAATTATTTTTTCTAACGCAGGGTTGTAAGCAAGATGAAAAGGAGTTGTTTCATTAATTTTAGCGAGTCTTTCTTTTAGCAAGGCAGCATCTAAAGCTACTTCTGAAACATCTGTAGTATCTGTATTAGAGATATAATACTCTCTAATTTCATCCATAAAAACAGATTGAAGTTGGTTTTCTAAAACCAAACTATCAATGAGTGCAATATCTTTACTTGTATACAAGACATCTTGTTGTACTTGTTTTACAGAATCTTTAACAAAAGTAGTGCTGTCTTTTTTCACTTGTGAAAAAGCAAGTGTTGATAGTGTAAAAAGAACTATAAAATAAGTTTTTTTCATCTATTAAAATTGAAATTCTACTCCAATCGGACAGTGATCTGAGTGTATTGCTTCTGGCAAGATAAATGCTCTAGAGATATGGTCTTTTAAAGGTTCCGATACCATATTATAATCTATTCTCCATCCTTTATTATTAGCTCTAGAATTTGCTCTATAACTCCACCAGCTATAGTGATGTGCTTCTTTGTTTAGATGACGAAAACTATCTACAAAACCACTATTTAAAAAGTTACCAATCCATCGTCTTTCTTCTGGCAAAAAACCTGAAACCCCTTTCATTTTTGGGTTGTGTATGTCTATGGCTTCATGACAAATATTATAATCTCCACAAACAACCAGGTTAGGGATTTCTTCTTGTAAGCTTGTTAAATAATCTTGTATTTGTACCATATAATTGAACTTAAAGTCTAATCTAGCTAGATTGGTTCCGGAGGGTAAATACATACTCATTACCGATACTTGATCAAAGTCTACTCGAAGATTTCTTCCTTCAAAATCCATGGTTTCAATACCTGTTCCGTACTCAATATGGTTTGGTTTTTCTTTGCAAAAAATAGCCACTCCAGAATAGCCTTTCTTTTGTGCAGAAAACCAATATTGATATGGATATCCAGCAGATTTTATTAGTTCGGCATCTACTTGATCTTGTTGTGCTTTAGTTTCTTGAATACAGATAACATCTGGATTGGCAGCTTTCAGCCAATCTAACCAGCCTTTTTTTATGGCTGCTCTAATTCCGTTTACGTTGTATGAAATGATTTTCATGTTTAATTAATAATCTTAGATTTCTTATAAAACAACCAAGTTACTTGTTCTCTTCTTCCTGTTTGAGCGTCTAACGTTTTTACTCTTGGTGATAAAATAAAAGCAATTCCTATATTTGTAATGATAGTGTAAAAGTTAGGCTCATATTCTAAAATTTCATAAATAAAGAATCCTATTAAAACAATTAATAGTGGGAAAATTAAACTGTAATATTTAGTGTATTTCATTGATTTGGTATTAAATATCCATTTCTGGAATTTCTCCCTCTATAATTAAAGTTCCTTCAGTTGCTTTTTTAATTTCTTCTACAGAGACTCCCGGAGCTCTTTCTAATAAATAGAACTGATTGTTTTTAATTTCCAAAACAGCTAAGTTTGTGACTACTTTAGTAACACAACCTACTCCTGTTAGTGGTAAAGAGCATTTTTTTAACAGCTTAGATTCTCCTCGTTTATTGGTGTGCATCATGGCCACTATAATTGTTTCTGCCGATGCTACTAAGTCCATTGCGCCGCCCATTCCTTTCACCATTTTCCCTGGAATTTTCCAGTTAGCTATGTCTCCATTTTCAGAAACTTCCATAGCTCCTAAAATGGTTAAGTGAACATGTTTGCCTCGTATCATGGCAAAACTAGTAGCAGAATCAAAGAAACTTGCCCCTGGCAAAGAAGTAATAGTTTGTTTTCCTGCATTTATTATATCTGCATCTTCTTCTCCTTTAAAGGGAAAAGGCCCCATCCCTAAGACTCCGTTTTCACTTTGAAATTCTACATCAATATCATCTCTAACAAAGTTGGCTACTAAAGTAGGAATACCTATTCCTAGGTTTACATAAAACCCGTCTTGTACTTCCTTTGCAATTCTTTTAGCTATTCCATTTTTATCTAACATAACTAACTTCTTGATCTTACGGTTCTTTGTTCTATTCTTTTTTCAAACTTCTCTCCTTGAAAAATACGTTGTACAAAAATTCCAGGTGTATGAATTTGATTAGGATCTAATACTCCTAAAGGAACCAGTTCTTCAACCTCTGCAACAGTAATGGTTGCTGCTCCACACATTAATGGATTAAAATTACGCGCAGTTCCTTTAAAAATTAAATTTCCTGCCGCATCGCCTTTCCATGCTTTTACAAAAGCAAAATCTGCTTTGTAAGCCATCTCTAAAACATGCATTTTACCTTCAAAATTTCTTGTTTCTTTTCCTTCTGCTACTTCGGTCCCATAACCTGCTGGGGTGTAAAATGCAGGAAACCCTGCCTGAGCAGCTCTGCATTTTTCTGCTAAAGTTCCTTGCGGAGTTAACTCAACTTCTAATTCTCCAGACAACATTTGACGTTCAAATTCGTCATTTTCTCCTACATAAGAAGAAATCATTTTTTTAATTTGCTTGTTTTGTAATAAGAGTCCTAATCCAAAATCATCAATCCCTGCATTATTAGAAATACAGGTAACATTTTTAACACCTCTTCTAACTAATTCTGCTATAGCATTTTCTGGAATTCCACACAAGCCAAAACCTCCTAACATAAATGTCATGTTATTTGAAACACCTATTAACGCCTCTTCAACATTGTTTACTTTTTTATTGATCATTTTATCTTTTTTATGAGATACTAAAACCAGTTAAGCTCCACATTAACGATGTTAAAAATCTGTATCGTCATCTACTGGTGGTCTTTTTTTAATTTTATTTTCTTTATCTACAGGTTCTTTCCCACAATTGGTATCTATACCAACATATTTCGGTTTTTCAAAATCTTCTTGACTTATATTTAACGTTGTATCTGCATACACTTTCTTCATAAACAATGCCCAAGTTGGAAGAGACATGGTTGCTCCTTGACCTTCGGCTATTTTTTCAAAATGAACAGCCCTGTCTTCACCACCAGTCCAAACGCCTGTAGCTAAATTTGGCACAACTCCCATAAACCATCCGTCTGTCTGATTTTGGGTTGTTCCAGTTTTACCGGCTATCGGATTTGTAAATTTATACGGAAATCCTGTAATAATATCTTTGTAGTAATGTGCTGAAGTTCTTAACCTAACCCCAGAACCTGCTGTGGTAACACCCTTTAATAATTCTAATACCACATAGGCAGATTCTTCACTCAGCACCTCATTAGTTTTTGGCGTAAAATCTGCTAAAACAGTTCCATTTTTATCTTCAATACGTAATAACATATTTGGTTCTACTCGCATTCCTTTGTTTGCAAAAGTTGCATATGCACCTGTCATTTCCATTAGAGACAATTCTACAGAACCAAGAGCTATTGATGGTGATTTCGGAATCCTACTTTCTATCCCTGCAGATTTTGCCAAACGAGCCACATTTGCTGGTGTAACCATATCTATTAATCTTGCTGATATAACGTTTACAGATTTTGCTAAAGCTTCTTTTAAAGAAATTTCACCTCCGTATTTTTCGCCAGAATTTTTGGGAGTCCAAGCCTTAGGAATGCCAAATCTTCCTTTAGGAATAGTGTAAGGAGTATTGGAAAATTTTTCACATGGAGACAAACGCAACTGATTAATGGCCGTTGCATATACAAATGGTTTAAATGTAGAGCCTACTTGTCTTTTTCCTTGTTCTACGTGATCGTATTTAAAATATTTATGATTAATACCGCCAACCCAGGCTTTAATATGACCTGTTTGTGGTTCTATAGACAATAAACCAGATCTTAAAATGGTCTTATAATACTGAATAGAATCATTTGGTGACAAAATGGTATCTACTTCTCTTTGAGCATTCCATGAGAAAACTCGCATGTCTGTTTTTGCATCAAAGGCAGAATCTATTTGTTTTTCAGAATAGCCATTCTTTTTCATTTTTCTATAACGTTCAGATCTTTTTCTTGCTCTTGTGTAAATAGAAGCAACTTGTTCTTCTTCTAAATCATAAAAAGGTGCTGACTCATTATTTTTTTGTTCTTTAAAAAAGTAGCTCTGAAGATTAGACATATGTTCTTGCACTGCTTCCTGAGCATATTGCTGCATTCTAGAATCTAACGTTACGAAGATTTTTAACCCATCTCTATTAATATTGTATAATTCGCCATTGGGTTTTGGATTGTTTTTAGTCCATTTCTTAAGATAGTCTCTTAAGTATTCTCTAAAGTAGGTAGCCAATCCATCATTATGACTTTCTGGAGTGAAGTTTATTTTTAATGGTAACTGTTGTAATGAATCTTTTTCTTGTTGAGTGATGAATTCATTTTTAGCCATTTGAGCAAAAACTACATTTCTTCTAATAAGTGATTTCCCTTTTGAAATTTCTCTGTTAGGGTTAAACTGCCGTGGATTTTTTAACATGGCAACTAAAATAGCAGATTCTTGAATATCTAAATCTTTAGGCTCTTTGCCAAAATATATTCTTGAAGCAGACCGAATTCCAATAGCATTAAAGAGGAAGCCTTGCGTATTTAAATACATGGCTACAATCTCATTTTTAGTATACTGCCGTTCTAACTTAGTAGCTACTATCCACTCTTTTACTTTTTGCGTTAATCTTTTTACTGTACTGCTAGATCCTCCTTTATTAAATAAGTTTTTAGCTAATTGCTGGGTAATTGTACTAGCTCCTCCACCTTTTCCTAGTTTTACAACTGCTCTTGCCAATCCTCTAAAATCTATTCCAGAATGTTCATAGAAACGTTCGTCTTCAGTGGCAATTAATGCGTTTACAAGGTTGTCTGGAAGATCTTTAAACCCAACAGGAGTTCTGTTTTTAAATGCATATTTCCCTAAGGTTACTCCATCTGAAGAGATAACTTCAGTTGCTAAATTTTTTTCTGGGTTTTCTAATTCTTCAAATGTGGGTAGCTCACCAAAAACACCCCAAGATGCTAATAGAAACACCAGTAAAAAAGCTGTAAAACCTCCTAAAAAGACCATCCAAAATCGGATGATATATTTTTTGAAATTTGTTTGTTTCTTTTTTGCCATTCTAATTTACTTTTTCAATCCTAAGACCAACATCTGTAATTCCTTGTAATTGGTTAATTCCATTAATACTTCCATTATTTCTCATAGCTTGCCAAATTGAGACAGTGTATGTTCCTGAGATTGGGAAAATAATATTTTCTTTTAAAATAAGCTTACTGTGCTTTATTTCTGAAATTCCATTTCCTAAAAATTTTCCATTTTTATCAGCCATTTCATATTGAAGAGTATCTACAATTTTCTTGCCATTCGGAAAAATAACGTTGGTAATTAAGAATAAATTACTGTATGGGTACAATTTATTATTTCTAACAGTAACATACAGGTTATTTCTAGAGATTGTATCTGTAATTTCAGCCTGAAAGTTTATTGGCTCAGCTTGGGGCCAACTATTGTTTTCAAGTGATTTATATTCATCAAAAATTCTATTAGAATCGCAAGAGACAAACACAAGAAACACCCCTAAAATAAGAATTAATCTCTTACTGTTGTTGGTTACTATTACCATTTGGCTTGGGTTTTCTTCTTCTCTTGTTTTGTGGCTTATTCTGACTACTATTCCTTTTCTGATCGCCAGAACTACTATTGCTACTTGACTGGCCGAGATTATTCGATTTTTGTTGACTCTTTGCATGGGCCGGTTTAGCACCTGTAGCTACTTTTTTCCTATTATTATTCCTATTTCTTCTTCTACTCTTTTTAGGAACATCAAAACGTGTTAGGCTATCTTGGCCTACAACATTCTCAAAATCAACTGTTACAACCTCTTCTATTTCAGATTCATATTCTTCTAATGGAATTGAAACTTCATTATTTTTATTTAATTCTATTATTTCAAGTACTTGTTCTAGGTTTAATTTAAACCATTTAGATCTATTTTCTTTGTAGGTATACCAAAGTGTTTTTTTAAAGATGTCCATTTTTACAAACTCTGCATCTCCTTTTTCTGTTTTTAAAATCTTTTCTTGTTTTGGAAAATCATTTAAAGCATCTAAGTAAGTATCTAATTCAAAATTTAAACAACATTTTAATTTCCCACATTGACCCGCTAGTTTTAAAGGATTTAAAGATAATTGCTGATAACGAGCCGCGGTTGTTGTTACTTTTCTAAAATCTGTAAGCCACGTAGAACAGCATAGCTCTCTACCACACGAGCCAATGCCTCCTAAACGAGCGGCTTCTTGTCTTGCGCCAACCTGTTTCATTTCTACTCTAATTGAAAAAGCACCTGCTAAATCTTTAATTAGTTGTCTAAAATCTACTCGAGTATCTGCTGTGTAATAAAACGT
>Ga0209816_1003407_pt1 | contig 10921 bp, 10 predicted proteins | sample CoawatmetaG01DNA_FD_187509 | JGI IMG/M metagenome (GOLD analysis project Ga0209816, IMG submission 187509) | Marine microbial communities from the West Antarctic Peninsula - Coastal water metaG017-DNA (SPAdes) (version 2) | ecosystem: Environmental > Aquatic > Marine > Coastal ... | reverse complement strand
TCGTTATAGCCAAATGCTATGGAGCTGGTGTTCAGCGAATAAAGTACCTTTCATCTATGCAAGTTCTGCCGCTACTTATGGTGGTGGAGAAAATGGTTATGATGATAATGAAGATTTATTATCAAAATTAATTCCTTTAAATGCTTATGGCTATTCAAAACATTTTTTTGATCAATGGGTTTATGCTCAAGTAAATTCTAGTCAGCCATCACCGCCTCAATGGTGTGGACTAAAATTCTTTAATGTTTATGGGCCAAATGAATATCATAAAAATAGAATGGCTAGTGTTGTATTTCATGCGTTTAAACAATACCAAAAAGAAAAAGAAATAAAATTATTCAAAAGTGAAAATAAAAATTATAAGGACGGTATGCAATTAAGAGATTTTATCTATGTAAAAGATGCAGTTGAGTATGTAATGTTTTTTTTAAAAAATACCCATATTTCAGGATTGTTTAATTCTGGAACAGGAACTGCACAATCTTTTAAAGAATTAGCAGAAGCTGTTATTCTAAACACAAAAGGCAATAAAAATGATATCAAATATATTGATATGCCAGTCGATTTAAGAGGAAAGTATCAATACTATACTGAAGCCAATCTTGATAAGATAAAAGCTTTAGGTTTGAACTTAAAATTTAAAAACTTACAAGAAGGGGTAAACGATTATATGCAAAATTATCTTCTTACTTCTGATAGGTATGCTTAACTTTGAAAACAAATTTAATTGAAATCGTAAAAAATAATTTTAACGCAAAAAATAAATGGTGTTTGGTTATTGGTGACCTTATGCTAGATCAATATATTTTTGGCATCGTTGAAAGAATATCGCCTGAAGCACCTGTGCCTATTTTAAAAAAAAATAATCAGGTAGATAGGATTGGTGGTGCTGGCAATGTTGCGCTTAATTTATCTGGCTTGGGTATTAAGACAATTCTAGTTGGAGAGGTCGGAAATGATAAAGCTGGAGACACACTATTGGATTTATTTATTGAAAATTCTATACCTACTAAACACCTAATTAAGAAGAAAACTACCACTACAACAAAAACAAGAATTATGAGTGGTCAACAGCAACTAGTTAGACTTGATGAAGATGAGATTTCATCCGGCCCAAGTAAGCTTGATTTAAAAAAAATATTAAAGCTAATTAAAAATAGTCCGAGTGTCATAATTATTTCAGACTATGAAAAAGGATTTTTAACGCCTGATTTTTTAAAGCAAGTTATACAGTCTGCTAATAAAAAAAATATTCCCGTTCTAATAGATCCAAAAGGAAAAGATTTAAAAAAGTATCGTGGGGCTACAGCAATTACCCCCAACAAAAAAGAGGCTCTTTTATTGGCTGACTTAACAAATAAAGATGAGCAATTACTTGATGCTGCATTAAGAAAAATAATAAAAAAATATGGTTTTAATTTTATTGCTATGACTCAAGGTGATTTAGGTATAAAACATATAACAATGAATAAAGTAGTAGATTACCCTTCAACAACATCTAAAGAGGTATTCGATGTATCAGGAGCTGGTGATACTGTCATTGCAACATTGGCGGCTAGTATGATTGCAAATGCCTCTCTTGATAATGGATTTAGATTAGCTAATTTTGCTGCAGGAATAGTTATTAGGAAAATTGGAACTATGCCGATTCTTAAACAAGAATTATTAAAAGAACTCCAATACAAAACCATCACAGAGCATAATATTGGCAAAGCAGTTCCTAAGAAAGAGTTACTTGAACTCGTCGAAATTTTAAGGGAAGTTTATTTTGAAGACCAGGGAGTAAAAGATGTAAGAATAGGATTTACAAATGGTTGTTTTGATATTTTACATGCAGGTCACGTCACTTATTTAGAAAAAGCTAAGAGCCAAGTAGATTATTTAATACTTGCCCTTAATAGTGATACTTCAGTCAGAAAAATTAAAGGTCCAAAAAGGCCAATTGTGGGCGAAGCCGATCGAGCTCGGGTACTTTGTGCTCTAGAATCAGTTGATCTAGTTGTTTTATTTGATGAACCTACCCCTTTGAATTTAATTAAATCAATTAAACCTAATATATTATTCAAGGGTAATGATTACACTATAAAAAATGTAGTCGGGGCTAAAGAAATGAAACTATGGGGGGGGAAAGTAACCTTAATACCGGTTGTAAAAGGTAAGAGCACAACTAAAATTATCAATAAATTAAATTAGATCTTCAATTTTCTCGATATAAGTTAACTCCTCGTCCTCGCATATTTTTTTCCAGTTCTTAAGATCTGTCCAACCATAAATAAAAATAAAATCTAAGTTATATTTTTGGGCTGTCTGAATATCGTACAAAGAGTCGCCAAGAAATAATGCAGGTAGGAAATTTTTATTCTTTAGTTTACTCTCAATAATTTCGTGTTTAGAAGAAGGACTTCCATAAATGCCCCCCTCAAAATAAGAAGTAATTTTTTTCTCCTTAAAAAGAAATCTTAATTCTTCTTGATCACCACCTGAAGCCACCATCCACGTTGATTTTGTATTCTGGGATTTAAGGTTCTTCATTCCACTCGCAATCTCACAGTCTTTTAGCAGATTAACTACCTCTTTATTTAGATTGCCTACTAAGGAACTCATTGAGGAGTCTGAAATTTCTTCACCCATAATTTCTTTTAGGAAATATTTAAATTTTACATTCCGAGATATACCAGTAAGCTTTACATGATGCACAACAAGCTCTTCAGCTTGGCTTTTAGTAGCTCCATAAGTAATAGCAGCATTCCTATATGCTTCAATTTTTTGAAAATTAGAGTTAAGAATAACCCCATCGCAATCAAAAATAATCGTATTGTATTTTTTTAAATCAATCAAAATGCTTAAATCGAGCTAGCTTGCTTTGCAAGTTTTGTGATTGCTGCCCAATCTTTATTTTCGATTAATTTTTTTGGAGTAAGCCACGTTCCACCACAAACAGGGACATTAGGTAATGCTAAAAAATCTGGTGCAGAATCAACAGTTACTCCACCAGTTGGACAAAATTGAACGTCAGAAAATGGCCCTGAAAAGCCTTTCAGTAAATTAATACCGCCTACAGCTACTGCAGGAAAAAGCTTTAAGAAATAATATCCATCGTTATTAGCACTCATAACTTCGCCACCAGAAGAAACTCCCGGAAGAAGAGGGAGATCTATATCTTTACAAATCATGCCCATCTCATTTGTATAACCTGGACTTACAGCAAACTGACTGCCTGCAAGTTTTGCATTTGTTGCATCAGATTTTGTTCTTAAAGTTCCTGCGCCAACAATGGCTCCAGGGACTTCATTCGCTATCATCTCAATTGCCTTTAAAGCGCAACTGGTTCTTAATGTGACCTCTAACACTTTTACTCCTCCAGCTAATAATGCTTTTGCCATTGGTATAGCATCGTCAATATCTTCTATTACAATTACCGGGATTACAGGGCCATATTTTGCTAACTCGATTGTTTTCATATTGTTCTCTTAAAATTTAATTAAATCCAGGTTATTGCACCCTCTTCGGCAGATAAAACGTTTTTCCTCATACTGCTAAAAAGTTCTCTACCAATTCCATGGCTATTATTTATTTTCTGCTCCTCACTCATTTCTTCTGGCTTTCTTTTATCCCATTCAGCATCATCAACAAGAACATTTAATGATCCTACAACAGCATTAAGTCTAAGAATATCGCCTTCCTTTATTTTTGCAATAGAACCGCCGGCGGCGGCTTCTGGGCTCATGTGGATAGCCGCAGGTATTTTACCTGAGGCTCCACTCATTCTTCCATCAGTTACAATTGCTACTGTAAATCCCTTGTTTTGAATCACAGATAATGGTGGGGTAAGTTTATGAAGCTCTGGCATACCATTTGCTTTTGGTCCTTGGAAGCGAATTACTGCGATAAAATCTTGATCCAACTTCTCATCGTCAAAAGCTGATAATAATTCTTCCTGACTATTAAATATTAGAGCTGGTGCTTCAATGATATGCTTGTCTTCAGGTACAGCAGAAATTTTAATTACAGATCGCCCAATATTTCCTTTTAAGAGCCTCAGGCCACCAGACTCATTAAATGGATTATCAATTCCTCTAACAACAGATTCGTCTCCACTTTTTTTAGGAAGGTCATTCCAGGAAAGTTTTCCATTGGTTAAGACTGGTTGTTTAGCATATTCTGCTATACCTCCAAAGCTTGAGGTAATTACATCTGGGTACATGCAGCCGCCCTGTATCAACTCCCTTATAACAAAAGCTGGGCCCCCAGCTTTTTGAAATTCATTAACATCGGCTTTTCCATTTGGATATACACTCGCTAGAAGTGGTACGGACTTAGCTAAATCATGAAAATCAGTCCAATCAATTATTATTCCTGCAGCTCGGGCAATAGCAACCCAATGGATAAGGTGATTAGTTGAGCCACCAGTTGCAAGGAGAGCTGCCATGGCATTGATAATAACCCTCTCATCTACTAACTCACCAACAGAAACTGATTCTTTATTTTTAATATTCTCAATAAGTAACTTAACTGCCTCAACAGTAAGTTGCTTTCGAATATCGTCATAAGGATGGACAAATGCCGCACCAGGGACATGAAGACCCATTGCTTCCATAAGCATTTGATTGCTATTGGCGGTTCCATAAAAAGTACAAGTACCTTCACCATGATAGGCAGCCGATTCTGAATCTAATAGTTCATCTCTACCTATCTTTCCTTGAGCATACTCCTCTCTAACTTTTGACTTAGATGTGTTATCAATACCAGTGGACATTGGTCCAGCGGGTATAAAAATAGTAGGTAGGTGCCCAAAATGTAGAGCCCCAATCAACAAACCAGGAACAATCTTGTCACAAATACCAAGCATCACCGCACCGTCAAAGACATCATGAGATAATCCAATTGCAGCGCCCATAGCAATATTATCTCTTGAGAAAAGGCTTAATTCCATCCCGGGCTCACCTTGTGTAACTCCATCACACATTGCAGGAACTCCACCGGCAACTTGAGCAGTAGCTCCGAAATTAGCGGCTGCTTGCCTTATTATTTGAGGGTAACTTTCGTATGGCTTATGTGCAGACAGCATGTCATTGTAAGCTGTAACAATGGCCAGATTTGGTGCTCTTTCTGCAACTATCTTAAATTTATCATCTTTAGGAAGGGCAGCAATTGCATGGGCCACGTTAGCACAACCCAAACGGTCACTCCCTCTATCTCTCTTTTTCATTAAAGCAACTCTTTCAAGATAGGCAGTCCTTGTAGGCCTGCTCTTTTCGCTTATTCGCTCTGTAATTTCAATAATAGATTGTTTCATAATTTAATATAATTTTTTATGTTAGCCATGCATTATCAATGAAATGTTATAAACAAGTCAAATATGATATTAATTGAACTATTTTACAAAAAAAACCTTGAAATAATTCAAATAGTCTCCATATGTATTTTAACTTTAACATTATCATTTTAAACAACTATGACAGATAAAATAATACCTAAGAAAACTAAAAAGCCGACTAAACCAAAAAATCTAGAAAAAGATTTAATTGAAAAAATTACGGCGCTTGAAGCTCAAGTTTTATATGCAAAAGCTGAATCAGAAAATAATAGGAAAAGAGCCTTGGAAGAATCAGAAAAAACTAGAAAATATGCAATAGAAAATTTTAGTCAAGAAATACTACTCGTTAAAGATAGTCTTGATGCAGCATTAGCCATTGAAAATGCAACATTAGAAAGTTACAAAGATGGTGTTGATTTAACTGTAAAACAGCTAGCCACTGTATTTGAAAAATTTAATATTGAAGAATTAGATCCTAAAGGCGATACATTTGATCCTAACTTTCACCAAGCAATGACCATGATAGATTCGGAGGAAGAGCCAAATAAAATTCTTTCTGTTTTCCAAAAGGGATATAAGTTAAATGGGAGAGTTTTAAGGCCAGCATTAGTATCAGTTTCAAAGGAAGAAGAAAAAAAAGCTTGAAATTTATTCAAGCATCCCTATCTAATAGAATAGAGAATTTAATTTATATAAGGAAATAATAACGATGGCAAAGACTATTGGAATTGATTTAGGAACAACAAACTCATGTGTTTCTGTTATGGAAAATGGTAAACCAAAGGTAATCGAGAATGCTGAAGGCACTAGAACAACACCTTCAATTGTTGCATACCAAGAAGATGGTGAATCACTTGTTGGCGCTCCTGCCAAAAGACAGGCTGTTACAAACCCTGAAAATACTGTTTATGCAGTTAAACGCTTAATTGGTAGAAAATTTGATGAAGATGAGGTTCAAAAAGATATAGGTTTAATGCCATATAAAATTTCAAAAGCAGACAATGGAGATGCTTGGGTTGAAATAAAAGGTGAAAAAATGGCGCCGCCACAAATCTCTGCTGAAATTCTGAGAAAGATGAAGAAAACAGCAGAAGATTATTTGGGCGAAGAAGTTACAGATGCAGTTATTACAGTGCCAGCATATTTTAACGATAGCCAGAGACAGGCTACAAAAGATGCGGGCAGGATAGCTGGCTTAGAGGTTAAAAGAATTATTAATGAACCGACTGCAGCTGCATTAGCTTTTGGTTTAGATAAAAAAGAAGGCGATAGAAAAATTGCAGTTTACGATTTAGGGGGTGGTACCTTTGATGTATCTATCATTGAGATATCAAGTGTGGATGGTGAACATCAGTTTGAGGTTCTATCAACAAACGGAGATACTTTCTTAGGTGGTGAAGATTTTGATAACAGAATCATTGATTTCCTTGCAGAAGAATTCAAGAAAGAAAATGGTGTCGATATAAGTAAAGATGTGCTTGTTAAACAAAGATTAAAAGAAGCTGCGGAAAAAGCCAAGATTGAACTATCAAGCAGTACTCAGACAGAAGTTAATTTACCGTATTTGACTGCGGATGCTTCTGGGCCAAAACATTTAGTTGTTAAATTAACCAGGGCAAAACTTGAATCCTTAGTTGAAGATCTTATAGAAAGAACCATTGCTCCATGTAAAACAGCTATAAAAGATTCAGGAGCATCGAATGAAATTGCCGATGTAATTCTTGTTGGCGGGCAAACTAGAATGCCAAAAGTTCAGGAAAAAGTACAAGAAATATTTGGGGTTGAACCAAGAAAAGATGTCAACCCTGATGAAGCAGTTGCAGTTGGTGCAGCGGTTCAAGGTGGGGTTCTTCAAGGTGACGTGAAGGATGTCTTATTATTAGATGTTACTCCTCTAAGTCTTGGAATTGAGACAATGGGTGGTGTTATGACAAAATTAATCAAAAAAAATACCACTATTCCAACTAAAGAATCTCAAACATTTTCAACTGCCGAAGATAACCAAAGTGCAGTTACAATAAACGTGTTTCAAGGTGAAAGAGAGATGGCTGCGGGAAATAAAAGTTTAGGCCAATTTAATTTAAATGAAATACCAGCAGCAGCAAGAGGAACTCCTCAAATAGAGGTTACATTTGATCTTGATGCAAATGGAATTTTGCATGTCAACGCTAAAGATAAGGCCACTGGCAAAGAAAATAAAATCGTTATTAAGTCAAGTGGTGGCCTTAGCGAAGAAGAGATTAAGAAGATGGAAGATGATGCTGAGCTTCACGCTGAAGAAGATAAAAAATTGCGAGAGTTAGTTGATGCAAAAAATCTTTCTGAAGGTATGATTCATTCAATTAAAAAAACAATTTCTGATCACCCTGATAAAGTAGAAAAAGATGAGAAAGAGAAAATCGAGAAAGCTATCAGTGAGCTTGAGGAGTCTTTAAAATCTGATAATAAAGATGATATTGAAGCTAAAAACAAAATACTAGCTGAAGTATCTCAAAAGCTTGGCGAAAAAATACATGCGGGTCAGCAATCTGATCAACCACAACCAAAAGAAGGTGGTAAAAATAAGGAGAAGACAGTTGACGCCGAAGTTGTTGATGCTGAATTCGAAGAAGTAAAGAAAGACGATAAGAAAGACGATAAGAAAGACGATAAGAAAGACGATAAGAAAGACGATAAGAAAAAATAAAATTCTATAAATAATTATATATAGTAGGGGTAATAAAAATTACCTCTACCTCTAACTCCTTATGGCCGATAAAAAAGATTATTACGATACTTTGGGTTTAAATCAACAAGCTTCTGATGTTGAAATCAAAAAAGCTTATAAAAAGCTTGCAATGAAGCATCATCCAGACCGGAATGATGGAAATCCGGAATCTACTGAAGCCTTTAAGGAAGTTAAAAAGGCTTACGATGTTTTATCTGATCCCCAAAAAAAATCTATGTATGATCAATATGGGCACGCTGGAGTAGATCAGGCTACGAGCGGAGGGGCTGGTGCAGGAGACTTCGGTGATGCTTTCGGTGATATATTTGGTGATATATTTGGTGGTGGAAGATCAAATGGAAGGTCTAATGTTTATCGAGGTGCTGACCTTAGATTTAATATGGAGATATCACTCGAACAAACAGCTAAAGGTACGGAAAATAAAATAAAAATACCAGTAATGGTTCCATGTGATCCCTGTAATGGATCAGGTGCAAAAAAAGGATCTACACCAACTGAGTGCTCAACTTGTCATGGACAGGGCCAAGTTAGGATGCAACAAGGGTTCTTTTCAGTGCAACAAGAATGTCCCCATTGTAATGGTGCAGGAACCACGATTAAAGACCCTTGTTCTGATTGTAGCGGTTCGGGTCGAATAAAAGAAACCAAGACATTATCAGTTAAAATTCCTATTGGAGTTGATGATGGAGATCGTATTAGACTGTCTGGAGAAGGAGAGGCTGGAACTAATGGAGGCCCTACTGGAGATCTGTATGTGGTGATTAGTGTAAAAGAACATCAGATTTTTGAGCGTGATGGAGCAAATTTACATTGTGAAATGCCTATTAGCTTTTCGACAGCTGCACTCGGTGGTCAATTAGAAATTCCTACACTTGATGGAAATGCTAAAATTAAAATCCCAGCTGAAACGCAAACAGGTGCTGCATTTCGATTAAAAGGCAAGGGTATTAAGCCAGTGCGAGAAAGTCAAGTGGGGGACCTTCATTGTCACGTTGTAGTTGAAACACCAGTCAAACTAACAGAAAAACAAAAAAACATTTTAGAAGAATTAGAAAAAATGAATCAAGCTGATAGTGATAAACACAGTCCTAGATCTAAAACTTGGCTTGATACAGTTAAAGATTTTTTTGAATAAATTAGAACGTGCCTTTTTGAATTAACTCAATTTTATAGCCATTAGGATCTTCAATAAATGCCAAAAGCAGTTTTGTGCCCATCATAGGACCTGCCTCTCTAACAACATTGCCACCTTTATTCTTAATTTCTTCACAAGCTTTACAAACATCTTCGACTTCAATTGCAATATGTCCAAAAGCCCCACCATGATCATATTTACTTATATCCCAATTATGAGTTAACTCAATTATAGCTTCAGACATTTCATCGCCATATCCTATAAAAGCTAGAGAGAACTTTCCTTCAGGGTAATCTTTTTGACGTAAAACCTTCATACCAAAAATATTTTGATAAAAATCAATTGATTCTTTTAGGTCATTAACTCTAAGCATAGTGTGTAATATTCTCATCTTTAAACTCTTCCTATAAAATTATTTATTTATTGGTGGTTTTGAATACAAACTTACATTGCCTGCAACAGATATTCTAGGCTCATCACAATTGTAAAATGGATTAACGGAGTGTTTTAGTTGCGATGGAAATAGACATAACTTGCCCTCAACTTTTTTCCCCATTCGGATCATATGCTGATTTATATTGCCTAATGTATTAACGTATGAAAATGCAAAGTTTGAAATATGATTTTTTGCAGTGCTTTCCTCTGCTATTGGCAGCATCATTTGATCATCAAATTCAGTAGGAATTTTCATCCAAATAACCCAGCTATATACTCCGCTATGATTATGCGGAGGATTAAATTCATTTTGATATTGATAATTTACCCACCAATCAGAAAATGAAAGCAAATTGACACATTCTCCAGCAACTTGATCATGATATGGCTGTGAAAATTGTTTAACGTACTCCTCACAAAGGGGCATGACTATTTCGGCAATAGAGTCTAAATTATATAAACCCATATCGAGAGATTTGGTTATATTGCCAGCTAATCGATTATTAACAACTGAATTCATTTCATTAGCTTTATCTATTCTTGCCCATAAAAAATCCATGGTGTCTTTGTTTAGATTGCATGTAAGATAACCAGGGTTGGGTTGAAAGTGATGCACATTGAATTTTATAGGGTTACCCATTTATTTTCCCTAGATGATTAGCAACATCTTTTGAAATGAATTTTGAATAATCGCCATTTAGATCAATCACCTGACGAACTAAAGAAGAAGTAATTGACTTAAAAGGGTCTGAAGCTATAAAAAAAATACTCTCTAAAGCACTATCCATGGTGTTATTCATTTGAGAAATTTGTGACTCATAATTAAAATCAGTGGAATTTCGTGCACCCCTTACAATAACATTGGTGTTGTTAGTATTTGCAAAATCTATAGTTAAACCCTCATAAGAACTAAAAGTTACATTAGGGTATCGACTCGAAACAATCTCGACTAATTTTAATCTATCCTGTAAATTAAACATTGTTGGTTTAGAGGAATTCACAGCAACTGCAACTAATAAATTATCAAATAGTTTTGCAGCTCTATTAATAATCTCTTCATGGCCTAATGTTAAAGGATCAAAAGTTCCTGGGTACAATGCATTCATAGAGTTAATATAATTTTATTGAAGTAAATAAAAGTATACCTTGCCTGCTTTAGAATTTTTTAAAATTTTAAACTCGTCGCCTGAATATTCTTTATTTGCTTCAAGGTAAACGACACCATTGGGTTTTAAATGGTTTTTAATTTCCGATAAAAGTGGATAAAAATCGACCTTTGAAAAGGGGGGGTCGAAGAAAATAATAT
>Ga0209816_1003392_pt1 | contig 10947 bp, 13 predicted proteins | sample CoawatmetaG01DNA_FD_187509 | JGI IMG/M metagenome (GOLD analysis project Ga0209816, IMG submission 187509) | Marine microbial communities from the West Antarctic Peninsula - Coastal water metaG017-DNA (SPAdes) (version 2) | ecosystem: Environmental > Aquatic > Marine > Coastal ... | reverse complement strand
TTGGTTTAATGCCTGTGAACTACTCCCCACCTTAGCCATTAATACCGCTTCTTCAGGGTTAGTGGCACTTCGCCCAATGGTGACCATGTTGCTTTTATTACTCTGAACAAGGTATTGGCCAGAAGGCACGTCACCAATATGAACATCTACCGAGCCATTGGCCCGCTCTACTGCAACAACTCGCAGTAGCTTAGACATACCTTGAATTAATGTGTCTCTTAGGTCTAAAAGCTGGTTGGGCTGGTTATTAATATTGGACGACTTATTTAATGATGAATTGATGTTGGCAAGTTGGCTAGCAAATTGATTTAGCTCGTTCACTTTACCTTTTATATCGTTGTAAGACGTTTGCTCTACACGGGTGAACTGTGCGCCCACAGTATTAAACTGGGAAGCCGTAGTTTGTGCGAGGTTAAGCATGTTTTGGCGCGCAGACCCAGAGGAAGGTGAAACGCTTACCTCTTGCACTGCTGAGAAGAACCCATCTACAGCACTAGACAAGCTGAGCTGCTTATCGGCCAGTAAGTTTTCTAGCTGGGTAACGTAGCTTAACGTAGATTGATGCTTAGACAGTTGCGACTGGCTGCTTCTTAGGTTTTCTGCAACAAAGCTATCGTAGTTGCGTTGCACACGCACTGCAGTTGAACCATTACCTATATTTAAACCCCCTTCATTTACCGAGGTTTTATCGGCTATGTCTAACCGTTGACGGCTGTAGCCGTCGGTATCTACATTGGCAATGTTATTACCCACAGTCGCTAAAGCCCGCTGATAAGTGCGTACTCCAGAGATACCTGTTGATAATAAATCGGCCATTGTTTAACTCCGCTTGCTAGTTCTATTGTGTTTCTGATGCATCTCTACTTAAGGTCTATTTAGGGTCTATCACCATGGCGGCAGGATCTTGCCTGTCGATAGTAAAGGCCCGTTGCCGCGCAACTGGCAAATCTAGCCCTGCTCCCCCAGCCCCAGCAAGAGGCATACCCGATAATAGCGATTGCACGTTAAAGGATTGGCTTGCGCTTCTCAGTTTTAGTAGTTGCTCTGCTGGCATTGCCATACCTTGGCGTTCAAACTGCTGCTTAATCACATTGGCGATGCCAAGATCGCCACGTTTGGCCATATCTAAGGCCACCTGCTTGTCTGACATGTCTTGATAGGTCTGCACCGCCTGAGAATCAAACATGCCATCCTTAGGAATGGATTTACGCATTTCGGCCAGCATCATTTGTATAAACAAGGCTTCAAATTGTTGTGCTGTTTCATTCAATGCCGCTTTTTGATCTTTCTGGGCCTGGGTGCGCAAGTTTGCTAGACCGGTAAAATCGTTATAGTTATTGGCATGTTGTCTGGTGTTTACGGTCATGGCATTATCTCGTTTCTGGTTTGTGAGGCTAAATCACTATTAAATCAGCACGCAGGCTGCCGCTTTGTTTAAGGGCCTGCAAGATAGATACTAAAGCGCTTGGCGTAGCGCCTACAGCGTTCACAGCGTCTACAATGTCTTGTAACTCTATGCCTGGGGTAAACAAAAACATGCCGTTAATTTGTTCTTCAATACGTACCTCTGAATTAACCTCATTTGTGGTTTCACCCGTTTGCGAGAAGGCGCTGGGCTGGACCACTTTGTTAGACGTTGTTACCGTTACGGTGATACCTCCATGGGTAACGGCCGCAGCGTCTACTTTTACGTTGCGGCTAATAACAACTGTACCTGTGCGGGAATTGACGACCACGCGGGCTGGTGGCGCCGCTGGCTCTACTTCTAGGTTTTCTACCATGGATAAAAAAGTGACCCGCTGGTTAATTTCTGCTGGTGCTAAAATCCGCGTAGAAACAGCATCTAAAGCGGTGGCGGTGCCTGGGCCAAAGGTGTCATTAATAGAGTTGGCTAATCGACGGTTGGTGGTAAAGTCAGAATTTTTTAAGTTAAGCACAATGAATTCACTGGTTGAAAAAGGTGTCTCAACCATTTTCTCTACCGTGGCTCCGGAGGGTATTCGCCCCACTGTTGGAACATTAACAGTGGCTGTTGTTCCAGCCCCACCTGCAGACGCGCCACTAACAGCTAATGCACCTTGAGCCAAGGCATACACGTCACCATCCACACCCAAAAGGCGGGACATAATTAAACTGCCACCGCGTAAACTAGTCGAGGCGCCAATGGTTGATATAGTCACATCAATACGCTGGCCAGGTTTAGCAAAAGCAGGCAAATTAGCAGTAATCATTACCGCTGCAACGTTTTTTAGCTCTAAGGCATTACGCGAAGTAGACCCATCATAATTAGAAAGAGTATCACTCAGGTTTACCCCAAAGCGGGCCAGCATGGATGTCATACTTTGACTGGTAAATGACATTTTACCGTCACCGGTGCCATTTAAGCCCACAACCAAGCCATAACCAATTAGCTGGTTATCACGTACCCCAGCCACTTCAGCCAGATCTTTCACTCGATCAGCATGGGCAAGGGTGGCAATGTGGGCCACAACAATAGTCGTTAATATGGCAAAAATACGGCAAAGTTTCATCAATTTCTCCTTTCTACATCAGCTGTTGCAATATCGATGCCAACTTACTACGCATTGATCGGGCTTTTAATAAATGATGCAAACCGTCTAACGTGGCTTAGTTCATTATTCCCATAATGGTTTGCATTAAGGTACCCGAGGTATCAAGGGCCTTAGCATTGGCTTGGAAGTTACGCTGGGCACTAATTAACTTTACGAGTTGTTCTGTAAGATCAACGTTAGATCCCTCCAAGGCGCCACCTTGAATATCACCAAAGCCACCAGACCCTGCTTCACCTAAATCTACAAGGCCAGAGGCATTAGTGGCTTCAAAGCTAGCATTGCCTATCTGTTTCAACCCATTAGGGTTATCAAAGTTAGCCAACATTAATTTGCCCAAGGCCACCTGTGTGCCATTGGTGTAGTTGGCACGCACAACACCACCTGGATCAATGTCCATACCCGATAACTCACCGCGCGGGTGTCCATCCTGAGACAAAGACATGACTGAGAAAGGCGCAGAATACTGGCTAGATAAGGTACCGTAATCTAGGGTTAAGCTTAATGGCTTCGCACCCGTAGTTAATGTTGCAGGGTCGTAAACGATCGCCGCTGTGGGTGCAGTCAGCTTGCCGTCTTGGTCAAACGTCAACACGCTATCAGCTGCAGTAGTGGGGGCGATCAGATTACCATCGATATAGAGCTTAGTGTCCCAGGTATTGGTGGGTGCTGCCGCTGTTGCGTTGGTCGTTTTAAGAAAATACACCGTGGCAAGATGCGGATTTCCTAAAGAGTCGTATGCGGTCATCTGAGTTGACGAGTTAAAGGTATTACTATCATTAGTTGCAAATGCAACTGTAGGTTTAAGAGCCGCATCAGAGGGTAAATTTAAACCTAATTCAACTTTAGAAGTAACTTTTGGCAACCCCCCAGCTGATGTAAGTTGTAACGACTTAGCAGACGTCAGCCCAGTGGCAATTACAGACCCATCCTCACTCACTGGGAACGCTTGAAGGTACTGACCAGAAGAGTCGACGACATAGTTATCGTTATTAATGCTAAAGGAGCCTGCTCGGGTATATACCGTTTCGGTTGCGCTTAGGTCTGGCCGTAAAGCAAAAAAACCTTCTCCAGAGATGGCCAGGTCTAATGCGTTACCCGACATTTCAATACTGCCCTGGCTAAACTGCTGATTGACGTTTTTTAAATAGGCACCGTGACCAATGGCACCAGACGTGCTACTAAATAAGTCACCAAAATCAGCACGAGATTTTTTAAAGCCCACAGTGCCTACGTTGGCTATGTTGTTTGATGTGACACTTAAGTCTGCTTGCGCCGAGTTTAGGCCGGTGAGTGAGGTATAGAAAGACATAGACCGATTCCATATTGATGAGGTTAAATTACATTTATTTAAATGGCACTGAGACGCTATTGGCTAATGCGCTTCACATTATTAAAACTGACATTACCTTGCCCCGATACATTGAGGGTAACCTCACCATTCTTAAGTTGAATACTATTTACTGTGCCATACACTTGCATGGGGGGTGCTTTAGTTTCACCACTTACTAAGGCTGTAGCATTTAGGTGATAGATACCTTCTGGGGCTTGAGTCCCATCAAGTGTTACACCGTCCCATGAAAATTCTTTTGTGCCTGCTAATTGAGACCCAAGGCCTAAACTAGCCATCACTTCACCATTATCTGATGTAATTTCAATACGCACGTCGTTGGCCGCTGTCGCTAGGTCTATTGCACCGCCCAGTTGGCCCCCTTTTAGTTGCGCCAAGTTGCCATCCACTAATGCTTGTTTACCAATCATGGCCGCAGAGTTACTCATTTGTTGGCCCTGATAAATGCTCACTAGTCCGTCAATAGATTCTCCCATTTCGGTGATGCCGCTAACGGTAGAAAACTGTGCCATCTGCCCCATAAACTCACCATTTTCCATCGGTTTCATTGGGTCTTGGTACTTTAGTTGGGCAGTTAGTAGCTTCAAAAAATCTTCTTGCCCTAACACTGAGGTTCGATTTACTTCACTATTTTGTGTGGACTCGAATGTTCTAAGGTTTTCGGGTATCGCTTGTGCCACTGATGCAACCATCATTATCTCCTTATGTTGTTCTTGTTACCTAGACAGTTACGCCTGCTCAGGCAAACCAAAATGCTACTTGCCAAGCTGCAACGTACTCATCATCATTTTCTTTGTCGCATTCATAACTTCCACGTTGGTTTGGTAAGAGCGTGAGGCGTTAGTCATGTCTACCATTTCTTCTATGGAGTTAACGTTAGACATAAACACATAACCCTCTTTAGTCGCCATCGGGTTTTGTGGGTCGTAGCGCCTTGTATTTTCTCGCTCGCTAACAAAGATGCCGTTCACTTTCACGCTGGCTTCAAAGTTGTCTTGGGTATAATTTTCTATCACTGTTTTAAAAATCGGTTTTTTAGCTTTATACGCTTCATCATAGGTAGAACCCACCACATCTATGTTGGCCAAGTTACTGGCAGTGGTATTCATCCGCACCATTTGAGCATTCATAGCAGAACTGGAAATTTTTAAAGCAGTTAACATTGACATTGTGCTGTTCTCTATTGGCTTAGGGTAGCGCAGTGAGCTAGGCTTGGCTTATTCGCCACGCAAAGCGCTCATGACGCCTTTAATTCGACTATTTAAAAAAGTGGATGTGGCCTGGTAGCGAAGGGAGTTTTCTGTAAACAGATTGTTTTCTGTGTTAACTTCCACTGTGTTGCCATCTATAGAGGCACTATTGGGCATTCGGTACTTAATCATGCCGTCGCCCTGTAGGGCTTGATAGTTGCTCACACCAATGTGCCGGCTATGGCTTGTGCGCATGGTATTGCCTTTCGTGGCTGCCATTACGCTGCTAAAATCAATATCACGTGCCTTGTAGTTGGGCGTATCTGCATTGGCAATATTAGATGCCAATACCGTAGTCCGCTGTTCGCGCAGCATTAAGGCGGTGGCGTGAACGCCTAGTGGATTTTGTAAAAGACTCATAATTGCTCACTACGTTTGTTAACTGTTTAGAGGCCTGAATATGCCCACTACACAGCTACTAAAGCAACGATTGTGCCAATATAAAAAAATTGTTATTTTTCATAATGTTAGAAATTATTTTATGATGTATTTAGTATCCAATATCCACAAGTGGCAAGGCCTTGCCGCTAAGTTAATACCCGGTAAATGGCTGGCATTAGCGGCCTATTTTGGTCTGGCTACAACAGCTTCTCATGCCGCACAGTGGCAGGCCCATGAAGACATTTATCAAGCAGTTAATGCATTTTCTCAACAACAGTTAGGTGGTCATGCCAGCACCACTAAGCTAGACGAACGCAGTCGCTACGCCCTGTGCAAAACTCCACTACAGGTAACACTGCCCTTTAACAACCAAAAAACGGTAAAAGTGGTTTGTGATGAAACCCTTAACACTAACAAACCCAGTTGGTCATTATACCTATCGATTAAAGTGAAAATTAACACCCAAGCCTGGCGTGTAGTGACTGCCATTACAGAACAAGGCACTATTAATGCAAACCAAGTCGCCTTAATGGCTTATACCGGCAATAGTGCTGACACCAGCACCAACTTAATCAACGGCGACACCAACCCTATTGGCAAACAAGTTAAACGCCAGTTAAACCCAGGCCACTGGCTTAGCACTAAGGATTTTAGTCAGTTACAAGTGCTGTGGCGCGCAGCAGAAGACATTCCACAAGGCAACGTTATTGCCGCAAAGCACTTAACTGCTAGCAAAGAATCTATCTACACCAGCAGCCCTAATGGTGTTACCAACAAGAACCAACTACTAGGCCAGTTAGCAAAAAGGTATATAAAAGCGGGCAAATTGCTAGATAAAAATGATGTCGAAGGTCAGCAACGTGTGGTTATTAGTAGCCAAGCATTAGCTATGGGCAGAGAGCTCATCACCCAAGACCTCGCCATGGCATGGGTGCCAGATCACAAACTAAGACAAACAGAGTTTATGCGCACAGAAGCGCTAATTGGATGGGTTACCAAACGCTACATCCCCAGTGATACACCCCTAACAAAAAATATGTTACGCCAAGCCTACTTGGTGACTAAAGGTAGCCAGGTACGCTTGCAAATTAATTTGGATAACTACCAAATCTCCAGCCAAGCACAGGCTTTGTCTAATGGTAATTTGGGTGATAAGGTTGACGTTAAAGTAATGCCCAGCGGCTTAGTAAAGCGGGGCTTGGTGATTGCTAAAGGCCAGTTAGAACTCATTAATTAGGCAGGTTAAAAGGTTTTTTGTGATTATCAAGATTTAATTTAAATTAAATGCTATTTTTAACTTAAGTTTTTACTCAGCCTGCCGATAGTTACTGTATAGATGAAAAAGTAGGTTTAATGAGGTTAAAGGTGAAACATGAACGACATTAATAATCAGTATCGAGGGTTAACAGCTGGCCGAGCCAACGGTACGGTCGCTCAGCCGGCTAATAAAACTCAGGGCGGTCAACAACAATCACAAGCATCGCAAAGTCAGCCCTTAGTACAACAAACTAAAACAGGGCCGAATCAAGGTGCGGATCAAGTTAAGCTTACACCAGAGGCACAAACGCTGCTGCACATGACCCAAGCAAGTAAAGGCATCAGTGACGTTAACCAAGCGAAGGTTGATAGCATTAAGCAGGCCTTAGAAATTGGTGAGTTCCCTATTAATCCAGCACGTGTTGCTGAAAAAATGACTAGCTTAGAAAAACTAATTCAAGGATAACCCACCATTGCTGCAACCACGAGAAGAAGAATTTAATGGCCACTTAGAGCAGGCCATTACTGATGCGCAGCAGTTGCAGAGCACCCTTAACCAAGAGTATGAATACCTGAAAACTAGCGATTTAAAGGCTTTTCAGGAGCTTCAGGCACGCAAACAACATGACGTGCAAACCATTCAGCTATTTGATGCCTTGCGTAATAAGTTTTGTACGGATTCAGGTATCGACAGAGAAGATAAAAACTTTAGCCAACACCTAACTATGGCACAGCAGACGATGTGGCAGCAACTGTTAGATTTATTAGCTGCCTGTGACAAGATCCACCGTACCAGTGATTTCTTTATGCGCATTAAACTAGAGTCAATTAATAAGGCCCTAGACACGTTAGAACTTAATAGCCCAGCAACCAGTACAAACTTATACAACAATTTAGGCAATGCCTTTAAATCTAATATTGGCCGTAGCCTCTATAAGGCCTAAATGAAAGAATTTACTCGACCCACCCTAACTACACTTACATAGCAGATTATTTTTATGGCCATTTTTAACACCTTAGCAAATAATCCTCAGCTAACCTTATTGATACTGCTGGTGGTGATTAGCCTAATAGCCCTAGTAACAGGCTTAGTTTCCCTTTTGTTAGAGCGCCAAGGAAGCCAACTGTTGCTCCAGCGCCTGTCAGACTTGGGTTACCAGCTTTTAGAGCAGCGAGAAGACTACAAAAAAATAGAGAAGCACCAAGTTTTAGCGGCTAAGCACCAGCGATCTACAGACCAAGTATTACAAGATATCTACGGTTTAATTGATACTAATAACCAAAAGTTAGATCGAATCAAAGACCAAGCTAGCCCAAATGGAGCATTATCTACACAAGTGCCAAGCCAAAGTAATTATGAACACGCCATAAGGATGGCTAAAGACGGTATATCTGGCGAAAAAATCCAACACCTGTGTGGCCTCACCGAAGGTGAGGTCACCCTCATCTTAGACCTGCACCAATAAACCCCTTATTCAAACCACTTTTTCATCACCAGGCTTCATACCTTTGAGCCTATAGGTATAAACCAATACCTCTGCTACCAAGGTATAGAGTGACTGCGGTATTTTTTCGTTGATATCAAGCAAGCCTAAAAGCGCTACTAACTCTTCATCTTTTTTAATAGGCACTCCTGCGGCAATGGCAGCGTCAATTACCTTTTGAGCTAAATCACCTTCACCTTTGGCTACAACTAGCGGTACTGGGTTGCTCCCATATTCTATTGCAATGGCCTGCAGTGGCTTTTTCATACATGAACATCCAAAATAGCATGGGCCGGGTTAGGTCTATCTTTACCATCATTGTCTTCCAGTAGCCCCACACTTACGTGTTGCAGGTGTATGCCATGAGACTGCAGTGCCCTATTTAATTGCTGTTTAGAGCTATTTACCAGTGGAGCTAACCACAAGGTATTACTAGCAAAGTGCAAGCTGGCGGTTGCCTCATTAGTGTCCACTACTTGAGTGAGCAACAGATTTATTTGTAAATTACCTAACTCTGGGCCCTGATGAGCAAGGCTAATAGACCACTTTCTTTGACTACGCTGCTGTTCATTTTGCTGCAAGGTGATCATCAAGTATTGTTGGTCAAACCAGGGCATTAACCATTGATAATACACCTGGTTATTAACAAGTGCGTTTAGGGCTTTTATTTGACTAGAATGCAACGCCTCTAACAAAGGCTTAGTCTCATGATCAAAGTCTTCTTCTAAAGCAACTAATTGTAATAAGGATTTAAGGTCATTATTAGGTTTTGCCGGCCCCACTATAGCCCCAGCTCGTGTTTTCCCATGCCCCCTACTTTCGCTAAATAAGCCACTCATCAACAGTGATTTTTTTATATCTAGGGCTTTTGGGTTACCTGGTAATTGCCAGAACTCGTTTAGCAAGGCTAATAATGCAGTTGGCATTTTGGTTCTGGAACCTAGGTTTGATAACCCTTCAGATAAGTGTCCAGACAGCCATTTTTGTAGCGGTGCAAGGCTATCTGGGCGATATAGTAGGCTGCGTAAAAAAACGTTTTGCTCTAATACTGAGGACCTTGGCGACTGTCCAGGTCGCAACAATTCTAGGCGTGGTGGGCGTGAATCTGGATCCACCACTTTAAACAATAATCGTTCACCGAGCTTATGAGCTCCGGCGTTTGCAGCAGCACTAAAAATACTTGCAGGTGTTTCAACTAATAATCGTGGTTGCATTTGTACTACAACCCCCTCCATTACCTGGCCTTTTTTGAGAGTGACTAACGGCATTACAGCGCCTTTACCAAGGTTAACACCTGGCTTGGCCAAGCCATTGGATGGCAATAAAGGTCCGAGCACACTGTTAATCATCTTCCCTCCTTTTGCATTATCGATTAATTAATTATTAGTTAAACTGCGCCTATGAAATGAAGCAACACTGAGCCATTGTCACCGACTAAACAACAACCTGTTATTTATCTGGAAGCAACTCAATGTAGGCACTATTGCTAAGGCTGCCTAAGCCTAGCCTACCGCTCAACCTCGGCTAAATCTAATACCACTTCAACTCTGCGGTTACGCGCGCGATCTGCCATAGATGCATTATTGTTTAAAGGGGCGGTACCTGCCTTGCCTGAAACAGAGATACGCTCTTTAGGAATATTCATCAAGCTAATTAGAGAATCGGCTACAGCCGCTCCCCGAGCTGCAGATAAATCCCAATTACTTGGATATTTACTATATGCCGGTGGTTGGCGGTTGTCCGTATGTCCAATGGTAGTAACCTGACCTTTATTTTTATTAATGGTGTCCCTTAGAGCAACAAGTATAGGCAATACATCAGGGTTAACCTGCGCACTATCATCTGAGAAAATACCTTTTTGCCTGAGTCGAACAATAATTTTAGTCCCTTCTCGTTCTACTTCAACTAAGCCTTGGGTGAGCGCTTCTGAAAGTATCACTTGCAGTTTAGCCACTTCTTGCTTAGCGCGTTGTTGTTGCTGTTGATACAATGTTTCATCTAACTGATCCTGCTTAGACAGCTTAGACAGCTTTTCTTGTACTTTAATGGGCGCTTCAGTAGCTTTTTGGAGATCAGCAATTTTTGCATAAAGCTCTATTGTTGCTTCAGTCACAAAGCCTAGTTCGTTGTCGCTTTCCGCTTCACCAACGCTGCCAGGGCCTTGAAGTTGAACGACAAGCAAGTCATCGCGAACAATTATCTCAACCTGGCCATTGGCCATCTCTTGGGCGAAGATGATTTCTGCTTTTTGTTTTTCGACATCAATATCAAAGTCATTCTTTTTTATCTCAGTTCTTAAGATTAAATCTTTTTGCTTATTATTGGTGGTCTCTTGCTTTACTTGATCTAGTATAGTTATCTGCGCCACAGTGGGGCTAAATGTTTGAGATAATAAGCTAGTACCTTTTGGGGGCTGGGGCGCTACCGCTTCTGCTTGCACACCAAAGGCAGATTTCATAGAGCCCGCTATTTGTTTATACTTGAGCTGCTTGATTTCTGAGAAGGATAAAATTAGTACAAAAAACGCCATTAATAAAGTGGCCATGTCTGCAAAAGTTGACATCCACATGGGGGCGCCTTTTTTGCACACAGGGCATTCTTCTTCGTCCTCTTGCTCTTGTGAGTCGTCTTCAACCATATGTTCTTCTCCTTAG
>Ga0209816_1003389_pt1 | contig 10949 bp, 9 predicted proteins | sample CoawatmetaG01DNA_FD_187509 | JGI IMG/M metagenome (GOLD analysis project Ga0209816, IMG submission 187509) | Marine microbial communities from the West Antarctic Peninsula - Coastal water metaG017-DNA (SPAdes) (version 2) | ecosystem: Environmental > Aquatic > Marine > Coastal ... | reverse complement strand
TATAAAGAGCCAGTAGATATTAGGGTTTAAGAGACTCCGAAGATTATAAAATTAAAAATTATTGAACCATTATAATAATTACAGTGTAGAGCATGCTTTTTCTTGGAGTATCAACCATAGTTTTAATTCTATTAATATGCTATTGTTATTTATTTAGATACTTCTAAATCTCCTTAATCCCGTCCACGCAACTCTTTTAGTTCTTCCTAAATATGATTTAGTTACAATTCTGTCGTTAAATTCATTTCTTGCTGAATTTATTTGAGCATTTCCGTTGTCTTGATTTTTCATTATATAATGTTATTAAAAAATAATTCGGGCGCAAAGATAATATCAAGAATTGAATTTATAAGCTTTTTTTCAATAAACTTTAATTAATAATTGTCTTTTTTTTTATAATTAAAAACCCACATCCAAAAAGATCTACAGATTATAGTAAATGCACAGTTAGGGCTCTTGTTTTTTGTAGCAGTATTATATCTTCTACTTCATAAATTACATGAAATATAATTCCATAATTTGGGTATCATCTATTTAACTCATATTTATAATCATTATATTTATTTTTTGTAATTGTTATATTAAAAAAAAGATTTAATCATATTTTATTTATGTGGAATAAAATTATTTATAGGTGTACTAAATTAACTGTTGATGGTATATATTTCGATATTAGTTATAAGCGTAAACATTACATCAGGATACGTCTATTATAATATCTTAAAAACACTATTTGTATCCTTGTAATTATTAATTTTCTCTTCAAAACATAAAATCAGCTTATTTAGAAATTCTACAGTTTTTTTTAACTAATTATTTTAGTTTCCATCTATTTATTAATTCGTCTTATAAATACACATCTAATTTCGCATTGTTTCTTATTTTTACCGCTTGTTAAATTATGGTAGTTAAGGCAAATGCAATTTTAAAAAATTTAAAAAATTGAATACTAATATTTCAAACAAAACATTACAAGATTTAGAGTTTACAACAGTTTTGCAACAAGTTGCGGAACATTGTATTACAGGTCTTGGTAAGAAGCGTGTTTTATCAACTGTCCCTATTATTTCTAAAAAGGAGCTACTTAAGGAGCTTAAATTAGTGGATGAATATTTATCTTCTTATGAGAGTGAAAACATAATCCCTAACCACGGCTTTGATGATATTACTGAAAGTGTTAATCGAATAAAAATTGAGAATAGCTTTATTGAACCTGAAGCCTTTTTAAAGTTGGCTTCTACATCGCTAATAGTAAATCAACACATTAAGTTTTTTAAAAAATTTAAAATTCATTTTCCAGTATTTTTTACTGTTTCACAAAAAATAGAATTCACTACTTACATAAATGATGAAATAAAAAATATAGTCGAAATTGGGACTGGTGTTAAGAATAATGCTTCGCCAGTATTAAAACAAATTCGTAAAGACATCAACCATGTAAGGGGTAGAATAGGAGCAAGCTTCAACAGTGCTTTATCTAAATCTATCGCTGCTGGGTTTTTGGATGACATTAAAGAAACTGTAGTAGATAATCATAGAGTTCTAGCAGTAAAAGCTATGTATAGAAAGAAAGTTTCTGGTAGTTTACTAGGTTCTTCTAAGTCTGGTAGTATTGTATATATTGCCCCACAAGCTACACTCTCATATAGTAGGGAGTATCAAAATTTAGTATACGAGGAAAAGCAAGAAATTGTAAATATTTTACGTGATTTAACAACAATTATCCGACCTATGGTTTTTGTTTTAGAGCAGTATATTGAGTATTTAGTGCATATAGATGCAATTGGTGCTAAAGCAAAATATGCAAAAGAAATAAATGCTATTTTGCCTAAGATCTCAACAGAAAAAAGGATTTATTTTAAAAATGCTCTTCATCCTGTTTTATGGAGAAAAAATAATGAACAGAAACTACTAACGATTCCACAAACCATAGAGCTAAATAATAAACAGCAAATTATTGTAATATCTGGGCCAAACGCAGGTGGTAAGAGTATAGCTTTAAAGACTGTTGGTTTATTACAAATAATGTTGCAAAGTGGTATTCTAATTCCTGTTGGTGAACACAGTGAAACTTATATTTTCAAAAACATACTTACTGATATAGGAGATAATCAATCTATTGAAAATCAATTGAGTACTTATAGCTATCGTTTGAAAAACATGCGCTCTTTTCTTAGAATGTGTAATGAAGAAACTTTGTTTTTAATTGATGAGTTTGGTACGGGTTCCGATCCAGAATTAGGTGGAGCTTTAGCTGAGATTTTCTTAGAAGAATTTTATAACAATGGAGCTTTTGGAATTATAACTACTCACTATTCAAATTTGAAAGTGCTAGCAAATGAGTTGGATAATGTTACTAACGCAAATATGCAGTTTGATGAGGGTTCTTTAGAGCCATTGTATAAGTTACTTATTGGTCAGGCTGGTAGTTCTTTTACTTTTGAAGTAGCTCAAAAAAACGGAATTCCTTTTAGTGTAATAAATAAAGCTAAAAAGCGTGTTGAGACAGACAAAATTAGATTAGATAAAACTATTTCTAAACTGCAAAAAGAAAGAAACAGATTACATAAAAACTCTGATAGTCTTGAAAAACAAAAAGCTAAAGGGCAGGAGCATTTAGATAGTCTACAAGAAAAAGAATTTAAAATACAAGCTAAGTTAGCAGGTTTTCAAGAGTTGTATGATAGTAATCAGAAAATGCTATCTCTTGGCAGGAAGTTAAATGAATTATTAAATAAATACTTTCAAACTAATAATAAAAAAGAATTTACAGCTAATTTTAATAAGTGGATCGAAGAAGAAAAAGTAAAGCGAGCCAAAAAAATCCTTGAAAAAGCAGGCTCAAAATCTCAAAAAAAGAAAGCAAAGATTGTAGAAAAACAAATGCAGCAAGTTATTGAGAAAGTTGAGAAAGAGGTATTGATGAAAGTAGTTCAGGTCAGAAAAAATAAAAAAGTAATTGCAGCTAAAGTTATTAAACAAAGAGCTGAATATGTATACAAAATAAATGATCGTGTTAGAGTTTTAGAATCAGACTCAGTAGGTACTATTGATAGTATAGACAAACAAAAAGTGACTATTAATTATGGTTTTTTCACGACAAAAACAACTATTGATAAACTAGAGCTAGTTGAAGCTATTAAATAATTTTATTGATCCCCTTATTTTTTCTTAATAAATGTTAAATAATTGTTAATAAAGTTTTGGTGTTTTTTTTTTAAAATAGAAAATGTGGTTTTATTTTAGCTAATCAAATACATTAATCAAAACTCATATATAATGAAAAAAACAACTATTTTTTTACTCATGTTTATTACAAGTGCGATCTCATTCTCACAAGTAACTACATCTGGTATAAAAGGAAGTATCTCTGACGAGACGAATTCCGAATTACCTGGTGCAAATGTTATAGCTGTGCACAATCCAACAGGGACTACCTATGGAGCAGCTACTAATATTGATGGAAGATTTAATTTAGTAAACCTTAGAGTAGGTGGACCTTACACAATTACTGTTAGTTATGTAGGATACAAAGACCAAACTTTTACTGATGTCTTTCTTAATTTAGGTCAAGCAGAAAGTGTGTCACTAAGTTTAGTTCCAGACTCGGAACAACTTGATGCAGTAGTAATTCAAGGAAATACATCAAGAAGTGTGTTTAGCAGTGGAAGAACTGGTGCTGAAACTAGTGTTGGTCGTAGAGAGTTAACTACTCTTCCTTCTATTTCTAGATCTGCAGCAGATTTTACAAGACTTGAACCTACAGCTAGTAATGGATCTTTTGGAGGTCGTAATGATCAATTTAATAATTTCTCTTTAGATGGTGCAATATTTAACAATCCTTTTGGATTAGATGCTGCAACTCCTGGTGGGCAAACGGATGCTCAACCAGTTTCTTTGGATGCAATAGATCAAATCCAAATATCTACAGCTCCTTATGATGTTACTCAATCTGGATTTACAGGAGCAACTGTGAATGCTGTTACAAAAAGTGGATCTAATGAACTGAAAGGAACTGTTTATAATTTTATGAGAAATGAAAATTTCACAGGATCTAAAATTAATGGGGAAGATGTTTTTGTTCCAAACTTATCACAATCTCAAAGAGGTTTTAGTGTAGGTGGACCAATTATAAAAAATAAATTATTTTTCTTCACAAATTTTGAGCAAGATGATAGAGAAGATTTAGGTCAATCATGGTTACCTAATAGAGGTACTGGAGCGATTAATGAATCTAGAGTTGATGAAAGTGATTTAATATTAGTTCAAAATACTTTATTGGGTATTGGATATGATCCTGGTGCTTATGAAGGTTTTAATCATAAAACTGAATCAACTAAAGGAATATTTAAATTAGATTGGAATATCAATGAAAAGAACCAATTAGCAGTTATATATAACTGGTTAGATGCTTCAAAAGATAAGCCAGCTCACCCAACTGCTTTAGGCTTTAGAGGGCCTAATGCTTCGGTTTTACAATTTCAAAATTCTGGTTACCAAATTAATAATAAATTAAATTCTGTTCAGGTAGAGTTAAATTCATCTATTTCTGATGCAGTATCTAATAAATTTCAAGCTGGATATACGCATTTTGAGGACTTTAGAAACCCAATGTCTTCTCCTATGCCAGCAATTACTATTCAAGATGGAGCAGGATCAAACTATATTATAGCAGGTCATGAGCCATTTTCAATAAACAATGTATTGGATCAGAAAGTTTTCCAATTTTCAAATAATCTAACTTATACAAAAGCAAACCACACTTATACACTAGGTTTCTCTTTTGAAAAATTTGAATTTGATAATTCATTTAATTTAGGTACTTACGGTTATGGTAATGAAAATGGTTATGTAGGCGCATTTGGAGCTTTTGCTTCAGTTGGAGACTTTGTAGCTGCTGGAAATAATGGTTTATTAGCGGAAGCATTAGCGAACGCTCAAGGAGTTGCAGATGCAGATACTTGGTCATTAGCTGAAACAAATGTTGGTCAATTAGCATTTTACTTACAAGATGAAGTAGATGTGAATGAAGATTTCAAATTAACTTATGGTATAAGATTTGATAAGCCTTTATACTTTGATACTGCTGAAAAAGCAGGAGATGTTATAGCTGGGACTGGTGATTATGCACCAAACACTCCTTATATCAATCCTAACAGTGGCAATACACAGTTATTGGATAATACTCAAATGCCATCTAGTTCATGGTTAATCTCTCCTAGAGTTGGATTTAACTATGATGTTAGTGGTGATAGTACTATGCAATTAAGAGGTGGATCAGGATTATTCTCTGGTCGTATTCCTTTTGTTTGGTTAGGAAACCAAATAGGGAATCCAAACTGGTGGTTCCACCAAATGGTTGACCCTGATTATAAGTACCCACAAGTTTGGAGAACAAATTTAGGACTTGATCGTAAGTTGGATAATGGACTAATCTTAACTGCAGATGTATCTTATTCTAAGGATACAAATGGAGCTCATGTTCAAAATTGGGGTTTAACAACTCCTTCAGGAACTTTAGGTGGAGTTGATAATAGACCTGTTTATACTGCTGCTGATCATGTTTTAGTGAACGGTGATGGATTAGGTTTCGGAGCTCAAGCTAATGGTTATGTGTTTAGTAACTCGGACAAAGGTAGAATTTGGAATGTAGCTTTTAAAGCTCAAAAAACTTTTGAAAATGGTTTATACACTAGTTTCGCTTATAGTTATTTAGATTCTAAAGATGTTAATTCAATCGAAGCTGAGATTACAGGTGATGCCTTTGCATTTAACCCTGTAGTTGGAGATGCTAATGCAGATGTTTTATCATACTCTAAGTATGGTGATTCACATCGTTTTATTGGTGTAGCTAGCAAAAACTGGAGTTATGGTGATGACGATAAGTGGGGTACAACAATTTCAACTTTCTTTGAATATAGTAGAGGAGGAAGATTTAGCTATACTTATGGTGGAGATATTAATGCTGACGGTTCAGGTTTAAATGATTTAATTTATGTGCCAACATCTTCAGAAATTAACCAAATGAGTTTTACTGGAGCTGGTCAAGCTGCTGCATTTGATGCTTATATTAATCAAGATGATTACTTAAGTGATAGACGTGGACAGTATGCTGAGCGTTATGGTGCTTTATCTCCTTGGAGAGGTCGTTGGGATGTTAAATTTCTTCAAGACTATAATATCAAAAGGGGTAATGGAAAAACTAATACAGTTCAGTTTAGTATTGATTTCTTAAACATTGGGAACTTTATAAGTTCTGAATGGGGTCTGGTTCAACAACCAAATGCTGTTCAGCCAATCGGTGTAAGTGTTGATGCTGCTGGAGATCCAACCTATACTTTTAGTCCAAACCTTCAAAATACATTTGGATATGATTCTAGTTTAATGTCTAGATGGCAAATGCAATTTGGATTACGTTATATTTTCTAAGATTATTAAAATTAAGTAAAAAAAAGCACCCATAATGGGTGCTTTTTTTTTACATTTTTTTTACTTTATTATTTTACCGGCAATGAGAATTGTTTCCATAAAACAATTTTATTGTCAATAATATAATACTGCTCGTGTATCTCTCTTACAAGGCTGTCTCCAGATTTAACATTGAAACTTGCTTGTACGTGTTCACCACCCATACTAGGATCGAGATCTACAGAATATGCGCTAATAAAATCCCAATCAGTATTGCTATTTTGTTCATCAGTACTGATTTTATTGATAAAATCAGTTGTGTTGTTTACGAATTTACCGTCTCTGAAATAAAACTTTGCAGTATCAGCAAAAAACTTTCTCATTTCTGAGTAGTTTTGTTTTGACCAAAATTTGTCTAAATCTACTACTAGATCTACTGCTGTATCGGTACCTAAGTGCCATTTGTAAATTTCACCATTATCAGACCAGCTAGTAAAGCCAATCGCTCTATCATTAGGTTTTGTATCACATGAGAAATTTAGAGATACCATGATAACTAGTATTGTCGCTAATTAATTTTTTTCATAATATTAGTTTTTTTTTAGTTTTTCAAAAATACAATTTGATATTACTATTTCTCTATAATTATTTTATTATTGGGTATAAATATTAATTATAATGTTTTAACTTTTACTTTAAAACAAAAGTTAAACCTGCATTATCTTCAAGTCTTTTTAGTAAGGAATCACCCATAGCCACAGATGGGGTTATTACTCCGTTATAAACAGTTAAATCATCTTTTGCTAGGCAAATTGCTGATTCGGCAAGCATTTTGGAAGTTGATCCATAACCTGGATCCATATCTCCTATAACTCTTGCTATCCTTTGTCTATCGTCCTTAGTTTTTATAAAAAATTTAAGATTGAAGTAGCCGTTTTCTCTTTGTGTTTTAGTAGGTCCCTGTCCTGGGTTTGGTAGCATTGCATTTGCTATTTTCTTCAACATTGAATTAGGTTTAGCTGCAACAAAAATTAATGGTATAGCGCTTAAATATCCTCTTATCTTCCCTTTAAACCCCTTTCCTGAAAGAGTTGCTTCACTATAACTAAAATCTGTTCCATATGAAAAATTAGTTAATGCATTACTTCGTCTAACCACTTTGGTATTAATAGATGCCATAACAAATGGACCTATCCAATTTTTTGATATTTTATCAAAGACTACTTTCATAAGATCTTTTTTGTCTTTTCCAGTTTGTTGACCCTCTGGATTTAATCCGTATGGGTTAGATAATATTTTATAGATACCTTTATCTTTGTAAGATTCCTCGATTACATTGCTTAGACTAGCGTATGTTCCACCACTTATTCCTCCTTTAATCCCAGCAACGCGCATGTCTATGCTTTTAATTGCTAGATTGTTTTTCTTTAATTCTCTGTTGATGAAGTAGACTCCCATGTCCGATGGAATTGAGTCAAATCCACAGGTATGTACAATTTTTACTTCATTTTTTTGAGCAGAATCATGATGTTTAGTAATCATTTTATGCATCCATTGTACTTCTCCAGCTAAATCACAATAATGGGCTTTATTGTCGATGCATGATTTAACGAGCTTAGATCCATATTTTGCATAAGGCCCAACAGTTGTACATATTACTCTTGTATTTTTTGTTAATTCATTCAAGCTGTCTATGTCATCACTATCTGCTATTAAAATGGGAATAGTATTATTTGCAAATTTTTCTCTTATTTGTTTAAGCTTATTAAGGTCTCTTCCGGCCATAGCCCATTTTAAATCACTTCCTTTTTTAGTATAATTTTGATATATATACTCGCAAACTAATCTACCAGTGAATCCACTAGCGCCCCATACTACAACATCATATTTTTTACTCATATTTTATTTTTTTAAATTATTCCATAAATTTTTCCAATCCTTTTCTTTGAAATCCTGAAATTTCTTTGATTCTATTGTAGGTTCGATTTTCTCAATTGGCTTAATAATACTAATATTCTCTAAATCTAGGTAAAATAATTTATTTATATCTAACTCTAACACATGAGCCATTTTTAGTCCAAGTTCTAGACTAGGTTTGTATCGATATCTTTCAATAGAAATTATAGTTTGTCTACTAACTCCTACTAAATCTGCTAATTCTTGTTGGGTTAAGCTTCTTTTTTGGCGCTTCTCTTTAATTGAGTTTTTTAATTTCATATACCTATGATGTTCTATATAAGTATAGTTGATACGAAGATTTAACAATTGAAACTCCTGTAATCACTATTAAAAGAATAAATATTATTGAATCATCAAATTCTAAACCATTATTTTTAAAAGAGTTTCCGTCTAAATAATGTCCAATTATCCAAAATAAACAAATGTTATAAATTAAATAACTTAGTTTATATGTTTTAGAGCTTATTAAATAATCTCTTTCATCTTTAATTATTTTTCTCTTAAATTTTATCTCTAAGAGTGCGTAGGTTGTAGTAAAAAATATGATACTAAATATCATAACTTGAATTACTTTACTTATAACTTCAGAATTAGTTAGATGGTTAATACTGTTGTTGTAAAAGAATGGCAAAAAAATAATTATAAACAATATAGAAAATACTATATCTATAATGATGTAGATTTCTTTTTTTGAAATATTAATTGATGTCATGACTATTTTTTTGAATTATTCTTAAAATAAGCATACCTATTCTACAAACTGCGAATGTAAAAAGTCCAAAAAGAGGGGATAAAAGTCCGACTTTAATACCTCCAGCTAAAATTGCAGGTTCTGCATTTCCAGATGCTTCGATCGCATCAAAGCCTGAGATTAAACCTAAATACCCTCCCAAGAATCCAAGGGTTAAACCTAAAATGCTACTATCATTAATTAGTCTTAGCATTTTATTAGATAGGCTTGGGTTGGTTTTAATATTTATAAAACCTCTTAATGTAAAATAAATAGATAGTAAAAAACAAATAAGAATTAATGACATAAACAATGCGCCACCCTCTAAAAATCTATTCAATAATGTTGCTCCTAATAATCCTGTAATTATTGCCATAATTCTAATTGTTTTTAGTTTCATTGATTAATAATAATGTAAAGTTTGTTTTACAAATATATGAAATATTTATAAAGTAAAGCTTGCTTTACATAAAATGTTATTATTTTTTGTTTTCTTTGTATTATGAAATATTTACTAAATTCTCATCTAGAATTAAACAGAATAAAGATTTTTGCATCCATTTTAAAAATAAACTCCTCTGATTTAAATAATCATTTTAAGGGTTGGTCAATAGCTCAGCATTTATATCATTGCTGGCTAGTAGAGGAGCTAACGGAGAATTATATTAGAAAAAAGATTCTTAACCCTAAATCTATTAATAATGTTTCTGTCATTACTTATATCCGATCTTTTTTGCTCCAGCTTTTTTTTAAATTAGGTTATAAGGTGAAAGCTCCAAAGCCAACTGCCATTTTTCCTAATACTATTGATATTAATCAGTTAAACTTGGATTGGGAGAATTCCAGAAAATCTCTAGATAATTTGATAATTATTTTACATGAAATGAAATTAGAAAAAAAAGGTTTCTTCAATCATCCTGCTATTGGACGACTAAATTTATGGCTTGTCCTTAATTTCTTAGAATTTCATCTAATTCATCACATTAAGCAAATCGATAAACTCATTACTAAAATAAATTAGTTAAGTTGTTTTTTTTTATCATATCTACCTGGAGCTAGAACCTTTACTAGTAGAGAAAATATGGTTAGCGGTGCTACTTTTAATATAAACGCAAAAACTTTGTAGGTTTTAGTAGGTATGCTAATTGATTTTCCTTTTAATGTATCTTCTACTGCTTCAGTTGCTACTCGTAAGGCTGTTTTCTTTAAAAATACTGGTACACGATCAAATTCTTTCTTAACCCCACTAGAGATATGAAACTCTGTGTGTGTAAAGCCTGGACAAACAGCAGTTGAAGTAATACCTTTTCTGTTATAGTTAGAATTGATAGAATCACTAAATCTGTTCATAAACGTTTTAATTGGACCATAGAGTGATTGAATTGAAGAAGGTGGCGCAAATGCTGCTACAGAAGAAATTATCATAATCCTACCCTTTTTCCTTTCTATCATTGATGGTAAAAAAAGTTTAGTTAGGGCTATCACTGAAATACCAAGTACTCTCAAGAAATTTTCCTCATCCTCCATGCTAGTTTCAGTAAAAGTTGAAGGAATTGCATATCCTGCATTATTAACTAACATTTCAACGTTATAATTATTTTTTACACAAAAGTCATAAATTTGATTTGGAGCACTTTTTTCACTTAAGTCACAGCTGATAAGATCGCATTTGACTTTGTAATCTAAAATGATTTTTTTTGAAATTTCTTGTAATCTTTCTTTTCGTCTGGCTGTTAGAATTATATTATAGCCTTTAGAAGCTAATATTTTAGCAATTTCTAATCCTATTCCTGAAGATGAACCTGTAATTAATGCGAATTTTTCCATTCTATAAATTTATACAATTAAATAT
>Ga0209816_1003386_pt1 | contig 10955 bp, 7 predicted proteins | sample CoawatmetaG01DNA_FD_187509 | JGI IMG/M metagenome (GOLD analysis project Ga0209816, IMG submission 187509) | Marine microbial communities from the West Antarctic Peninsula - Coastal water metaG017-DNA (SPAdes) (version 2) | ecosystem: Environmental > Aquatic > Marine > Coastal ... | reverse complement strand
TGCTGATCGTTTATTGGAAGCGATTTGGCGTGAGTCATTATGGTTGGTGAAGGATGGTGTCGCAACGACCGAGGATATTGATGACGCCGTGCGCTTTGGGTTTGGCCTGCGGTATGCGCAGATGGGTGTTTTTGATACCTACCGAGTGGCTGGCGGTGAAGCGGGTATGCGCCACTTTATGGAGCAGTTTGGCCCTTGCCTAAAATGGCCTTGGTCAAAACTCACTGATGTACCTGACTTTAATGATGAATTGGTTGATTTGATTGTGACGCAATCGGACCAGCAATCCGGTCACCTGAGCATTCGCGAAATGGAGCGCATGCGAGACGATAATTTGATCGGCATACTGCATGCGCTTAAAGACAATCACTGGGGCGCAGGTGAAACGCTGGTTAACCACGAGGTCCGTCTCCTGGAAGCTGCTAACGACCCTATATAGCCTTTATCGACAATCAGTGCGTGCGAGATTGCTGCGCTGAAAGTTTGTCTAGATCAACCCTGTGACCGTAAAATTAATAGTTGGCATCATTATCCCGGCGGATTACGATCCTCCGATGTCATCAATCGATTGTCATGGGCGCGAATAACGTTAGTGTGGAATTTTCGGCATAGACATTAAAAAGTTAGTCTGCGAGAAAACATATGAGAAAAATTGTCGTCCGAAGCATTTTAGTGTTGTTGGTGCTATTACTTGGTCTTTTTTGGCTGCTATTTTTCTCAGCAAGACCACCCTTAACGATTGATGCGGCAACCCTTGCCGGCGACGGCAGCACCATCAATTACTGCCAACAGCCGGTGTTAGATGGCAGGGGTAAGTTAGCCATCGACATTGCTAAAGGTAATACACCGGGTTGTGGCTACGATCATTTCCCTCTGCCAATTCTGGCTGCATGCACTGAACCATTGGTTGAAGCTGCCGATGACATTCGCGGCTTGTGGATTGGGGTTGAAGGTGGACATATAGGTCATGTCGAGCGGGTCGAACAATGTGGTGAAGGTGGACATATAGGTCATGTCGAGCGGGTCGAACAATGTGGTGCCCGCACGGTTATCACGTCCGCTGGTATCATTCACGACTATGGGCCGAATCGTACCGCGCATCCGAACACAGACGACACGGAAGGTGCGGTAGTTTTCACGGTTGGTGATCGAGAATATTGTCCGCGCACATCCGCAAGTATGATTTGGGATGACAAAATTCTGAATTTTCGTGCTTTTGGCTGGGGTCCGATTGTCGTGAATCGTTATCTCGAGGGTGAGCAGTTGGTGTGGGCGTATGCAGACGGCTCAACCACAAAGATGGATCGACTGTGCCAACTGCCGGGTGATCAAAAAAAGCCAAAACCAAGAGGGCCGCGCTATTCGTTTTAGAATGGCAGGCTGACGGCCGTCAGCCATTTTTCGACTGATCAAATACCCTAGTAAGTAATGCAGATGCCGTTGCATAATGCTGCGGGCATTAACCTGCTTGCAGTGACAATATTTTTCTAGCTGATTTTTTGAGTACAAATTCTCTATGAATGATTCCAATGAAAGTGAAGCAATCAAGCCTGCTTCCATCAAAGTGAATGTCGATAACTATGTTCGGGCGACCACATCGGCCCAGTTTGAAGGTATGTTGAGGATGTCCCGAGGCATGAACAAATTTGTTCACGCGCCAAAGCCCGTTGCACTTAACAAGCAAAGTGTTGAGCGCATGAACCGCGACACGATTTATAGCTCGGCCCTAGTGGATATCAGTTCCGGTGCACGTTTGACGATTCCTGCTTCGGGCGATCGCTACCTGTCAGTCATAGTGATGAATGAAGATTATTACACGACGGCTATTTACCATGACGCGGGAGTGTATCAACTCAGTTTGGAGGAGCACGACACACCCTTCGTCGCCATCGTGGCGCGTATTTTAGCTGACCCGACTGATCCAGATGATATGAAAATTGCCAATGAGTTACAGCAGGGTTTTGCGATTGAAGCGATCGGTGAGGGCGTCTATACGCGCCCCAATTATGACGCCGATAGCCTCGCCCACACCCATGGTTTGCTAAAGCAGTTGGGCGCAGGACTTGCAGATGCTTCCTATTGGAATGGCAAAAAGGATGAGGTGCAGCAAACGCGCCATATGATTGGTGCTGCATTTGGCTGGGGCGGTTTGCCGACCTATGAAGTGGTTTATGAAAGTGTCAGCACGCCGCGTTCTTTGGGAACCTACCAGCTCAACGTCAAGGACGTGCCCGTTGATGGTTTTTGGTCAATTAGTGTCTATAACAAAGCGGGCTACTTTGAAGAAAATGCCTTTGAGTCCTACAGCATCAACAACCTGACCGCAGCGCCAAATACCGATGGTTCTTACACCATTCACTTTGGCGATTGTGCCAATAATCTTAAAAATTGTTTGCAGATCATGGAGGGCTGGAGTTATGTCGTGCGGTTATATCAACCCCATGAAAATGTGCAGCAGGGTTTATGGCATTTTCCAAAACCTGAACTTATATAGCCAACCCTGATAGCCAATTTTTGATTGTGGCGATAACGTTGTCTTACAACGATAACAGTACAACGATTGTCATGGCGCAGCGGCTCTCAACAGTGCGCAATGCGCCGCGTCGATTTAGTTTTGATCTCGGTCTGAAATTATTCGGTAAGGTTGTTCAGATCTAGCAGAAAGCAAGCCCAGTGACCCGGTTCGGAGATAGTGATATCCCCAAACCGTTCTGTCTGTTTAAAGTTTTTATTCGAACAACTCGCCGCCGCAAGCCGAGGCAGTCGTGCCAAATTCCTCATAAGCTTTGATGACGTTAGCGCCGGTTCTCCAGCGATGCACTTCATCAGGACCGTCAACCAAACGTTGGCTACGAATACCCGTGTACCAGCGTGCCAAAGGTGTATCGTGGCTATAACCGAGGGCGCCGTGTAGCTGCAGCGCTGTATCGACAACCTGATGCACCATGTTCGCTAGGAAGACTTTGGCGATGCCGTTCTCTTGCTTAAGGTCCATGCCGTTTTCAGCTTTGTAAGCGATGTGCAGCAGCATAAGCCGTGCCTTGTATATCTCCGACGCACAGTCCGCCATCATCCAACGCACACCTTGACGGTCAGCTAAACGTTTGCCAAATGTTTCCCGGCTAGTGATATGTTTTGCGGCTAAGTCCAGAGCCCGCTGTGCCATTGCAACATTGTGCATGCCGTGACGTAGTCGACCGTAGGCGAGTCGATGCTGGCCCATGTTGAAACCTTGACCTTGTCCGCCTAGAATATTTTCACGTGGTACGCGAAGATTATCGATCTTTATTTCCGAGTGTGAGCCACCCAACTTTAGACCGAGTTCAGTATGGGGTTGCATGGTTTCGATATTACGGACGATCTCGTAACCAGGATTAGGTAGTTCAACAATGAATGTACTGTACTGTTCGTGCCGAGGTGCGTCAGGATCTGTTTTCGCCATCACAACGGCGATATCGGCAACACTGGCGGATGAACTAAACCATTTTTCGCCGTTCATGACCCACTCATCGCCATCGAGCTCTGCGGTCGTTTGCATGCCTGTTGCGTCTGCACCGGCCGCTTTTTCCGTCATAGAATAACAAATGCGCTTTTCACCATTAAGTAATGGCTTCAAGTATTTTTCGTGCTGGTATTCGGTGCCGTGTTCGATCAATGTCAGCATGGTTGCATCGTCAGGACCTTGAGTATTCATTGATAGTGCGCCAAGAAAACTTTCACCGAGTTCCATTTGGACTAAGGCGTTGGCGAGCGGGCGTAAACCCATACCACCATGTTTAACCGGCACAAAAGGACACCACAAGCCTTGCGCTCGAGCTGCGATGCGCAGTTCTGCGAGTACTTCATCAAAGTTTTCAGCGGTGCAATTTTCCTCGGCGGGATGCACTACCTCCCGGACAAACGTGCGGACCTTGTTGCGAATCGCTTTGGCGTCTTCGGGGATTTGGAAATCAATCATGCTCTGCTCCTAGAATGAATTATTTTTAGACTTGCAGGCAGTATCTCAGGCTGTTCACGTTTGTGCTAGGGGGTTCGGTAACTTGCAGGAACTTGGCGTGGTGCGGCTGCCGAGGCTCGGCTAGGACGTTATCTAGGCAGTTATCTAGGCAGTTATCTAGAAGGGTATCTAGGCGCCCATTTAGGCATCGGATTAAGCGCTTAGGCCGGAACTCGCCTCAGCGTCAGCCGCTGCTTTCTTTAATGCGGCGGAAAAGGCGATTCGGTAGAAGACAGGCAGTGCAATGAGTGTCAATAACGTGGCAAATGCTAGCCCACCCATAATGCAGACGGCCATTTCTCTGAAGAAGGCATCCGATAGCAATGGCGACATACCAATGATGGTTGTACCTGCCGCTAACATCACAGGGCGCAGGCGGCTAACACAGGCAGCAACGATGGACTCGAGGCTCATGCCATCTTCGTCAATATGTTTGTCGATTTCGTCAACCAGAACGACACAGTTCTTAATTAACATCCCTGACAAACTAAGAAATCCTAAGAACGATGGAAAGGTAAATGACAAGTCAGTGATGAGCAGGCTCAGCACAACGCCACAAACAGTCATAGGCACGGTTAACCAGATCACAATTGACTGGCGCAGCTTGCCGAACATCAAAATGGTAACAAAAAACATTAACGCGAAGGTGACAGGAATCCTTGCCCCAAGGGTTTCTCTTGCTTCCTGACTGCTCTCGTATTCACCACCCCACTCCATTGTATAGCCGGGTGGTAACTGAATGGCTTCAACATCCGCTCGCATATCTTCGAAGGCGCGTGTGAAGTTTTGCCCTACCGGAGGGTTAGATAACGCACTGACCATTCGGACTCTGTTTAGCCTGAAGATCAGGCTGTCTTCAGGTACCAAATCAAAGCCGTCGATAATTTGAGACATTGGGACGTGTGATTGTTGCGTTGGACTCCAGACCGTGCGGTCGGATAAACCCTGTAGATCAATGCGCTCGTTAGCAGGCGCGCGCGCGACGATGGGGATCAGCTTGTCAGTGTCACGGAACAAGCCGATATTAACACCCAAGGTTGCGTAGGCTAAGGATTGGTAGACATCAGTCCGGCTGACACCGGTGCTTCTTGCTTGGGTATCATTAAATCGCGGCACAATTTGTAGCTCACGTTGGCGCCAATTTGTTTTCAGATCAATGAGGTTGTGTTGTAGGTAAACATCAAGTGCTTGTTCAGCCAGACGCCTTAAAATGTCCGGGTCTTGACCGCTAAATCTTGCTTCGACCCTTGAAGAACCCGATGGGCTAAATTCACTTCGCCTAATCTGTATTTCTGCATCTAAATTGATTTCTCTTAAGTTGGCACGGACATTCGCCATCATGTCGTTCATGACGTTGACGTCCTCAACTCTCACCATCAGGTGGGCGTAGGCGGGGTTCGGTTGTTCAGGTCTTGTTGTCGCGGAAAATCGATCCGGGCCAGCGCCAATGAAACTACTGATATCAACAACGCCGGGTTCCTTTTTGATTTCGGCCTCAAACAATTCAATTTTCCTGGCCGTCGTTAAAATGTCTGTGCCTTGTGGCAGATAGTAGTCAACAAAGAATAGCGGTGTGTTTGTGGTTGGAAAGAAGGCCTGTTTGACCTGGCCGAAGCCCCAGAAACACCCTGCTGTGATACTGACAATGATGAGCGTTGCGAACCACGCACGGCGCAATCCAAACTCAATGAGTTTTCGGTACGGGGTATAACCCCAGCCGCCGTACACGTCGGATTGTGCGCCTTGTTTTGACGTGGTGAGAAGATAGTCGCCTAACAACGGTGCAACAGTAATCGCAAGCACCCAACTCAGTAGTAGAGAGATCGCGACGACCTGAAACAGTGATACCAAAAAGTGTCCTGTGCTGTCGTCGGATAATCCAATCGGAGCGAATGCCAGTATGCCAATCACGGTGGCGCCTAGAAGGGCATATTGTGTTCGTTGGACAGATTGCGCCGCAGCAACACGGGAGCTAAGCCCCCGTTGCACGCCAATAACCATGCCCTCGGCGACAACGATGGCGTTGTCGACAAGCATGCCCATCGCAATCATCAGGGCGCCCAGGGATATCCTTTGTAGCTCGATGCCGAGTATCGACATGATGCAGATGGTGCCTAACACCGTCAGCAGTAATACACTGCCAACGACGGTGCCGGCTCGCCAACCCATAAATAGGCAAAGTGCGCCAATGACGGTTGCGACAGACATTAACAGGTTTTTTAAGAAGGTATCGATCGAACTGCTAACGACTTCATGCTGTAAATAGATCGGGTGTGCTTCAACACCCAGGGGCAACTCCCTCATAAGTTTTTTTAGTTGAACATCAACCGCGCGTCCAATTTTCACAACATTAAGGCCTTTCGTCACAGAGACGCCAACCGTAAAGGCAGCTTCTGAGTTGAAGCGAATGATCTGTTGCGGAACTTCTATTTGTCCTCGTGTGATGTTTGCGATATCGCTCAAGCGAAGAACTTCTGTCGAACCTGGCCGACCAATTGGCATATCGCCTACCGCAGTAACACTATCGAAGGCTATCTCGGGCGCGATTGAGACTCGTCTTGTGCCGTAAGCAACCGACCCCGCATCAATGACCTGACTTTCCTGACCTATTGCGCCAAATACAGCCTCAATAGGAATGCCTAACCTGACCAGCCGCTGCTGATCCAACTCGACAAAGATTGCTTCGTCCGGTTCACCGGCGGTGTTCACCTTTGCAACCCCGGGTACGAGTTTTAAGGTGGTGGATATCTGGCGCGAGATGTCATGAATCTCCGCCGGCGAATAGCCCGGCGCCGAGATGGCGTAGAAGACGCCGTAGACGTCGCCAAAATCGTCCTCGACTAAGGGCGTGCCAGCGCCTGGCGGAAGCCGGTAGTGTGTTTCGCTGACTCTTCGTCGCAGTTCATCCCATATTTGAGGCAGCTCCTCAGCGGCATATTGTTCCAACATCTCAACCTGAACTTCAGATCGCCCTGGTAAAGATTTTGACGTTACCTTGTCGAGATAGGGGAGTTCTTGCAATGCGGCTTCAATCACGTCGGTGACTTCGTGTTCAACCTCGACGGCTGACGCGCCAGGGTAGGGCGTAATAATGTAAGCGTTGCTGATCGGGAAATCCGGATCTTCTAGTTGGCCTACATTATCTACGCCATAGACGCCGCCAAAGAGGCAAGCGACGATGATTAGCCAGGGGTAGAGTGGGTTTTCGATGGACCATCGGCCTATGTTTTTCATCGCAGATTTGTCACGACTGTACCTAAGCGACGGACTTTCATGCCAGTTTGTAATTGGCTCGCTCCGGTGGCAACGATTAAATCGCCATTTTTTAGACCGTCAATGATGGGCACACCAAGGCCCGTCGGCGAAGCGATCACAACAGTTTGTTTAGTAACGGCATGTGAATCTTTATCATAAATCCAGACAAAAAATGATTTGTCAGGATTTGTGACTAACGCGGTGATTGGAATAGTTATGGCGGAAACGTTTGTCGTTTCTGCTCGACGTTCAACGTCGACAGTGGCGGTCATGCCCGGCAGAATATTTCGACCTTGCGGGTTTTGCATTGCAAAGGTGATCAGGTAAGTCTGCGCAACGGCATCCGCTTCGCCAGTGTTTTCTCTGTAAGTCAGAGGGAATGTCTCGCCAGGTGCAAAAGCAAAGCTCGCCGTGAATGATACGATATGTTCCTGCGTCACGGTTGCGACAAGCTTTTCGGGAATGCTTGCGTAGATAAAAAGTTCACTCAAATCGTTAATGCGGACAATTTTATCCCCCGCGCGAACATTGGCGTAGTTGTCAGCGTAGCGTTTTGCGATATAGCCATCAAAGGGGGCGAGGATGCTTGAGTCAGACAGTGCTTCACGTGCTTGATCGTAATTAACTTGTCTTAGTTCATAAACCGCCTGCGCGTCATCAACGATAGAAGGTGATATGCCCTTGTCTTTGAGTAGTTTTTGTTTTCTGGCGAGATCTTGTTTGGCAAGTTTGAGTTGTACTCTGGCTTCTCTGAGTGACAATTCAAAATCGGTGGTGTCGAGAGTTGCCAGTACACTATTTACACCGACCGATTGACCCTCGAGAATGGGCAGGGTTAACAACTGACCTGATACCTCAAAAGACAGATCGACGGTTTGCGCAGCATCAACTCGCCCAACAAAGGTATGACGAATATTCTGAGCATTCTCGACGACCTCAAATATTTTAGCCGGCCTGACGATCGCTCGTTGGTCAGATTCAACAGCGGGCGGTTCGCAACCTGTCAGTAATACTAATATTAGAATGAGGCGAGTTTTCATTTATATGACTCTATAAAGCAACAGGACCCGTAAAGTTTGATTACTTTGCGCGGCCCGCGTTCTTATTGATGCTTGAGCATAGAGATGGATCTAGTACGAGTAAAGCGCCTGCGGATGGCAATTTAACCGTCACTTGGCGACGAGATCTGCAATAGCGCTTAGGGATGGGATTGATGTAGACAAAGGCGGGTAGATTCAATGAAGTTGACAGAAGGTCGGCAGGTAGCGTTTATTGCAATGCGTGTAATGGCTTAACAAGGTAAAGAAGTATGGGGATGCTGGTCGACGGTACATGGCAAGATCAAGAGGTTCCAAGAGCCAACGCGGAGGGTGCGTTTATCAGAAACGAATCACCTTATCGTGATGTGATTGGTTCGCCGCTTTTTCCTGTTGAAGCTGATCGCTACCATTTGTTTGTCAACGCCGGTTGTCCTTGGGCTTATCGAACTATTCTGTATCGTTCAATAAAAAAGTTACAACCTTACCTGACAATGTCATACACGTTGCCAGCGGCGGGTAAACAGGGTTGGACCTTTGGCGAGCAGGGTGAACCCTTGCTAGGGGCGATCCATATGCACGATGTCTACACCGAGGCGAATGACAAATTTACCGGTCGATGTACTGTGCCGGTTTTATGGGATAAACAATCCAACATGATCGTTAACAATGAGTCTGCAGATATTATTCGCATGTTTGATTCAGCATTTGATGATGAGCCAGGCGTTAACCCCACGCGCTATTATCTGACGGAGCATGCGTCGGAAATTGATGCGTTAAACGATGAGATCTACACGACCATCAATAATGGTGTTTACCGTTGCGGTTTTTCACAGTCTCAAGCGGCCTATGATGAAGCGTTCGATACACTGTTCGAGACCCTGGGTAAGTTGGACAAAAGACTAGGTGACCAACGATACCTGTGTGGTGCATCGATTACGGAGTCTGACTGGCGCCTGTTTGCGACATTGGTGCGATTTGACGTGGCTTATTACGGCCAGTTCAAGTGCAATTTGCACCGTATCGTTGATTACCCAAATCTTTGGCCCTATATGCGCGATCTCTATCAACAGCCAGGTGTTGCCGAGACTGTCGATATCGCAGCGATCAAGGGGATTTATTATGGCAGCAGAGCGCCAGGCATATTGCCTCGGGGCCCTGATATTAATTTTTCTGAACACCATACGAGAGCGGTATTGTGAAAGCCCTCGAAACCTAAGTCGTGATCCACGCTTATTCGCGCTAGCCGCCAATAATACCTTGCAGACGCAGTTCATCTAATTTGGCACCTTCGTACCCGAAGCGTTCGAACAGAATCTCGTTTGTATGTTCGCCGAGTTGGGGTGCTTTGAATGAGGGTGTGTTTTGCGCCCCTCCAAACTGGAACGGCGCATTCTGGATCAAATAGTCACTTGCGTCGTCTGCAAAGGCAGTAAAGCTGCCTCGATGTGTTAGCTGGGGATGATTGAATAGGTCTGCCGGCGTGTTATAGCCGCTGCAGGGTACGCCTGCGTCATTAAATTTTTCTTCAACCTCTTTGCCACTGCGTGTCGCTGTCCACGCCTCAATTTGAGCAACAAACTCGGATATATGGTGGTGACGCTGGCCGAGCTTGAATCGCTCGTCATCCAGAGCCGCTGCAGGGTACGCCTGCGTCATTAAATTTTTCTTCAACCTCTTTGCCACTGCGTGTCGCTGTCCACGCCTCAATTTGAGCAATAAACTCGGATATATGGTGGTGACGCTGGCCGAGCTTGAATCGCTCGTCATCCAGGATGTCAGGCCGACTAATCGCGCGACACAGCGTTTCCATGTTTTTATTCGATACGATGCACACCATCACATGCCCGTCGAGAACCTCAATAGGAAAGAAGCCACCGGTTGCGGGAGCGCCCGGCACCTGTGCATTTTGGATTTGACCTGGAATCAACATCATCATTGACTCCATCATTGTCACGTCAACAAAGTCGCCCAAACCTGTTCGTTCGCGACCCAGTAAAGCGGTTTGTAACGCAGCATTTGCGTAAGCGCCGGTGAGCATATCTGCGACCATAATGGACCAGACCGGTGGCGTAGAAACGGTGCCGGGCTGGGATTGACTGAATACGTGATCGAATCCACTCGCGGCATGCGCAATAGGCGCATAGGCTGCCTTTTCGGCAAAAGGTCCGGTCTGACCAAAGCCTGAAATAGAACAGTAAACCAGTTTGGGGAATGCTTCCTTCAAAGATTCATAGTCTAAGCCAAATTTTTTCATAATCCCGGGCCGGTAGTTTTCGATCACGACATCGGCATTGCTGATTAATTCCTTCGCGATCTCTTGTGCTTCAGTCATGGCGAGATTGAGTGCAATGCCGCGTTTGCCAGCATTGAAATGATTGAAGAGCCTGCTGTAGCCCTCTGGACCACGAATAACATCACCGCCAACAGGTGGCTCAACCTTTATGACGTTTGCGCCATTGTCGGCTAGAAATCGTGCGCAGATGGGTCCCGCAAAGACGGCGGAAAAATCAATCACACGCAGGCCCTCGAGATGGCGTCTAGTTTTCGGCATATCAACTACTTTAAATATAAAGGTGTTGTCAGAGTCAACTAACCCTGCGTTTGAGTCAACACATTACAGTTAAGTCTGTGTGTTGTGGTTTCGACTCGAGCAGTACTTGCGA
>Ga0209816_1003384_pt1 | contig 10958 bp, 10 predicted proteins | sample CoawatmetaG01DNA_FD_187509 | JGI IMG/M metagenome (GOLD analysis project Ga0209816, IMG submission 187509) | Marine microbial communities from the West Antarctic Peninsula - Coastal water metaG017-DNA (SPAdes) (version 2) | ecosystem: Environmental > Aquatic > Marine > Coastal ... | reverse complement strand
AATTTTCTCAGAATCTGCGAAACCTTGCGACCTTAATTCATTTGCTACAGCTTTTCTTTCTGCATTCATTCTCTGATATACAGACTCACTAACTTCTTGAGGTAAATCAACCCTTCTTAATCGAACATCAATAATTTCAATTCCTATTTGTCTTGAATCTCTATCAGCTCTTTCTTTTAAAATATCCATAATTTCAGACCGCTCTCCTGAAACTACCTCTAAAATAGTCCGCTTACCAAACTCAGCCCTTAAGCCATCATTTACCGTTTGTGACAATCTTCTTTCAGCCTGCCTTTCATCACCATTAACCGAAACATAATATTGAGATGGGTCGATAATTCTCCATTTAATATAAGAATCAACTAAAACATTCTTCTTTTCACTTGTAATAAAACGATCTGGTTGTGGCGGATCATAAGTCATTATTCTTTTTTCAAAGAATTTAACATTATCAATTATAGGTGCTTTCAGATAAATCCCTGGCTCATCTTTAACAGATACTATCTCTCCTAACCTAAATACAATCGCGTGTTCTCTTTGGTCAACAGTAAAGGTTGATAGAGTTAAAACAATTAATAATAAAATTATTACAGTAGCTACTTTGGATATATTTTTCATAATTTACCTTGCGTCTCTTTCTCTCGCATTAAATGCTCCGCGAGATCTTTCTGTGATTGAATTGATGACATCTGAAGCAGATGTCCCACCATTATCTCTTTGGCTGGATGCTTGTGTTTGATCTTGATCGCCTGATGAGGATTTATTTTGGTTAATAAGCTTATCTAGTGGAAGATACAATAAGCTATTTGATCCTTTTTGATCAACAATGACTTTAGATACAGATGACATTATTTGTTCCTGAGTCTCTAAGAATAAACGGTTTCTAGTCACTTCTGGAGCTCTTGTATATTCTGTTAATATTTGATCAAAACGACTGGCATTACCCTTAGCTTCATTTTCAATTGCAGCTTTATAACCATTTGCCTCTGCTATAAGTCTAGATGCAGTACCTCGAGCTTTAGGAACAATATCATTAGCATATGCCTGCCCCTCGTTCTTCTGTCTTTCCAAATCTTGCTTTGCTTTAACAGCATCATCAAAAGCCGCTTGAACCTGCTCTGGTGGTTGTGCATTTTGCATTGTTACACTTGTTATATTAATTCCAGACTTGTATCGATCTAGAATATCTTGCATCAAGGACTTAGTTTTAATCGCGATTTCTTCACGTCCTTCATACAATACATAATCCATTTTACTCTTACCCACTACCTCTCGAATTGCAGTTTCTGCAGCCCCTCTAACAGAGTTTTCGACAGATCGATTATTAAACAAGTAATCTTGAACTGACTTAAGGTTATATTGAACAGCAAATTGCAGATCTATAATATTTTCATCACCGGTTAGCATTAAGGACTCTCTTAGTTCTTGGGACGTGCCCCCTGCACCAGATGATCTATATCCGACCTCATTAGTCCTAACTTGTTCTTGATTAACAATCTCTACAGTCTCAACTGGATAAGGAATATGCCACCTTGGTCCAGGTTGAGTTATCTCTGTATTTTTACCAAATTGAAGAACAAGCCCCCTTGAGCCTTGATCAACTATATAAAAACCAGTCGCCATCCAAATTAAGAATACAACTAAAATAATGGTACCAGTTGGGATGCTATTAGAGCCTGAGTTTATTGGCTGTTTACCATTGCCTGGACTGCCATTACTACCATTATTGCTTGTATTTGGCTTGATGTTAAATACATTATCAATTTTTTTTCTAAGATCAACAAATAATTCATCAAGATCTGGTGGGCCATCATTATTAGCGCCTAAAACATTTCTTGGTGAGAGTTTTTTTAAAATATTACGCATAGTTTCCATTTCTTTCGTTGGTTAGTGTCTGATTTTGTTCGACCATTGCTTGCTTTAAAAATTCAATTCCATTACCGGTTTTTGCTGAAAGCTGAATATGATTTATTTTACCATAGGCATCTCTATCACAGCTTGTTTTTAAGTTAATTTTATCAATTTGATTAAGAACTAAAATTTGAGGTAGCTCATGTGCATTTATTTCTTCCAATATTTTTCCTACCTCCTTAATTTGTTCAGCTTTATTTTCGTTACTTACATCAACTACATGTATTAATAAGTCTGAGTCAGTCACCTCTTCCAACGTTGACTTAAATGCTTCAATTAGTGTTGTAGGCAAGTTCTTTATAAATCCCACTGTGTCTGAAATAACAACACTATGTCCAGGCTCTATGAATAACTTTCTAGAGGTAGTGTCTAACGTTGCAAATAACTTATCTTCCGAAAGTATTGATTCGTGTGTTAGACAATTAAATAGAGTAGATTTACCTGCGTTAGTATACCCAACGATTGCAATACTTAATGCTTGTGATCTTTTTCGAGCACGCCGCTGCATCCCTCTTTGTTGAGCTAATTTTCTTAATTTTTCTTTAAGTTGCTTGATTCGTAGCCCCAACATTCGCCTATCAAGTTCGATTTGCTTCTCCCCTGGCCCGCCCCTTACACCAATGCCTCCTTTTTGCCTTTCCAAGTGACTCCATCCTTTAACAAGCCTAGTAGATAGATGGGCAAGATGGGCTAACTCTACCTGAAGCTTTCCTTCGTAAGTTTTTGCACGAAGTGAAAATATGTATAGTATTAGAGCAGTTCGATCGTATACTCGCATTTCAGTCATTTTTTCAATATTTCTTTCTTGAGATGGAGTTAGTTCGTGATTAAATATAAGTGTATTGGCTTTCAATGCTTCTTTCATCAATAATATTTCTTCCATCTTGCCGGAACCAATAAAGTATTTTGTATGGGGATTTGATCTTTTACTTGCGACCAACTCAGATACATTGAATCCTGCACTAACTGTCAGTTGTTTTATTTCGTTAATGTCTTCTTTGATGTCAAACCCACCAAAATCTAAACTAACGACAATTGCATTGTCACCAAGCTGAGGTCTATCAAACATTAATTAGAATCTGATACTTCTAGATTTATTGTTTGTGACGGCACAATTGTTGATACTGAATGCTTGTATATTAGCTGAGGTGTATTTCCACTTAGAACTATTACATACTGATCAAATGATTTCACTTGCCCTTGAAGTTTTATACCATTTAACAAATAAACTGAAACAGGAATATTATCTTTGATAATTTTATTTAAGAATGAATCTTGAAGATTTGTATTTTTTTCCATAGGTTTTTATTCTAAAATAACACTAATTCTTTTTTTAACAACTTCAATACCAAGTACAAAAATTATACTCCCAATACTCGGCGTATTATCAGTTCCTGCAATTAAAGTTCTTAAGGGCATTGCAATTTCAGGAAATTTTATATCTTTTTTCTTGACGAACTCTTTTATAAGTTTATTTACTTCGTCATTATTCCAATTTACTTTTTCCATCTCACCGACAAAGCTTCTTATAAGACTTTTTGATTTCTCGTTTAAATACTTATTTTCTAACTCATCTGATACCTTAATATCTTGAAAGAAAAATAAGATATCATCTGCAAACGTATTAAGGTTCTTTTCTCTATCTTGGTAAAGTTCTATAGCATTATTTAATACAGCTGCTTCAACTTTACCAACTCCCATATTTATCAATCTAGGCTTTATTAAGGCAGCTAATTTATCAACAGGTTCATTTTTAATATAATAATTATTAATCCAATCCAATTTCTCTTGGTCAAATTGGGCAGCTGAAGAGGTGATGTGATCAAAATCAAACCATTCTGCTAATTCAGATGTAGAGAAAATTTCATCATCCCCATGACTCCAACCTAGTCGTGCTAAATAATTTGTAACAGCCTCAGGGAGGTATCCATCATCTCTAAATTGCATAACACTTGCTGCACCATGACGCTTAGACATCTTTTGTCCATCAGAAGCTAGAATCATTGATAAGTGAGCATATTGAGGAATTGGTGCACCGAGTGCTTTTAAAAGATTTATTTGACGTGGCGTATTATTTACATGGTCATCACCTCTTATTACATGGGTTACCTTCATATCCCAGTCATCAACAACAACGCAAAAATTATAAGTTGGGGTGCCGTCAGATCTTGCAATAATCAAATCATCTAATTCTTCATTTTTTATTACAACTTCACCTTTAACCAAATCTTTCCAATTAATCTCTCCATTTTTTGGTGTTTTAAAACGAATAACTGGTTGAACATTATCTGGTATAACTGGAAGATTTTTATTTTCTTCAGGACGCCAACGACCATCATATTTCGGCTTTACTCCCTGACTTACTTGCACATCTCTTAATTGACCTAACTCAGCCTTACTTGTATAGCAATAATAAGCATCTCCTTGATCTAGTAAAGCTTGTATTAACTCTTTGTACCTATCAAATCGTTGGGTTTGAAAAATAATATCGCCATCATGATCTAATTTAAGCCATTTCATTCCATTTTTAATTATTTCTACTGCTTCTGGTGTTGATCTTTCAACATCAGTATCTTCTATTCGTAAAATAAATTTACCTTTATTTTTTTTTGCGTAAGCCCAAGAAAACAATGCCGTTCTAATACCTCCAATATGAAGGTAACCAGTCGGGCTTGGGGCAAATCTTGTTACAACATTCATAGTCTACTCATTTTTTAATTGGGCCTGCAAATAAATCATAATCTTCAGCGCGATTAATTTTAACATCTAACATATCCCCTACTTGTAAACCTTCTGGGCTATCTAGATATATACATCCATCAATATCTGGAGCATTTGCATATGATCTGGCAATTGCGTGAGAAGCCTTTACTTCATCAACTAAGACAGTTTGAATGCTCCCTACTTTATCTTTTAATTTCTTAAAGCTAATTTTTGATTGCAAATTCATTAACCTGTTATATCTTTCCTGTTTTACATCTTCATGTATGTTGCCAGTCAGATTGTTGGCTGTTGCTCCATCAACATCAGAATATTTAAAACAACCCACTCGGTCAAGTTGGGCATCTTCAATAAACTGAAGAAGCTCCATGAATTGAGATTCTGTTTCACCAGGAAAGCCAACAATAAAAGTACTACGGATAGCTATCTCTGGACAAATTTTTCTCCATTCTAAAATTCTTTCAAGATTATTTTCACTGTTAGCAGGTCTTTTCATTCTTTTTAAAACTTCATAATTTGCATGCTGAAAAGGCACATCAATATAAGGTAAAACTTTTCCATCCGCCATTAAAGAAATAATTTTATCAACATGTGGGTATGGATAAACGTAATGTAATCGAATCCATACACCGAGTTCTCCTAAATTCTTTGCAAGATCATATAGATTACTTTTAATTGGCTTACCATCCCAAAATCCAGTACGGTATTTAATATCCACTCCGTAAGCACTTGTGTCTTGAGAGATGATTAATAATTCTGAAACGCCAGAAGCAACAAGATTCTCAGCCTCTTTCATCACATCTCCAATTGGCCTACTAATTAATTTACCCCTCATTGATGGGATAATACAAAAACTACATTTATGATTACAGCCTTCTGAAATCTTGATATATGAATAGTGACTTGGCGTTAACCTTACACCTTGAGGTGGAACTAAATCAGTATAAGGATCATGAGGCTTAGGGATGTGCAGATGAACAGCATCCATAACCTCTGAAAATGCTTCCGAGCCTGTTATAGCTAAAAGATTATTAAACCGTCCTTCAATGATATGTTTTTTTTCGCCTAAACAACCCATCACAATAACATTACCATTCTCTCTCAAAGCTTCATCAATGGCATCTAATGATTCCTCTATTGCACTATCAATAAACCCACAAGTATTAACTATGACAAGGCCTGCATCTTTATAATTATTAGCAATGTCATATCCTTCGGATCTAACCTGGCTTAATACTTTCTCAGTATCAGAGCCTGCCTTTGGGCAGCCAAGAGAAATAAAGCCTATTTTAGGTTGATTTGTTGAAATTGTTTGAGTCATAACTAATGAAGGTATGAATGAATAATAAAAATTATAAAGACCCCAACGGAAATAAGACTTACCTGAAGAAAAGAGTCAGAGAGTTCTGTTTTTTCATGAAGCCCGGGCATTAAGTCAGAAACAGATATATAAAGCATACTTGATGCAGCAATAGCCAAAATGTAGGGTATAAACTGTTGAAAAGCATCTAAAACAAAATAAGCTAATACAGCACCAGTTAGGGTAGCTAAACTAGAAATTAGATTGAAGTAAACTGCTTGTATTTTTTTATAACCAGAATGAAGAAGTATAGAGACATTACCCATTTCTTGGGGAATTTCATGCGCAAGAATTGCAAGAGCAGCGACCAGCCCTAAATTTATATTAACTAAAAAAGCACTTGCGATTAATATTCCATCAACAAAATTATGAAATAAATTACCAACAAGAATTAAGCTTCCTTTTTTATTTTTACTTATCTGATCTTGGACTGCATGCGCTTCGCAATGATTTCCATGGCAATGCCTCCAAATCAATAACTTCTCTAGAATAAAAAAAGAAAGTATTCCAATCAGAACTGCAAACATCAGATTATGGTAATTGTCAGATAACTCCAATGCATGAGGCAGTATCTCTAAAAATACTGCTCCTAGAAGAGTTCCAATTGCAAGACTTACCATATGTGACGTTAATTCGGTACTAACTTTATTAGCAAAAATTATTGCAAGAATAAAGCTTACAAAACCAAAAATAATACAAGTAGAAATAATCCAAAAAAGCGTCATAGAAGTTCCAGACTAAAAAAGAATGTCATTATAAGTTGTTAGCACTAAAGAAGATATAGCTAACTATCAATCCAAAGTAATGATGCCATTCGACCAGTTTTCCCATCGCGCCGATATGAAAAAAAATTTTTTTTATCTTTAAATGTACAGAAATTCTCAGTTATACCTGCTCCAGTAATATTCTCAATATTCACATAATTTAGTTTTAATCTAGCTGCCTCAGCAAGATCTAAATAGTATCTATTCTTTAATAATTTAAATGCTTTTTTAGTATTACTATCTGTACTTATAAACAAATCATAGATATCATTACCTACTTCGAATGACTCTTGACTAATGCAAGGTCCTAGCCATACAATTATGTCTGATGACGAAGAAATCTTATCAATAGTTTTCTCAATTACTCCATACAATAAACCTTTCCAACCAGCATGTATTAATGCAACAAAGCTACCTTCTAAATTGGTTAAAAAAATTGGTAAGCAATCAGCAGTTCTAACTGCGCAAACAACGTTTTTGTTATATGTATAACTAGCATCACAATTTAACTTACTTTTAGGTGGGAGCTCTTCAGATTTATCTGAATGAATTTGATTCAACCAAAATGGATTAGAGGGTATGGAATTTAATAATTTTTTATAATTGCCTTCGACATGCTCTTCAATATCGCCTACATTATTGCTCAAATTTAAAGAAGAAAATTTTCCTAAACTAATGCCACCATTTCGTGTAGTTTGAATTGCTTTTATATTTGCAGGGGCTGGCCATTTAGGGATTATGAACTCTTCATTCATCTTCAAATTCTAGATCTTCATTATCATCATGGACCTGCCCGCCACTAACATAAAAATCTTTATTTATTTTAAAACTCTCTTCCAATATATCTTGCTCCGACTCTTCCCTTATCAATTCTAATAAATTCTTCATATCATCAGGGAGATCTACTTCCCATTTGAGAGATTTTTTAGTTGCTGGATGAATAAGCCCTAATGCTTTTGCATGAAGGGCTTGTCGTTCAAATTTAAGTGTCTCATTTTTAAAATTTTCTGTCATAGACCTTGTAGGAATAATTTTTTTTAACCCATATGTCGGGTCGCCAACGATAGGAGATTTATTATCTTGCATGTGAACTCTAATCTGATGAGTTCTTCCAGTCTTAAGAATACATTTTAAATATGTATGAATACTAAATCTTTCCAATACCTCATAATGAGTAACAGCATCTTTTCCATTAATGTTATTAACAGCCATCTTTACTCTGATATGTGGGTGTCTTCCAATTGGTTTATCAATAACTCCACTTTTAACCATTACTTGCCCCCAAACTATAGCTCTATATTCTCTATAAACACTTTTACTCTGAAGTTGCTTTATTAAATTAAATTGAGCTATCTCATTTTTCGCAACTACCATCAAACCCGTTGTATTTTTATCCAATCTATGCACAATACCCGCCCTTGGTAATGTAGAATTTTTAGGAAAGTGATATAGAATTCCATTCAAGAGTGTACCGGACCAATTTCCGGCAGCTGGGTGAACAACCAAATTAGCTGTCTTATTAATAACTATAATATCGTCATCATCATAAACAATATCTAAAGCTATATCCTCCGGTTCAAATTGATTTGCTTGTTCCTCAGGTTGTATATCGACATCAATTTCCTCACCGCCAATTAACTTTCTTTTAATTGTAGACTCTTCGGAATCAATTTTAATGAACCCTTTTTTAATCCATGATTGAATCTTGGCTCTAGAATATTCTGGCATTAATTCATGTATAACCGAATCTGATCTCTGTCCTACATAACTATTAGGTACTATAAATTTTTTTTTGTTTACTGCCATAATGTATAATTTACGCGTTATTAAATAACTTAAGCATATATGAAATTATTATTTTCTTTAATCTTATCAGCAATACTTAGTGGTTGTTTCATTTTTGGCGATCCAACTGAGCTAGATGAAACAGAAGGTCGCTCTGATCAATGGATTATAAATGAAGCAGAATATTTTTCTAGTAGTAATGACTGGCCGAAAGCAATTGCCTTTCTTGAAAAAGGTGAACAAAGATTCCCTAATTCAAAATTAGCACCTCAATTTAAACTTAATTTAGCTTATGCCTATAAAGAATTCTATAAAACTCCTGAAGCAACAGGGATGATTAATAAGTTCATACGCGCTCACCCAAACCACCCATCTATGGATTATGCTTATTATTTTAGAGGAATTATTTTGTTTAAAGATAAAGGATTTTTTAAAAAAATAGTTATGCAGGATATTAGTGATAGAGATGTTCAACAGTTAAATCAGAGTTTTGACGCATTTAAGGAATTAACCAAAAAATTCCCTAAAAGCAAATACTATGATGACTCAATTAACCGCATGACTTACCTAATGAATAAAATTTCGGAATATGAATTACATGTTGCTCGGTTTTACATGAGAAGAGCGGCTTATGTTGCAGCCTTAAATAGGGCAAAATTTGTTATCGAAAACTATAATCAATCAGTTCACCAAGAAGAAGCTTTAGTTCTTATGATTAGTTGCTACGAACACTTAGGTATTGAGGATTTAAGAAAAGATACAGAAAGGGTTTTAGAAAGAAATTATCCTAATACAAAATTCAATGCGCAAAAAATAATTGAGAGGAAGAGAGAGTGGTGGAGGTTTTGGGATAGCCTGATCAATAATTAATTACCTTGCTTCTTTTTCTTCATTTTTTCACGAAAAGCTGTTTCTTCCCTTCTTCTAGATACAAGGCCAGTTTTCTTATTACCAGCTTGAGCTCTCTCGTCAAAAGGATTAGTTGAATTCTTAAGCTGAATTCTTAGAGGTGTGCCTGTTAAATCAAAAGCTTTGCGATAAAATGATTCCAAAAATCTAATATAATCTTGCTTTACCCCATCCAAGTGATTGCCATGGATAATAACAGTTGGTGGATTCATGCCGCCCTGGTGCGCATATTTTAATTTAGGTCTAATTCCTTTAATTATACTAGGAGTATGGCTTAGTAAAGCATTTGATAAAACTGAATTAAGTTGGGGTGTTGTAAATTTAGTTTGGGCTGCTTTGTGCGCCTTTATAATTGACTTCATTAGTAAAGGAAAACCATCTTGGTTTAGTGCTGATATAAAGACTTTTTCGGCAAATTTCACAAAAGGTAATTTTTTGTCAATATCACTTTTCAATTTTTCGCGTTCGTAATCTGAAACAGAATCCCACTTATTTAAAGCAATAACTAATGATTTGCCACTCTCCAAAATAAAGCCAAGAATATGCATATCTTGAGCTGATATACCATCTTTTGCATCAACAACAAGTACTGCTACATTTGCAGAATTAATTGCATTTAAAGTCTTAATTACTGAAAATTTTTCTACAGACTCAAATACCTTACCTTTTTTCCTTATACCAGCAGTATCAGTTAAGATAAATTTATCTTTACCCCAATTAAAATCGACTGAAACTGCATCCCTTGTAGTTCCTGGCTTATCAAAAGCAATAAACCGATCCTCGCCTAATAAAGAGTTAATTAAAGTAGATTTTCCAACATTGGGTCGCCCAACAATCGAAATTTTTGGGTACTTATTATCCGTATCATTATATGTGCCTACCCCACTGTCTTGTTCTGCTAGAAAATCTCTAAGCCCAGAAATGCCATCACCGTGCGCCGATGAAATTTTATGTATATTTTTAAAACCTAGTTTATAGAACTCTGCTAAAGCGCTGTCATCTATCATGCCTTCAGCTTTATTTACCAACAACATCTTCTGCTTATCATTTTTTCGAATAATTTCAGCAATATGTTGGTCAATAGAATGAAGACCCGCTCTCGCATCTACAATTAATAAAACAATATCGCTTTCATCTATTGCTAATTTAGTTTGAGTGGCCATCTCTTTTTGGATTCCATACTTCTTGTCTGGCTCAAAACCACCTGTATCAACTAGGATATATTCATGATCCCCTATAGATAATTTTCCATAATGTCTGTCCCTAGTCAGACCAGGCATGTCTGCAACAATTGCATCGCGAGTTTTAGTTAAACGGTTATATAAGCTAGATTTACCTACATTAGGTCGACCAACGAGAACAATAGTTTTCATTTCTTATCTAATCCTAGATTTAAAAAAGCCAATCTAAAATACCTTTTTCTTTTTTATTTTTATCAAATATCCGGTGTTTTTTATTTTTACTAGGCTTCTTTTCTTCCTCATCAAGTTCTGCTTCCTCATCAAGTT
>Ga0209816_1003383_pt1 | contig 10958 bp, 8 predicted proteins | sample CoawatmetaG01DNA_FD_187509 | JGI IMG/M metagenome (GOLD analysis project Ga0209816, IMG submission 187509) | Marine microbial communities from the West Antarctic Peninsula - Coastal water metaG017-DNA (SPAdes) (version 2) | ecosystem: Environmental > Aquatic > Marine > Coastal ... | reverse complement strand
ATTCGAGACGAATCATTGTCAACGCATGGAATCCGGCAGAGATTGGAACCCTCGATGTCGCACTCCCCCCTTGCCATGCCTTTTTTCAATTTTATGTTGCCAACGGGAAGCTCTCTCTTCAAATGTATCAAAGGTCCGCCGATATGTTCCTCGGCGTACCATTGAACATAGCCAGCTACTCACTACTACTGCATATGGTCGCAAACATTACAGACTTGAAGGTCGGAGAGTTTGTACACACCCTGGGTGATGCACACATTTATCTTGATGCGGTCGACGCGGCTAAAGAGCAAATAGCAAGAGCGCCGTTTCCACAGCCATCACTCTTTATTGAAGACCGCAATCAGTCAACGATCGACGACTTTGAAATGGCTGACTTTGAGCTGAAAGATTATGAATGTCATCCTGCAATTAAGGTGAAAATGGCAGTCTAGGAAACAGAGGGTTGTATGACAACACAAAAGCCGAAGCGAGCAGAAAGCCTTAAAGAACTTGAAGAAATTCAAGGCAAACTTTTCTCTCCGGAGGAATTCGGTAAAGGTCTCAAGCTAAAACTAAGACCTGACGATGTCATTATCTCACCATTTGGTAAAAGTGGTACAACCTGGCTGCAGCAAATCGTTCATACATTGCGAACTCGAGGAGATATGGACTTTGATGATATCTCAAGGGTAGTACCTTGGATCGAAACGAGCTCTGCTTTAGGTATCGACCTAGATGCTGAACAAAAAAGCAATCCTCGCGCATTCAAAAGTCACCTAGACTACGAAACAATACCCAAAGGTGGTAAGTATATTGTTTCCATTCGGAATCCAGAAGATGCATTAAATTCCATGTATAAGTTTATGGAAGGCTGGTTTATCGAGCCTGGTTCGATCAGTTTAGAGGAGTTTGCATTAAAACGATTTATTGCTTCGCAGAGCTACTGGAAACATTTAGCATCTTGGTGGGCACACCGAAATGATACCAATGTGCTTATGCTTTGTTACGAACAGATGACCGTCGATCCCGACGCGTTAATACGGCGAGTCGCTGAATTTATTGACGTCCCTTTAGATGACGAGTTGCTGGCCATTACGTTAGAACACTCTTCATTTAGCTATATGCTGGAACACAAGGACCGCTTTGACGATGCACTGATGCGGGCGTTAAGTGAAACAAAGGCGAATCTTCCTAAAGGTAGTGATAGTTCAAAAGTTCGCAAAGGCAAAATTGGCGAAACCTCAATGCCGGAAGTTGTACAGGCGGAACTGGACGAAAAATGGCGACAACTAATCAAAGAGACCCTGGGTTTTGTTAACTATGCAGAGCTGGTCGCCGAGCTTAATCACTAACACACCGCTTTAGGGCCACAGTGTCGACACTATAAATAGTGCCAATCGGAAAATTTCGCAGCGTGTCCATGAACACGACCCATCGGGTCAACGAGTGTCCAAACCTCAGCATTTTCCATTACAAATTCCCGCCCTGAGGAAGTCACTCGCACACCGCTGTAGCTGTCGTCATATCCAGATATTGCCAATTTCTCGAACATCATTGCCCTCTCGTCTCGATGTGCTGACTTAGCTGACTCTCGACTGGGTAGCTGAATAAATTCTTCAATTGAATATTCGAAAACCTGCAACGCTAACAAATTACCATAGTTGAAGATCGGTGGCGATTCCAAACCATGAGAGACAACGGCGAAATTTGAAGTGTTAAGTTTCTCTAAGACGTCCGGGGCAACTGTTGAGATCAAATACTTGCCTGTCCAGTGGTGATAACTCTGGTTAATTAATAGCGCGTGGTCGATGTAACTATTCAAGCGTACCCCTGCAGTTCCTGTTCATTAACGTTTGGTGAAGGATGTCTTTAAATGCGCCAGCCCGCAAGTGGGAGTTTTCGCTGGGGACTATTTAGATGGAGGATCGCGCATCACGTTGCTGGTTCGCGATAGTAGGAACATGGTCTGTATACTAACCATCCAAATAGGTAGGCAAGCAACAAAAATGCAGCTCAAAAGCAACGAATGATAAGCACAATATGGCTAAAGGTTATAGCGTGACGAATTCGTTCATTGATCTGTCCTTGCGCACCGCGTCGGCTGTAAAAACCTTGCCGTTCATAACAATATAGACCCCTTCAGGTAGTGTTTGTACGGCGGCAAAGGCCATACCGACATTAAAGGTCGCATCAGATTGGGCAAATCTTGCCGGCGCTAACGACCCTGTCAACACGATCGTCTTGCCTGGTATACCTGATAGACAGGCCGCCGTTTCTGTCATCGTGTCTGTTCCGTGGGTAATCACGATATGGGTCTGCGTCGCTAGCTTGATGGTATTGCTGATAAGTACACGATCTTGATCATTGATTTCAAGACTGTCTTTTCGCATCAAGGACGAAATGAAGAATGGCTGAGAAACGTGCGCGTGCTTTAGAAGCTCATCCAAAACTGACTCGCCAACCTCATAGTCACTTTTAGCGTCGAAATAAACTTTGTCGATCGTACCACCCGTGGTGACAATAAGAATTTCATCGACACTCATGTGATACTCCTGCTTACTCTAACGACTAACTAAGCCTCGCTTCAATTTTAGGGACTCTACTCATATCAACGGCTGCTGCTCGAGAAGTAAGATTTTCATCCCTCAACACTTCAATTCTTGATTGCTGGTACTCCATTTTTTCCCGTAGTCGCGGCACTGTCTCATCTGTCGCCGATGCTAAGGTTGCGAGACAAAAAGAATATGTCACTCTCGCCTCCAATTCGTCATCCGCAATCAAACCCTCAACCCAAATCCCAATCAGTGTTGATATTGAAGAGTCTAAAAAACCCGCCAAAACGCTACTAATGGTGCTGCTACGCAACTGATTTGCTGCCTTGCTGGCGTCGATGACATCGACGAGGATGTTTGTTTCGGCTTCAGCAAAGATGGACAATCGCTCCTGTTTTTCAGTTTCCTCTTGTCTCAAAAACTTTAGCATTGACCGGTTAAATGTTGGCTCTTCACAACATTGTTCTGTTACCAAAGATGCCAATGAAAACAGGGTCGATAAGGGGTCTTCGACAATATTAACAATTCTTCCTTGAAATCGATCTATTTCGCCTTGAAGCACCGACAGAACAACAAGTCGTTTAGAGCCAAAAAGATTGTAAGGTGTCGCAACACTCACACCTGCATTGGCGGCGAGTGATCGCATGGAAAACCCGTCAGTTCCGTTTGCATGTATAAGCACGCGAGCCGCTTGTGTAATTCTAGCCCTTCTCTTGTCTTTGGATGCTTCTCTAACGCTCATTGGCTTCCTGCCCATTTAGTCACTTAAATTTCCCAACGGGCTATCATTTTGCCTCAACCCTTGAAAATCCTGTTAGTAAACTCATCAAATAGCGCCCTTATGCGCCTCAAGCTCCTTATCTTGCGCAGCGGAAACAATCCCTACCGAAATCACTGTGTCGCTCAAAATTTACTCACTCGATTCTATGTGACGAGAATTACCTAATCAAGAAATGTCAGCTTACTTACCATTCGGAAAATGCCACACAATCACTCAAACTCATTGGTTTGAACTAAACTCATACCTACCTCGTTTGAGACCGCACAAATTCGTGCAAAGAAAAGAAAAGGCCCGGCATAACCGGGCTTTTCGTCGAATCGAGAGTAACTTTCTGACTATATACAGTGTAAATAAAGTCCAAATCTAATCCCATGCACTGGAGTATTTGGACTCAACCCTCACCGACTCAACCACCGTAGCTATAGCGAATGTCGAGACCGTAGAACCTCGGTGTTAGGATCGCGCCCGACTGGCGCCAATTCGAAGTCTCGGTAGCTGTTGTTACGTCTCGGAGATTCATCTCGTCAGTGACGTTATTGACGAACAGACGCACGCTCCAATCTTCGCTAACATTTCGCCATGTCGCGCTGAGATCGATTCGGAATCGGTCGGGCACTAAGTCTCGATCCTCCTCATAGCCTTCATCGTAGTATTCTCCTGTATACGAGTAGGTACCACGGAAGTCGAAGTTTCCGATTTGGGTCGGCAAGTTGTAGGCAGACCAAAGCGTCCACTTATGCTCTGGAATCTTCTTCAACTGATTGCCCTTTGCGTTGACAGCAAACAGATCAGGACGATTCGTCGCATTACCGAATAAAGACGCCGGCAAACTTGGGTCGTCATCCACAGCGATAAAATAATCCGAATCGTAGGCCGTATCTGTATAGCTATAGTTACCACCAACCGTTAGCCGCTCGGTGGGTAGCCACAAGCCCTCAACCTCAAAACCGGAGTTGGTCGCTTCATCGGCATTTTGAACGACGTCCACCGTCGAGCCGCGACTCGCATCAAAGACGTTTACTCGATCTTGATAATCATCATATTGATAGGTGTAAATCGAAGCATTGATTTGCATGGTGCCATCTAAATGCAGACCCTTGTAGCCCATCTCGAAAGCGAGCACCTGTTCTTGGTCATATTGTTGCGGCTTTAGCTCTCCCGTTGAGGGGTCCGTTAAACGCGCATCTGTTACACCAAGCGCAAAACCACCAGAACGATAGCCTGTTGTAACAGAACCATAAATCAGAATGTCATCCGTCGGTGTATAGTCAAGATTGACTCTATAGTTGGTATCGCGCCACGTTTCCTCATCAGCCGTGTGTGATGTATAACTGATCGGAACACCGTCGGCGAGGCGAAGTGGCGTCGCACAACTGGCATCCGTGAGTGGGCAAGTGGGCGTAAGTGGATTCTGCGCATCACCCGAATAGGTTGCATTGCCCATCGCAATATTAAGTTGCCCTAGCGCTGTCAGACCGGGCGTCAACCCAGCGAAAAGACCTGAAGTATTGAACCCCGGTAGGGCGCCATAGGCATTACCAATACCAAAGCCGCCGAGCTCGAAATAACCGCCGCGGATTTCTCGGACTTCTTTTGTATCCTCTGCGTATCTCAAACCAACAACCAATGCGAACTGATCATTAATTGTCCAAGTGCCCTGCGTGTAAACGGCCGTTGCTTCATTTCTATTCTTATTCTGGTGGTGGTACCAATCGCCACGGGCATCGCCTTCCCATATACCTGACAGGGCTGTGCCTTCCAACGCATCACCTAACCTTACGTGCGAATTACCAAATCCAATGGCTTGAAAATAGTTAGCCCCGCCTAGTAGCGCATTGGGTTGGACAAGGTCACCATAGTCGGTAGGATTGACGAAACGATTGGTCGAATCCGTTAAGCTGTAATCCTGCTCGCGCACTTCATCGAAATAAAATACGCCCGATGTAATCGTTAAGTTCTCCGATGGATTCCAAAACAACTGAATTTCATGAGACTTGCTTTGGACATCTTCCAAAACTGTCTGACGATATTGTGTTACATCGTTATTAGAATAGTCCAAATCCTGATTAAAGGTGTAAGCGAAGTCATTGGTACCGAAAATATATTTCAGTGAAATTTCGTCGTTCAAATCCCAAGTAATATCGGTCTGACTCGCACGGTGGTCAAACAATTCGTGATTGCAGTTGCGAGTTGTATAAGGAAACTCGCAGTTACCTGCGCCGTCATCGTTTGTCGCTGCCTTGTTATTGGGATCATCCTTCGACGCACCGGCAAACAACTCAGCATTTCCAGGCTGGTTGAACTGACCATTGGCTAACCAAATTGCAGATGAATCAACCCCGGGTCTATTTGGTGCACCATAGACGGTTGTCCCAAGAACGGGGTCCGAAAATGCTAATGCACCCGCATCCGTCGCCCCAACTGTTCGAAGACCATAGGCATAAGCATCGGAAGAATGAACCCCTCGTGCCGGTGTTGGACCTTCAGTAATAAAGACTGGCGCATTGATGACTCGATCCGATTCACGATCATTGCCACGCATCTTCATTGTGATGTTGTCACTAATGTTCCAAGTAAGCGCCAGCGAAAGGTTTTGATCATCCGTGGAATTTGTTTCATCGGCTCCACTGATACTATCTTGGAGACCATCCCTGTCTCGTTTAATAGCCAATGCACGGAAAGCCAGTTTATCCTGAATGATGGGTCCAGAAATCACACCATAAAATTCCTGATCATTGTAGTTACCAACCTGCATTCTTGCATTACCGGTCCACTCAAACGTAGGATCCTTAGTAATATAGTTCAGGGCACCACCAATGGCATTTCGACCATACAGCGTACCTTGAGGGCCACGCAGAACTTCAATTCGTTGAATATCATAAAGCGCATTTTCCGAAGCCGCGATACCAAAGTCGGGTGAGAACACACCGTTATAGTAGGTTGCGACACCAGGGTCTCCGCCTAGCGCTCGAAAATTCCGTCCAACACCCCGTATACGAATATCGTAAGCGTCTCGCGTGGTAGCAGGAATGTAATTCACCATATCGTCCGCGCCTTGAAGGCCAAACTCTTCAATAGCGTCGGCTGAAAAGGCCGTGATAGAAATGGATGTATCAGATATTGTTGCTTCAACTTTTTCAGCTGTTACAACGACTTCTTCGATTTGTCGATCTGCTGCATATACTGATGCCGAGAATACGGCCGCTATGCTTAAGGTCAACAGGTTGGATCTAGTCTTTAACATTGTCATAGACAATTCCCCTGAAATGAGCCTGCGCTTCCTTAGGAAGCTTTATTATTCTTATTTTCGGCTGGCTTAGTCAAAACCCAAACCTTGCGTAAAAAACTACTCCTTAACCCTGTCGTTGTAAACCGAGACCAAGCTGATCCCAGCGACCTTGCTGATCCGCTAACACCGTATTTTTTGTTAACTTACTGTAAAAAGGCATAATTAATCACTTCAACTTATTAGTGCAACGCTCCTAAATTCACGCAGCTTATTACAGTCAGTATTATTAGCGATCAACATGAATGCTTGTCCGCTATAAGCGCTATCTGACTGCAAATATTTCAGGCAATTAATGGAACTATTCCCACCAAAACAGTCTTAAAAGTGAAGGAATTAGTGATTACGGCTTTCGACGTACCAATAAAAATGATATTCGCTCACTTTTCCTTCATATTTTCTTCATTTTCAATTTGAATTTAGGTATAGTGCGCTCCTTAATAACAGCGCTCACAAACACTAGGAAGAACCAACCGCAATGAAGCAGCAGCGAACTATTCAATCGATCGTCAGCACCATTGGTATCGGTGTACACACCGCCAATAAGGTGAGGATCACGCTGAACCCTGCGCCTATTAATACCGGTATTGTGTTTATCAGGGATGACATCCCAGATCGTCCCCAGATCGCCGCTAAAGCAGATAACGTCTCCAATACCATGCTTGCAACCAGCATTTCTGAGAATAATGTGACCATTTCCTGCGTGGAACACCTTATGTCTGCATTTTGGTCTATGGGCATTGATAACGTTATTGTCGAAATTGATAATGAAGAAGTGCCTATCATGGATGGTAGTGCTGCCCCGTTCATCTATCTGATCAAGACAGCTGGTATTCAAGAGCAAACAGCACAACGGCGTTACATTCGGATAAAGAAGTCACTTCGAATTGAGCAAGGTGACGCAACCGCAGAATTATTACCTTACGATGGATTCAAAGCGTCATACCAGTTTATCTATGATCATCATGTCTATAATCGATTCCCTAAATTTGCAGAAATCGATTTTTCGAAAACATCATTCGTTGATGAAGTCAGCCGAGCAAGGACTTTTGGTCTGATCAAGGAATTGGATCAAGCACAGGCGCTCAATCGATGCTTGGGATCAAGTCTTGAAAATGCTGTCGCGATTGATGACTACAACATTGTGAACCAAGACGGACTGCGCTACGAAGATGAGTTTGTGAAACACAAATTATTGGATGCTATTGGTGATCTTTACCTGTTAGGACACACAATCATCGGTGAATTCAAAGGTTACAAATCCGGTCACACAACCAACAATTTACTCGCCCGCGCACTCACCGCTCAAACCGAGGCGTGGGAATATGTCAGCTTCGATGAAAAGCAATCACCACTGGCGAAATCGTTCGAGTTTCTACAGCCTCTCTCAGCTTAAGCTACTAACGGCTACGAGCAATCTGTCCTGTATTCCCACCACTAAGTGGGAAACCGGACAACCTCTATTTAAAAAATTACTCGCTGTTAAGTTGGGCAGCCACCTCGCGTGCCGCTTTCACTTTATCGTTAGTCTGATTAAATAAGATTTCACGGCGGGCTTTTTCTTCTGCATCAGTAAGTTCTCTTTTACCTAGCTCCTCGCCTACTTTACGGCCAGCCTGAACTGCGGGTCGACTAGCAACCTCGTCTACCCATCTTTTTAAATGAGGATACGTTAGCCAAGATTCCTCACTGATTAATCGGCCTATCAGGAATGCCCAAGGCCAGGTAATAATGTCCGCAATACTATAACTGTCACCCGCTAGATACTTATTCACGGAAAGCTGCGCATCCATAACACCGCTAAGTCGATCGACTTCGCCGACAAATCGCTTTGTACCGTATTCGAGTTGCGCAGGGTCTTGCGCTATGTTTTTGCCGTAATTTTTAAAATGATTGGCATTCCCCATCATTGGCCCCAAATTGGCCATCTGCCAATGCACCCACTGAAGCACCCTATATTTAGCCGGCGGTTCAGTTGACATAAATTTTCCTGTCTTTTCAGCTAAATATTCTAGAATCGCTCCAGACTCAAAAATAGCGATTGGCTCACCGCCTCCAAGCGGATCATGATCGACGATTGCAGGCATTCTATTGTTAGGACTTAGGCGCAAAAAATCCGCCGTAAACTGATCTCCACCACCAATGTCAACAGGTATCACTTTGTAGGCAAGCCCACACTCTTCCAACATGATGGTAACTTTCCAACCATTTGGCGTAGGCCAATAATATACGTCGATCATCATTCTTATCCTTCTAGCAATTTTCCACTATCGTTCCAGAATCAAATCTGGCGTTATTTTCTCGACCGAAAAATGTATCGAATGAGCGAGCAATTTCCCTAGCTGCCAGTAAACTTTCAGCGTCGATGCTTAGGAAGCGATGTTATCCAATAACTCCTCAACTTCTGCCCATCGGGTCATCGCTGTGTCGATTTGGGATTCTAGCAATTTGAGTCCGTCATATACTTGACCCTGCTCCTCAGAAGTCTTTTCGTAAAAACTATCTTCGGCCATCTGCTTCTGTAACTCAGACACTCTGGTTTCGTCCGCTTCTATCTGCTGGGGAAGTTTTAACATTTCCTTCTCAAGCTTTTTACGGTCTGCTTTTTGCTTTTTACGCTCTTCATGCGAAATTGATTCATCGAAGGTATTTGCAGATCTACTGTTATTAAAGCCCTTTTCTTTTTGCGAAGCGGAAATGGAAGACTGCGCCGATGACTTGCCTTTTTTCTTATTTGCGAAAGCTTTCTTCATGGCGTTTTGATAGGCCTGCCAATCGCTATATCCACCAACGTGTTCTTCGATATACCCGTTTCCATCGAAGACCAGTAAGCTAGAGACGACGTTATCCATAAAGAGACGGTCATGGGACACGATCAGTACCGTACCTTCGAATGTCAGGAGCATTTCTTCAAGCAACTCTAGGCTTTCAATATCAAGGTCGTTAGTCGGTTCATCTAGGACCAAAAGATTTGCTGGTAGTGAGAATAGTCGAGCGAGTAACAACCTATTTTGCTCTCCGCCTGAAAGCGTACGGATAGGTGCTCTTGACTGGTCAGGGCTGAACATGAAGTTACCCAAATACGTAACGACATGCGTGCTCTTACCCGAGATGTCGATATATTCTCGACCCTCAGATATGTAGTCTGAAACACTCATTTCAGGATTCAATTTGTCTCTTAATTGGTCAAAATAGGCAACTTTCAACTTCGTGCCTGTCTTTACCTCGCCAGTATCAGGCGCGATTTCTTCAAGCATCAATTTAATCAGTGTCGATTTACCACATCCATTGGGACCAACCATACCTATCCGGTCGCCCCGTTGAACAATAAGGCTGAAATCACTAATTATGACGTCATCGCCGAAGGATTTACTGACATGTACTAACTCCTTTACGACCTTGCCGGAGGAATCGCCCGAATCAATAGCCATTTTCAATTGACCCGAAGTACGGCGTGATGCTCGCTCGACACGCATTTTTTCCAAGTCACGAACCCTGCCTTCATTTCTTGTTCGACGCGCTTTAATGCCCTGGCGAATCCAAACCTCTTCTTTTTTCAAACGCTCATCAAATTTCTTATTGTGGGTTTCTTCAACCTCCCTCTGGTGATCGCGTCGTTCAATAAACTCATCGTAGCCACATTCCCATTTAGTCAAACGACCGCGGTCAATATCCACAACACCCGTGGCCACAGAACGCATCAGCTCTCGGTCATGACTAACAAAAATGATCGTACCTTCAAAATCTAACAATAAATTCTCTAGCCACTGAATCATCGGGATATCGAGATGGTTCGTCGGTTCATCGAGCAGCCAAACATCGGGATCACGGACCAAAGACCTTGCAATTGCGACCCGCTTGCGCCAGCCCCCGGATAATTCATCCAAACGAACATCCCCGTCAAGTTTCAGCTTGTCTAGGATGCTGTCAATGCGATGACTAAATGACCATCCATCGCCAGCTTCAATTTCCTGCTGCAAGTTCGAGAACCTGTCCACTGTATCTGGCGTCAACTCATGCGCTAGGCGATGGTATTCCGCCAGCTTTTTACCCATTGATTCAAAAACCCCAGCGACGACTTCAAACACCGTCTTATCACTATTTTCGGGTAACTCCTGTTCAAGAGTCGAAAAAGTCAACTTTTCCTGACGCCAAAGCTGACCGTCATCGAGGTTCTTTTCATTACTGAGGATTTTTAAAAGCGTACTCTTACCGCTTCCATTTCGCCCACTGAGACAAAGCCTCTCGCCTGCCTCAATGACAAGATCGACATGATCCAAAACGACATCTTCGCCGAAGGATGCCAGTGCGTTTTTTATCGTTACAATAGCCATGAATACAACGTTTTATTAAATAG
>Ga0209816_1003375_pt1 | contig 10966 bp, 9 predicted proteins | sample CoawatmetaG01DNA_FD_187509 | JGI IMG/M metagenome (GOLD analysis project Ga0209816, IMG submission 187509) | Marine microbial communities from the West Antarctic Peninsula - Coastal water metaG017-DNA (SPAdes) (version 2) | ecosystem: Environmental > Aquatic > Marine > Coastal ... | reverse complement strand
CCTTATAGTTTAAATAATTCCCTTGTTGGTTTTGTAGAAAAAGTAAAATTATCTTTTTGTATATCTAAGCTTTTATGAATATACTCAAAGATTTTGTCAATTTCTTCTTGCTTATATTCATAGATACTTCTATTTGATGTATTGCCAATAATTCTTATCTTATCAACAATCTCATTTGTTCTTCTTTCAGCGACTTTCTTGAATCTAACTCTTCTTTCTTCTTTCTTAACTTGAGCGTTGTAATTATCGCTCATAATAGTTCTCCTAATATATAAATTACTGACAGTGTGAAAAGCACACCGACCACAAAACCTACTCGTCTTTCTTTTCTTTCGCTGATGTTTCTTCTGCTTCTTGTCATTACTTTTCTCCTTGATATTGAATTGTACAAAATTGTACATTCGGGTATCGCCTATCCGAAACCAGTAAGGCTATAGGTCTGCCTTAACTACCTTGCAGTTTTTAGGTAAGTATTTTTCCTCCCATGTTGTTACCCATAATGTTGGTATTGTTGTATCCCAATCAGGCGTTTTGCCAAATAATCCATCAGTAAATACTATGATTGCTTCGGCAGTTATATTCTCAGATGATAGATACTCAATAATACATTCAGGTCTAGTACCACCCCCACCTGTTGGCTTGAGCATAGAATGTATGTTGTCATAATTACCTGAGAATATTTGCTCCCCTGTAACCTTTGTGTCCCACCATAACACCCTCACCCTCTCAGGATTCGTAGCAGTACATATGTGTTGTAGTTCACTAGAGAATGCATCTAGTGACACTGCACCCGAACCAGATACATCTACTGATACTATGAGTTCCCCTAGTGTTTCCTTGATAGTGCTTGGTAAGTAGATGTCATTCGCTATGTGTCTTTTGCTGAAAGGTCTCCATGCATATTCTTCTGCTCCCTTTACAGTTTGACTAACAAAGTCCATAGTTACTTCTTCCCAATTAATCACAGGTTGTAACATTTCCTTGACTACTTGTGGTATATCTCCCCCTAATTTTCCTACCACCATGCCCCCCTGTCGTACTACCTCTTCAATCTTTTTGTCTAATTCTTTACGTTGTGCCTGAGACATGGGCGTTTCTTTCTCGTCTTTGCTACTACCTGTTGGTGCTCTATGCTCATCAAGAGTATTAGTCTCAGGATTTTTACCCTCTTTCTTTTGTTTCTTTAAGTCTCTAAGTACCTCATTAGTAGACCAATTGTGATACTTCTCATCATACAGTCCGCCCTCAGGCATTTTCATGAAGGGCGTTATGTACCCACCCTCTTTACTTTTTGCCTTATGACTCTTGTTAGCTTCAACAAGCATGTCATTAAGAACATAATCTGCTGATGCATTAGTGAGTTCCGCATCTTCTTTCATCTGTGCACCAAAGCGTGTTACGTGGCGTAAAAGAATGTGTCCATTCTCATGACCGACTAAGAAGTTCACCTCATCTTGAGCTAAGTTATCTATAAATTCACGACCATAATATTTATCTATCCCATCTGTGTAAGCAGTAGGACAATTATCATCTAAGACCACACTCTTACCCATCATGATAATCCCTGACATAAGAGCAGTAATTGGGTTACTCATCAGAGTTACATGTGCTTTTTGAATTTTAGCTTCCGCTGTCATTCCATTCATTTGATTCTCCTATGTAGTATTTTAGAATAAGTCTGAGTTTTCTTCTGCCCATTTAGTTATCTCTTTGACTCCGCTTGCTATCTTCTTAGTCTTCTTAGCCTTCAAGACTTGAGTAAAGAATATAGCGTGCATTTCTCTTGATGGGAATCGAGTAACATAAGCCAACACATTCCTACAATCTTCGGCGTTCTCAATCCTATCTAACGCTTGGAATATCAACATGAGTTGAGCATTAGTATCTTCAGGTACATCAGTTGTTTGAGGATTATCAAAGATATCTTTCCAATCAGGTAATACTTTCTCTAGTGATAGAAAGGCACTGAATTGAGAAGCCGCACTCTTACCTATCGTCCCTGCTAGTGCACACATCAAGGCATTAGGTGTCATCTTATCTTTAGCTGAGATAATAACTGACGACTTAGCTAATGAGCGTGGCGAACAGAAAGATAGCTGATGTTTCTTAGGTTGGAATATGTATGGGTTGTCATCTTCATTCCCATCTTTGTAACTCGCTAAACAAGTTGGAAACATATGTACCCATGCTCTGACTAGTGGGTGTATACCATTATCAGTTGCCCATTGAATCCATGTTTTTGCATTAGGTTTTTCCATCTGTAATAAACACACACGATTACCTGCATGAGCCAACATGGTATCTCCTAGTCCATCAGTCTCATTGTTAGAGGTGCCGAATACTATCGAACCCTCAGGCAATGGGGTGTCACCAATACATCTCTCTAGCATGAGTCTAGTGAATATAACTTGTAGCATTTTTGGTGCTTTCATAAACTCATCAAGCAGTATAATTTTAGGCTTGGGCGATTCTAATTTAAAGATAGAACCATTGTAGTTCTCTAAAGATTTTGTAGCATGATTAGGTATTGTCATAGCAATGTCCGACATATCTTTTACTGGACAATCAACATACACATAATCATACTTGTCACCTAAGTCTTGCTTCATCATTTCGAGTAAAGATGTTTTACCACACCCTGCTTCCGACTGTATAATCGGAGTTAGTTCCTCACCAATAGTTGGTATGAGTGTTCTTAGTTCATTGATTGATACTTGCATTTTATTTCTCCTATATAGCAATGTACAATTTTGTACATCGTGATTAATTAAACTTACTTAAGATTGATGTTAGCTCGTCCTTCACTAACTCCCTTGTTGCTTCACCCTCTTTTAGGTGTTCGATACTTACACCACCTAATACTTTCTCTAGTGATACTACTGCTTCCACCAACGCTTTAGATTCGCTACTATCTACAGGTTGGAATTCTTGGTATGACTTGCACAGTTCTTTTGCTTTTGTGATAGTCTTATCATAGATTTTCCGCTTCTTGATAACTGTCTCCCCATTCTTATTCTTGTATTCCGAATACCCACAACAATGGGCAATATCTTTGATAACCTGTGTAACTTCTTTCGTCTGCCTTTGAACCACTCCATGTATTATTCCCTCCACTTGTTGTTGGTGCTGTTGAATTAAATCATCAGCAGTATCTTGAGCAATTGCACATCTAAAATCTTGCTCAGGTACTTCCGATACATAAAGATTACATTTGAATTTTGCTCTCACTTGCTCTACTGATGGATAGTCTTGAATGTTAAACATCTCCCCTTGACTAAACGCCATTTTAGTTTTTATGGTGTCATAGTTATCACAGAATTTGTCCAGTAACTCTTGGAACGTCTGTTCGTGATAGTTGTATTCCTGCTTAAACTTGATTAGTTCTGTAACAGGTAACAGTTGTTGCCCTTGATTCCAATCATAGGTTGAACGTTTTAACCATGTATATATTGCCTGTCTATAGTTCATTAATTCTCTGTGATGTGGATTGTTAGCTAAAAGATTCTTAGTAAACTTACCTGCATCAGCAGATGCTTTCTTTGCTGTTGTAACTTCAGAAGATATTCCTCTGTCTTGCTTAGTAGCTGACCACACATTTACATCTACTGCCACCAAAACCGCTGACGACGCTAGTGAAACAATGTGACTACTTTTCAGTTTGTTTTCCATTTGTTTCTCCTTTTTAATGAAATCGGAATGTACAAAATTGTACACTCCGACCTTGACGCTCGAAACCAGTGAGTACCTAGTATCCTGATTTCACTTCCACACAGTGCAACACTGCACAAGTGTTCTGTTTTTTGACTGCCGACATTGAAATGTACAAAATTGTACATTCCGACCTCGCAACCTCTGATTCTATAGTTTAATTTCTCACTCATTATTATAAGTATAGCATACTTTACCTTAGTTGTCAATGGTCTGATATATGTATTTTTGAGACTACTCACAAAGCGGGGGAGCAACTTAAAACTATCATTTAATATATGTTTTCGTGTTGATATATATGTGAGGGCGGGAGTTTGTATGGTCTAATACTAAATGATGTAACACCTATCTAGTTTACGTAGGGCTGGAATGTACAATTATCGTGTTCCAAAAATACCTGTGTTCCAAAACCTAATTACCTTACTAATTCTACAGAACGTGGTTGATTGCTGAGGGATAAAAAAGGTTAACTAGTTGTTTTCTTTATATATAAATATTATTTTATTATTCTATAGTTAGTCTTTTGTTCCAATGTTCCAATGTTCCAGTCATTTTTAAGGGCGTTAGGTTGCAAGTCTAATATACGTTACACTGCGAAAAGGAGACCCCTGAGGACTACCTTTTTCTCTCCCCATGTCCCCTATGTAAAACCACTGGAACATTGGAACATTTTATGTAAGCTGTTGATATCTCTAGCATAAAGCGTTCCAATCGTAGCTCAGTAAGTTGGAACATTGGCTCATGTGCGTGGAACATTCGTAGTGTCAGTTCTGATATTAATTTGATGACACTTAAGAGTGCAGCCTCGAATACGCCACACTTATAAGTGTCACCAAAGATATAATTTAATGACACGATGTAGGAAAGTACAATTTTGTACACTCGGAGGTCGGCATTATCGGGTCGGCTGGTGCGGAAGCTCGCTCGGTAGCTTACTGGTCTCGATACAGGACTGTCGTATACTACGATGATATCGTTATGATGAAAGAATGTCTCTCGTGATAATCCTTTGATGAGAACCGAAGTGGGGGCTAGCTAGGTGAGTACAAAATTGTACATTGGGGAACTCGCTCGCGACTCGCTCGCTACCTTACTGGTTTCGAAAGTCGAGACCAAAAAAAAGGGAAGAGACCGAAGTCCCTTCCCAAATTTTCTTAAACAGTGTTGCACTAAATAACTAGGATGCTATTTAGTTTTACTAGCCAATTTTTTCAAAGTAGCCCAAGCCATATTCATGGCTTCGCGTGTATCAGCGTCATAAGTTTCCTCATGAGATACTTTGTTGGCAGTGCCTAGTTGCACTTTAGAAGCTTTACTTATAACTTCAGTGAAGCGTTCTTGCCACTCAGCTGGTGGTTCAGGGGTCACATCAAACTGCTCTTTAATGACTTCAAGCATAGCAGTAGCACACCACTGTCTTGAGCGTCGTATCGAAGCATCAGTCGGTTTATGGACTGGCTCAACAAAAGCCTTTAATGATTTGTTGGCTGGATTTTCTTTCAGCGATTTTTTGCTATCAAGATTTGCTATTTTGATACCGTCATTCGTAACATGTTTCCAACACTCTACAGAGCCAAGTTGCATGGTCTCTCCACCCTTTACGAAGTCCGCTACTACATCAGTCCAAACTCCGAAAGAGTTTATACCAATAAGTTTAATGAACTTCTTACCACCTTTACTTGCGAACCCTTGACAGTAACCGTTATCCATTGCGGATATAACTTTCTCGGTTCTGTTACCTAATAACTCTTTGCAGAGTATCTTAGCGTCTATAGCTGATTTGGATTTCTCCAAGTTAGTTATAGTTGCAGGGCTAACGATTGGTAAAAGTATCTCGTATATACCATTAGCAGTATCTGCCATAGTTGAACGAGCTATTGTTGCACCAGCACATAAAGCTGTAAGAGCCTTTAGCGATGGTTGTTGCATGGATAATTTATCCATAACGTTCTCCAAAATCAGAGAAGCTAATGAGAAGTCCTTAGCTTCTCTGTAGTACACAAATCAAAGAGACATATCAAAATGATTTATCCCTGATTTGATAACTACACTTTACCAATTAAAAATCAAAATGTCTCACCTCGTTTAATCTAATGTGAAAATGTACAAAATTGTACATCGCTATACCCACCGCCCCCCTATGCACCCAAAAATTCGAAGACGACTACGGACCATACACACTCTAATATACACAAATAATCCCAAACAATTTCAAACCCACCCCCGTCACTTTACTAATGGCAAACAAAAAAATATTTTTAGCAAAAAATCTCAAAACACGAATGAGACTCAATAACACATTTAGAAACAAAGGGTTGTATACTGCGGTATGCACAATATATCTATATACACAATGCTCTTTCTTCTCCTACTTGGTTATTGCCTTTCTTTGGTTTCTTAGTTATACTCTGATTAACAGCTGCAAAGACTAATCACAAGGTGTACAGCGACACATGTCAGATAACAACCAAACGGTAGTAATGCCGCACATAGATGATGATATTCCGTTACCAAAAAACGCAACCGAAGCATTGCCTGAAATGACTGTGGCTCAAGAAATAGAAGCAAGGACTAATACAATTAAATTATTATCAGATATAACTGACGAAGTTATAGAACCAACTACAGAGGATATGGAGAAAGCCGAGGGACTAGCACAAGAGATGATGGCTAACCCTGATATCCGTCCAGAGTTTGATACTTACCCTAATGAAACAATGGCTTATCTTGCAGGCATGGTTGCCCAGACTAACTGCATGTTAGTAAAAGATATGGCAGACTTTAAACTCCACGTACTTAACCGCGCTGTACAAGAAGCAGAAACTGCTAAATCCTCAAGAGAACGTTTAGCTGCACTGCGTATGATAGGAGAGATAGATGGGGTGGATGCATTTAAGAGAAGAACAGAGATTACGCACATTACTAAGTCAGGAGAAGAGTTAGAAAAAGAACTAAGGGAAACAATAGAACAACTTAAAGGCAGAGTAGTTGAGGGTGAAGTTATAGAAGACGAAGACGAAGACGAAGATGATTAGTGAAGAGGACTTAGATTTACTACAACAATCGTTACCTAATATGTCAGATAATGAAAGACGTAAAAGCTTATCGTTATTAAAAGATTATAAGAAAGACTTAATTAAAACACAGGGTAAGGCAAACTTCTTAGATTTTATTAAGCATGTCTATCCCGATTATAAAGTAGGAGCACATCATGCAAGACTTGCTAAATTGTTTGAAGAAATTACAGATGGAAAAAGAAAACGAGTTATCGTCAATATCGCGCCTCGTCACGGAAAATCAGAACTCATATCATATCTGGCTCCGGCTTGGTTTTTGGGCAAGCATCCAACAAAAAAAGTTATTATGGCATCTCATACAGCTGACCTTGCAGTTAACTTCGGGCGTAGGGTCCGGAATCTCGTGGGCTCAGACCCTTATAAAGATGTATTCCCCGATATCAGCTTGCAAGCGGATAGTAAATCGGCTTCGCGTTGGGGCACGAACTTTAATGGCGAGTATTTTGCAATTGGGGTTGGTGGTGCTTTGGCTGGTAGGGGTGCCGACCTATTCATTATTGATGACCCACACTCAGAACAAGATGCAAAACTGGGTAAATCGGATGTCTTCTTACCAGCTTGGGAATGGTTTCAGTCCGGTCCGCTTCAGCGTCTTATGCCTGGTGGTGCTATTGTTGTTGTAATGACAAGATGGTCTAAATTAGACCTAACAGGACAGATAGTTAACCAGATGATTAAGAATGATGAAGTAGACCAATGGGAAGTAGTAGAGTTTCCAGCTATATTGGAAGATAAACATGGTAATGAAGTACCATTATGGGCAGAGTTTTGGAGTATTGAGGAGTTACAGGCTAGAAGAGCTGCTATTGATACACGATATTGGAATGCTCAGTACATGCAGAACCCAACATCGGAAGAAGGAGCACTTATTAAGCGAGAATGGTGGAATATATGGGAAGAAGAGGACCCACCAACTTGTGAATTTACTATTATGACTCTAGATGCTGCACAAGAAGCTAATAATAGAGCTGATTACAACGCATTAACTACATGGGGCGTATTTTTTAACGAAGAAACAAATAACTACGCTATAATACTATTAAATGCAATAAAAAAACGACTAGAATTTCCAGAATTAAAGCAATTATGTATTGAGGAGTACCAGGATTGGGAACCTGATGCATTTATTGTAGAAAAAAAATCAAATGGCGCAGCTATTTATCAAGAATTTAGAAGAATGGGTATTCCAGTAGGTGAGTTTACTCCAGGTAAAGGACAAGATAAGATAAGTAGAGTAAATGCTGTATCTGATTTGTTTAGTGGGGGTGTAGTATGGGCTCCCGATAGACGATGGGCACATGAAGTAATAGAAGAGTGTAATGATTTTCCAGCAGGGGCAAATGATGACTTGGTGGATGCTACAACGTTGGCTTTAGCACGTTTTAGGCAGGGTGGATTTATTCGCTTGCCTAATGATGAAGAAGAAGATATACAGATGTTTAAAGGACGTAAACATAAGAGGCTATATGCAATATAATATAAGGAAAATTTTATGAAGGGCGTTAAACACTACACCAAAGATGGAAAAGAACATATGGGCTCATCTCATAAGATGAGCGATGGTACACTACACACAAATAAAGCTCACACTAAGACATCAAAGAAATTAGTACATTTTAAAGACTTATCACAAGCAGCAAAAAAAAGAGCTAAGGGATAAAATTATGGCGGATATAGATAAAGGATTATATGCAGCTCCAGTCGGAATAGACGAAGCCGCAATTGAAGAACAGGCTATTGAAATTGAAATAGAAGACCCTGAAAAAGTTACTATTAATATTGGGGATGAAGAAATAGTTATTGACCCTGATGCAATGGAAGATGATGAGTTTAATAAAAATTTAGCCGAAGACCTTGATGAAAAGTATATGGCTACTTTATCGTCTGACTTGCTAGAAGACTTTAGTAATGATGTTAACTCTAGAAAAGACTGGCTAGAAACTTATGTTGATGGCTTAGAACTTTTAGGGCTTAAAATGGAACAAAGAACCGAACCGTGGGAAGGTGCATGTGCTGTTTATCACCCATTACTCTCAGAAGCTCTAGTTAAATTCCAAGCAGAAACAATGATGGAGACTTTCCCTGCTGCGGGTCCAGTTAAAACTTCTATTGTAGGTAAAGAAACTGATGAGTGTATCGAAGCTGCTCAACGAGTTCAAGAAAATATGAACTACCAGCTTATGGATAAAATGCCTGAGTATAGACCTGAGCATGAAAGAATGTTATGGGGTTTAGGACTAGCGGGTAATGCATTTAAAAAAGTTTATTATGACCCAGCACTAGAAAGACAAGTATCTATCTTTGTACCAGCTGAAGATATGGTTGTACCTTATGGTGCATCTAATCTAGAAACAGCCGAGCGTATTACTCATGTTATGCGTAAGACAGAACAAGAAATTCATACTCTACAACATATGGGTTTTTACCGAGACGTAGAACTTGGTGAACCAGCTTATGACTTAGACGAAGTAGAGAAAAAAATAGCAGAACAAATGGGCTTCGATGCCACTAATGATGACCGATATAAAATATTAGAAATGAATGTTAACCTTGACCTAGAAGGTTATGAAGATGAAGATGATGATGGTGAAACAGGAATAGCTTTACCTTATATAGTTACTATTGATAAAGGTACACAAGAAATATTATCAGTTCGCCGTAATTGGAAACAAGAAGACAGTCAACAAAAACGTCGTGAGCATTTTGTTCACTATGGTTATATCCCAGGATTTGGTTTCTATTGCTTTGGACTAATTCACCTTATAGGTGGGTTCTCTAAATCAGGAACTATGTTACTTCGTCAGTTAGTTGATGCAGGTACACTATCAAACTTACCAGGTGGATTTAAAGCTAGAGGTTTACGAATCAAAGGTGATGATACTCCAATTGGTCCAGGAGAGTTCCGTGATGTAGATGCTCCCGCAGGTTCAATTAGAGATAACATAATGATGTTGCCTTATAAAGAACCAAGTCAAGTGCTTGCGGGTTTGATGGATAAGATTGTTGAAGAAGGTAGACGCTTTGCTTCTGCTTCAGATATGAAAGTATCTGATATGTCAGCTAACTCTCCTGTAGGTTCTACACTTGCTATTTTAGAAAGAACATTGAAAGTAATGTCAGCAGTTAATGCTCGTATCTATTACTCTATGAAGAAAGAGTTCTTACTATTAAAAAATATTATTAGAGACTACTCAGACCCTAACTATCAGTATGACCCTTCAACAGGAACACCAGGTGCTAAACAGTCTGATTATAATAAGGTCCAACTTATTCCCGTAGCTGACCCTAATGCTGCAACAATGGCACAGAAGGTTGTACAATATCAAGCAGTTATGCAAATGGCTCAACAAAACCCCGACATTTATGACTTACCTGAATTAAACAAGCAGATGTTAGAAGTATTGGGTGTTAAAAATGTAAACAAACTTATTCCTGACGATGATAACGTTAAACAAATAGACCCTGTGTCAGAAAATATGAATATTATTAATGGTAAACCTGTTAAGGCATTTCTTGACCAGGACCATGAAGCACATATAGCTGTACATATGGCGTTTGCACAAGACCCTAAGATAAGACAAATGGTAGGACAAAGTAAAAAAGCGGGAATGATTGAAGCAGCGATGGAAGCTCACATTGCAGAACATGTAGCCTTCCAATATAGGATTGAAATTGAAAAACAATTAGGTGTTCCGTTACCTCCAGTTGATGAGGCATTACCTACAGATATTGAAAATGATATAGCTAGACTTTCAGCAGCAGGAGCAGATAAATTATTACAAGCTAATAAAGCTGAAGCTCAACAACAAAAAGCTAAACAACAAGAAGAAGACCCAATCATTCAAATGCAAAAAGCGGAGCTTCAAATTAAACAACAAGAAGCTCAAGTTAAAGCAGAGAAGACTAAGGCTGATATTCAACTTGATATAGCAAAACTACAGTTAGAAAAAGATAAAGCTACTGTTAATGTAGAACGAGATATGGCATTAGCACAGGCTAAAATTACTTCTCAAGAAACTATTGTTGGAGCTAACATAGGAGCTAAAGCTGAGATGGAGCAAAAACAAATAAACACCAAAGAAGTTTTAGAAGGTGCAAAACTAGGTGCGGCGGCAATAAATAAACAAAGAGATATTGCCTTTCGCGAAAAAGAATCTCAGGCGCGTAATGCGGCTCAGGTA
>Ga0209816_1003373_pt1 | contig 10972 bp, 6 predicted proteins | sample CoawatmetaG01DNA_FD_187509 | JGI IMG/M metagenome (GOLD analysis project Ga0209816, IMG submission 187509) | Marine microbial communities from the West Antarctic Peninsula - Coastal water metaG017-DNA (SPAdes) (version 2) | ecosystem: Environmental > Aquatic > Marine > Coastal ... | reverse complement strand
CCTTTGTAGAGCAGTTAGATGAATCTACCCTAAGGCGCGCGGGCGTCATGCCGGGTGATTTATTTTCTGGCGAGCTAGTATCAAAAGATCAGTTTACTGGCATTCTTCCGGACTTATTTTTGCAACCTGGTCTTTGGGAGAAAGTGGCTGTTAACAATCATTTTGATGAGTCGGCATCTTACTCATTGGATATGCTTGCGTTGTTGATTGCGTCGAGCGAAGCGCAAGATAGTCAGATAAAACTACAACGATTGTTAGATGTTGATGAGTGGGGTCGTTTTATGGCGTTTGAGACAATCTCCCAGACCTTCCATTATGGACCTTCACATAACTGGCGTTTGTATTTTGATCCTGCAACATCCAAATTTATCCCGCTCGTTTGGGATCCGGTTTCCTGGGGGTTTCTTTCTAATAAAGAAATAGAACCCGACATCATTCGTACGAGGATTCATTCGACGCTTCTACAAAATGCACCCTTCATTGCGGCGAGAGCAAGGCACATAGCCGGGTTCTATGCGCGTGGAGACCATATACGAATGTTAGCTGACATCGATGAGACGATAGCCCAACTTAATATAGCTAACAGCTTTGACCCTGACGTTTGGCCTTATCGTGATGAGGAAGTTGCTGCCCATATGAGTCGGTACCGAAAAAAAGCGAAGTTCGAGATGGACGGTGTAGGTAATGCTTATAATCCTGAGGCCTGCGCAGGTGAATTTTCAAAACTTAATTCTAAAACTGTTCGTGTTCGTTTGGATGGTCGGTGCGCATTCGATGGAATGTTTTTTAAGCTTGCTGGCGAGGCGTCGATTACTCCTGAAGTAACATTGACGTACGAATCCATTTCAGACGGCAAACATGAGTATGACCTAAGCGACAGACTTACAAACGAAAAAAATACTTTGACCTTGGATATGACATTTATAGCCGACTACCAGTTAACCGATAAGAAAGCGCGCAAATCGAATCGAGATGGATTGACTGTTAAATCAGCGACCTATGATTTTAAGTTTTCGTCGCCGATAGCCTCTAGGCTGGAATCGGTATCGACAAAAACCGGTGAGCTTATGCTCGGATTGAATCAGACTGATTCAATCCCTGCACGGGCGATACATATAATGGGCCTTGTGGACACGAGTTACTCTCGTCAGGTTGAAGTCTGGTCCGGGGTGGTTGAGTTCGCTGAGAGCCGAGTTATTCGGCATCCGATCAAAATTGAAGCGGGTGCAGATTTGAGGCTAGCAGAGGGCGTCAGTATCCTGATTGAGGGTAGGGTCACAGCAATAGGAAATGTGGACGCGCCGATACAGATAAGGCCCTCTGAGGCATCTGTTGGTCCTTGGGGGACCTTTGCAATCTTGTCCGAAAAGGCGAATGGTTCCGAACTGGATTTTGTTGAGATGTCGGGGGGTAGTGGCTTGAAGAGAGACCTCTATGAATACTCTGCAATGTTATCGATCCACGACGTAAAAGATGTGTCGATCCAAAATTCAACATTTCGAGACAACAGTATAGTAGATGACATGGTTCACTTCGTTTATTCAGATGTAGCCATAAGCGATTCCAAATTTCTTAGATCAAATCTAGATGCCTTGGATGCCGATATATCTAGGATCAAAATAGTTGATACAGAGTTTATTGACTCTGGAAATGACGCACTCGATTTGATGACAACCAAAGCCGAAGTTGAACGAATCAAACTTGTTAGAAGCCGGGATAAAGGCATCTCGGTAGGAGAAGACAGTGATCTTGATGTTGTAGACTCAGTATTCGAAGAAAATGAGATTGGGCTGCAGGCAAAAGACAGTTCTGTTGCCAGGCTTACAAATGTTCAGATGCGACGAAATCGACTTGCTGTAGATGCCTACAAGAAAAATTGGCGTTATGACGCAGGTGGTCGTGTTGTGTTGACAAACAGTAGATTTGATAAAAACATCATCGATTTAACAAAAGACAAACATTCCTCGATTAGTATCGAGGGAACGACGGATGCCTCCGCTGTGAAGAAGAGATAAGGGTGCCTCCAGTCGCCAAAACCAAATTCGATCGCTATGAATTTAAATACCTTTTGCCTCAGGCGCTGAGAGAGAAGGTTGAGGCTGAATTGGGTCACTTTGTTGACTATGACCCCTTTGTAGCGAGTCAACCTGACCTTAAATACTTCGTCCGAAGTCTCTATTTTGATGATCCTGCTTACACTGCATTTTATGACAAGACGGATGGTTTACTATCACGAAAAAAGTTTCGCCTGCGAACCTACACGAACAATCCGCATGAGATAGCACCGATATTTCTTGAGCAGAAAGGAAGACATAATAATCGCGTGATCAAGGTTAGGACTCCGCTCGCTGAAGCGGCTCGGGCACCGATTGCCGATCTTGAGTCTAATGGCGGTGAAATTGCCAAATTAATTATGAGCCATGCTCAGTCGGGATCAGTTCTTGAGAAATTTTGTTATGATTACTATAAGAAAAATATTAAACCGGTTGCGCTCATTGATTATCAGCGTAGGCCTTACATCAGTAAGCTTGATTCAGAGTTTCGGCTCACTTTCGACGAGCAACTATTTGCTACACCCGCGCGTTCTTTATGGTTGGCTGACGAGTTCCAAAGAAAGCAATGTGTCCCCGGCTATACAATTATGGAAGTGAAGTTTAGGTACCACATGCCAGCGTGGTTTCACGCTGTCGTTCAGGCATTTAATCTTGAGCGGGTCTCGATATCCAAGATCGTTTGCGGGATGAAAACCTTAAAAATTGCAGAAGATTTATCATAGGGAACGATATGGAAAACGAATTACTTCAATCCGCTGGGAATTTCTTGGCTTATACGCCACAAGAAATGGTCATGAATTTGGTTGTTTCAACCGCGCTAGGTTTCGTGATTTCGGAAGTATATAAACGAACCCACAAAGGGTTGTCTTACTCGCAATCGTTTACGCAAACAATCGTGTTTATGACAATTATCGTGACCATTGTGATGATGGTAATCGGTTCCAGCTTGGCACGGGCTTTTGCTTTAGTAGGTGCGCTTTCAATTATTCGCTTTCGAACAGTGGTTAAGGATACCAAAGATATATCGTTCATTTTTGCTGCACTAGCGATGGGCATGGCAGCGGGTACATCTAATTACCTTCTCGCCGTACTCGGTGCCTTTTTTGTATGTAGTTTGACCATACTGTTAGATCAGTTTAACTATGGTGCCATTCATAAAAGTGACTTTATTCTGCGTTTTAGGTTCGATAAAAAATTCGCGACAGACGCCTATTTGGCCGCTATAGAAAAAGCCTCACGGCAATCAGACCTGCTCCATCTAGAGCCCTCAGGTGATGGTGAAACGACAATGATGACCTTCGACATTTCTTTGAGAGAGGGATACGAACCGCAAGACCTGGCAAGCCAGGTTGGCAAGGTCGACGGCGCGTCCGAGGTGGTGTTGATCGCATCGAAGTCTGATGTGGATTACTAGGTTAAGTACTTTTCTGAATTATGGCACTTTTCATAGATATGTAGCTTATAACCGCATTTAAGATAGATGTGACAACAACACCAATACGGTAATCAATACCGTAAATAGACTCCGATGCAAACATCAGATGATTGGTCAAAACGAGCCTTGTTACGATTTTCACACTTAATTAATAGTGAATTTCAAAAAGCTCGGCCAGTCCAGAAACAGGGCTGCACCAACGCCTAAGTTGGTTTTACTGAAAAGTCCCTTCAGCCATGAGTTTTCCATATTTTCTTGGACGTATTTACCCAAGTGTTCATGACAACAATCTTTCACAACTCCGGTCTTGAAACCGATAGGGAATGTGATTGATTACTTTGCTTATGTGTATTTTGAGGTGGACGCAAAGAATGACAACGCAAACATCCGCGCATAGTTTCCGCATAACAGTCAATAAAGGGGTGTAAGTCTGTCATTAATTGTTTTGTCTGATGATAGGCTAAAGTCTTCTTCGGTGAGAGTGAGGTGAGGGTTGTAGAAGGGGTCTTTAGAAAGTTCGGGGCCCCATTTTTGAAGCATCCAAGTGACTTCTTTTTGGAATCTTAGACTTTTTTCACCAGAGGTATCTTCGCCGCGAGAAACGGATTCGTGATGATAAAGTTTTGCAAACGGGGTCCAGAGATTTCTATATCCGGCTCTCCTGACTTTGAGGCAAAAATCCACATCGTTGAAAGCCACCGGTAGTGCTTCAGATAAACCTGCGACTTCCAGGAAAACGTCCCTGCGGACCAGCATCGCAGCAGCGGTCACAGCGGACAAATTTTGCGTAATCTGTATCCTTGAGAAATAACCTGGTGCTGCGTGATGAAAATGTTTGTGCGAATGTCCCGCTACGCCCCCTATGCCTAAAATTACACCTGCGTGTTGTATGGTGTCGTTGGGATAGAATAACTTAGCGCCAACGCACCCAATATCCTTTCGTAGACATTGGCAAACCATCTCTGTCAGCCATTGAGGATTGATAACTTCGATATCATTGTTGATGAGCCCGATGATTGAGCCTTTCGATTTTGCAACGCCATAATTGTTGATAGCTGAATAGTTAAAGGCGTGATCGTATTTTACGACGCTCACCCTTTCGTGGCCTGATATTTTAGTAAAGTATTCTAATGTTTCTTTTTCGCAAGATTGGTTGTCTAGAATGATAATTTCGTAGTTAGGGTAGGTCGTTTTCCCTAAGATGCTTTTTACCGCTTGTTGAAGAATTTCGAGGCCGTCTCTTGTCGGTATTAAAAGAGAAACTAGAGGAAGGCGCTGGGGTAAATTGAAATTGACTTTGTAAACGTTTGGTATCTTCGCAGGTTCGACCGTTGCATCCATACCGCAGCGTTCAAAATGGCTTTGCAGTGCATTTACACCAGCTTGGGAGGTGTAGTCTTTTTGATCGGATGAAAATGCCGTTGAGCCTTCTATCGCTCTCCAGTGATAGAGAACCCAAGGTATATGGTAGATTTCTTCATCGCTGCACGTCTCTGTGCAACGTAATAGAAGGTCGTAATCTTGGCTACCTTCGTAATCGAGTCTAAAGCCGCCAATACTCTCTAATAAAGCCTTTTGATAAACACCTAGGTGTGAAATGTAGTTATGAGAGTAAAGTAGGTCTGGATTCCAATCAGATTTGAAATGGGGCGCGGAGCGCATACCATTCTTGTCAATCTTATCCTCATCTGAATATAGAATTTTTAGGTCTGGGAGATTATTCAACGCCCTTACAACCTCTAACAAAGCATGGTTTGCGAGGAGATCGTCGTGATCCAATAAAACGCAATACTCGCCGCGAGCAAGAGATAGGGCGTCATTAGATGTGGCGGATATATGCCCATTCTCTTCTCGATGCTTGACATCTATCCGGTCATCATCGGTGGCGAATTTATCGAGGATCTTACGAATTTGATTAGAATCTGACGCATCGTCAACAAGGCATAATTGCCAATTACTATAGGTTTGTTGCTGCACGGAATGTATCATTTCCGTTAGGAATGCAGGGTCAGTCTTGTAAATGGGTACAAGAATAGAAATGAGCGGTTGATACACGTATCGGTTTTGGTTGATACCAGAAAGTGCGAAGAAATGTGGTATTTCAATAGCTTCGATCCAATCTTGGTAAGAGGAGGTTGGCGCACTAAACTCTACAAAGAGCTTGTCATAATGGAAGCTTGATGTCTCACCCAAGCTTGTGCCTGACTCAATTGAAAGCTTTTCTAGTTCACCTAGAACTTCTCCAGCTTGAAGCTCTGAGAACAGCTTTGAATGCACGGAGAGCTCTTCGCTAACTTCTGATATCGCTAGAGTATCGGGTATTAACTCAAGCGCTAAAGTATGAACCCCAAATTTAGATTTGCAGCTAACGGGATCGAACCTAATATTAGTAATGTCATTTTTGGTGTAAATAAGGCGTGAGGAGACTTTCCCATTGTTTGCTTCGAGTACGAAGGAGTTTTGCTCTTCTATACCACCACCAAAGTCCAGATAAAACTTTGAGGCTTGCCTCTCAACATCCATATCTAACTGCAGCGTCACGCGAAACCAACTTTGCGCATGAATTTTTTTTTGAATCAGAAAGTAAGGGTCATCGCCAGTTGATTTCCATCCACTTCTAGTTTCTTGAAGTTGATTTATTGGGATTATCTTTTCACGCAAATCAAATTTCTTTGCTTTGCTGAAATGAGACGATAGAGTTAGCATTCGGCGGATTACTTGAACTGAGAGGTGGTAGTATATGTTAGCTTCATCGATAAAGAATAGAATTTAGTTTGTCTGTACTCACCTTAAAACAGAAAATCGCAGCTAAGAAGTTTAAATTCTTCCGAAAGACGACAGCAAATGACGCTGCTCTAACTGGAAGGCTACGCTATCTGGAACAAACCCTTGTCGAGCAACGGCAACGGCTTGACGAGATGGCTGTGCCTCCAGTATCTCTTCAGGAACAAAATGCCGAGCTAAAACAAGAATTATTGTGGCTACAGAGCAGCTTTTCATATCGTCTAGGCGCACCGATTCGATATTTTGCGCGCAAGGTTATCGCGCTGAGAAAGAGACTGGGCCCGCTTGTTGATATCGAGAACGAGCCTCAGCTTGCGACCAAGCTAGCTAAGCAACTAAAGATTCACACTGAGGGAAAAAAGGGCAAAGAGGCATGCCAAAATAGTGAAATACTCCTGCGGGAAGCTAATTCGGCGCTTACGCTGTTAATCGTAGGGCAGAGTGAAGATTGGCTGAACAGAAACCCAGGATCCTACCGCGTGTTTCTCGATCAGGGCATATCAGAATATTTTTCAGGTTTCTGCTTCAGCATTGACATGAACGAGATGTCAGCTGATTACAAAGGCGCCATAGATTTTCACAAGACAAATGCTGATAGCGCAAAAGTTTACTGTGCTTCAATAAATGATGGCTCGATCAAACAAGGTGTCATAAATAAGCTTAATGCAAGAATAGAGTTTTTTGAGTACCTCAGCAGTCACTTTGATGATGCGAGATACTTGAAAGTCAATGGACGCTGTGTCGTTGTGTTTGATGGCGAGTACGAACTGATAGACGAGTTATGTACATGGATGATTGAAAATGGATATGGAGAGGTCTATTGCGTCAGCTTGGTTGGTGAAGAGACGTCTTCAAATGCATTGGAATCAAGGGTTTTGAATCTTGATAAGGCGCCTCTTAGCGAAGTTCGAAAGTATATTAACAACAAAGCCCAGTACATACATAATTTCAGTTTCGTTAGAAACTTGAGTGAAGATATTGGCAGCCGTACCCAGCTTCTGCTGCGGTCATTAACGCAGCAGGATAGCTTTGTCGTATTGGTTTGCCAGAAAATTGATGCGATCAGTCAGAATTTTATTCGAGAAGCGAACAATGTTGGCATCAATATAAAAGTTTTCGAAATCGGAGTGAAGGGTTCAGATTCGGCGCGCCTCTGTGTAGCCCGAGTAGATAGGCTGCTTTCATTGGGCGCATCTTCATTCGTCTTTACGGGCAATTTACCGGCGTGGGCAATTTCGCTGTTTAGTGATGCTGGGGTCGAGTTACTTGAGGTCCCGGAAACGGCGGCCGAATTCAAGTTCAATTTGATACAGCAAACGTCGAAAAGTCATAGGAAGGTGACTGCCGTCATTCAAGCAGGCAATGTCCTTGACGAAATACGGATAAAACAGGTGCTTGATCAACAATATTGGGTCTCAGAGTTGTTGATCATTGGTGATGACCCTGTCAGTACTCAGCTAGCAGGATTGCTGGCTGACAATCAGATTCCAGTGAGGTTTTACCCGCTACCTGATGCGGCTGTAGTATTGGATCATTTAGATGATTTTATGACGGACTCATCAAAATTTTTGTGGTTGGTAGACCCAGATGTCGAATACGCCCCGAGTTGGCTGTCTCAGATCATGAAAGGCATGTTGCTGACTAACTCTGCTGTCGGTACATCTGCACTAGAGTATGTATCACCTGGGCAGCCAGCCGGTTGGGTTCCAAAAGACCTTAAACTTATTAATTCGGCGCTTGAGCTCAGTAATGCGACAGGAAACACTAGCCCTTGCCCAGAAAAAACAGGTTTATTCACAGCTGACGTGATTGATATTGCGCAATTTCAACAGCTTCGTTTAGATCAACAAGAGTACAAAGTGCCGTCCTTTGAACATTTCCCCGGTGCGAGTAAACTTTGTTTGTTGGGTCATCTTGCTGGTATTTATGTGCATATCAAACCGTCTCGCAAGATTGTCAAAGTTGATTGCGACCACCAAAATAGTGAGATTGCGACGCACAAACTCGCACTGCTGATTCATCTCTCAAACATTGGCTCTGAATATGTATCAAACTTGAACGTGCAAAATGTGAGTCGCGCTTCCGGCGTTCCGATTTCAGCGATATCTCAAGTCTTGGAAGGCTGAGCGCTAGTGTTTTTTGACTCTCTAAAATGTAGTCGTTTCGTAGGCGACCTTTTTTTTAACTGCATTTTGAAAGCGGTTTTCGCGTTTTTCCCTGACTTGGAGATCTGTGTGCGTGTTAACAGTGCAAAGGTTTGCTGTCTATGACGAATGATTTAGATGCTCTAGTAAAGAAACGGATACTGGTAATCGATCATACTTCGCCTGAGCTAACGAGGGATGCTGGTTCGTATGCCGCAATCCAAGAAATGCGACTTATGTGTGAGTTAGGTTATGCTCTCACTTTCATGCCAAGTGACCTGATTTATACTCCTATTCATACTGGATTGCTCGCTGAAATGCGTATCGAATGCGTTCATTCACCTTTTTGGGCCAGCACTAACCAGTTCATCCAAGAAAAAATCACGGACTTCGATGCGGTATACGTAACCCGGTTTTATGTCGTTGAATCTGTTTTCGAACAAATAAAAACAGTTAAGCCTAGTATCCCCATTATCTTTAACAATGCAGATCTTCACTTTTTGAGAGAGTTAAGATTGCTACAAAACAGTGATACGCCAGAAAAGATTCAAGAAGTGATGCATATAAGAGAGCGAGAGCTCAAGGTGGTTGAGGAGGTTGATGCGGTTCTTTGTTACACATCAGTTGAGCACACCGTGCTTAGTTCACACATCCCGACTGCGCTAAACTACCAAATCACGCCATGGGTGCTTCCTGAGAGGAGTGTTAGTCACTCTTATGATCAACGTCAGGGAATCGCCTTCCTTGGTTATTTTGGCCATCAACCTAACATGGAGGCGTTTGAGTTTCTCATCGAGGAGATTATGCCTGAACTTGGTAGAGTCAGACCTGACCTGTTATTGCATGTGTACGGCAGCGGTATGCCAGATGAGTTTTTCCGATACAATGCTAAGAATGTAAAAATGATAGGTTTTGTCGAGGATTTAGCGGAGGTTTACTGCAACCATCGAGTACTCGTGGTCCCTTTATTATCAGGCGCCGGTATCAAAAGTAAGGTCTTGGACGCTTTTAGTTATGGTCAGCCTAGCGTCTTAACCGATGTGGCTGCAGAAGGAACGGGCGCGATAGATGGGGCGACTGCGCTGTTGGCTCAGAGTGCGGAGCAGTGGGTTGATCAGATTCAAAGGTTACACGACGATCGTAAACTTTGGCTTGATATTTCTAAACAATCTGTCGAGTTGGCTCACGTAAAGTATGGACTTGAGTCTGGGTTAACACGATTTCGGGAGATATTTGCAAGCGTCGGCCTTGAACAATAATTTACACGCAAGTTGAAAAAAACAATGATTGAAAAGCAACTACTTTGGTTTACGAATACGGCGGAGAACATGGAGGTGTTTCTGGATGAGCGGGCTGTTCAAATCCAAGAGCGCCTTAAGGTCGATGACGTTGCCACTTGTATATACCTTTACCGTAAGTTCATGAGCCCGGCGGCAGATCCATTCGAGAAGGTTTCCTCGTGGTTAAGAGATACACAAAATTTCCTTAAGAGTTACCTTGAGTGTGATTCTCCAAAAGTCATGATAGACGTTGATAATGTGCCGCAGAGTCCGCGTGTTCTGGCAAAGAAGTTAGGTGAAATTCTTGATGTGTCGATAGGTGAATCGCTTCAAATTACAGAGAGTGAGACAAATGACCTATGGTCCATCGTCTATGATCAATTTCTGAGAGCAACGCCGACATCTGGGCGAATTCTAGATCAGATTGACGAAAGCATAGCGTTGAAAACGCAAGATGAAAGACGGGAAATACAAAGTGCTCGGCATGCCCTAGAATTATTGCTTGAAAATTTTGGTCGCGATTTTAGGACGCTGTCCACGGAAAACCTCGAAGCAGCATACAACGATCTATCCTGCGATATGGACAAACTTTCACGTGAGTTAGAGATGGTATCTATGTTGGCGACTCAATATCAAGTCAGTCTAGAGTCAAACGAAAAAAGAATGTCGGTTAATCAAAGCCGTGCGAGAATGCAAAGCGTGTTGCCGCGATCGCCACACATAACTCAGTTGGTGTCTCAAAACATATTCGACAGACAGTACTACTTGCAGCAGGGTGGGTCGCGTTTATTTTCAAGGCAGCATTATGAAATGGTTGGTTGGAAAAAATTGATTAAACCACATCCATTGTTTGACCCTGACTTTTACCTATTGGAAGCGGGTTTGGGTAATATCACTTTGCGAACCTCTCCTCTCCAACATTATATCGACTATGGCAGTCGGGTGAATATTGATACACACGCAATATTTGATTCGCAATGGTATTTAGCGACGAACCCCGATGTGCTTGAAAGTGGCATGCCGGCCATTGTGCATTTCATTTTGTACGGCGCGTCAGAGGGAAGGTGGCCAAATGAGACCTTTGACCCTCTTTGGTATTTAGATAATTATCCTGATGTTTCCAAGGGTGGGTTGAATCCGTTGGTTCATTTTGTCCTTTATGGTCAGAATGAAGAACGTCGGACAAAAGGGTAGGGCTGCATCATGAGGCTTGCTGTTGTTGATCCAGCGCTCGGGTATTCTCAAGGTCACCATCTAGCATCAATCGTGTTACTT
>Ga0209816_1003371_pt1 | contig 10975 bp, 8 predicted proteins | sample CoawatmetaG01DNA_FD_187509 | JGI IMG/M metagenome (GOLD analysis project Ga0209816, IMG submission 187509) | Marine microbial communities from the West Antarctic Peninsula - Coastal water metaG017-DNA (SPAdes) (version 2) | ecosystem: Environmental > Aquatic > Marine > Coastal ... | reverse complement strand
AAGAAGAAATGGTAGACTTATTGTCAGACCCTTTTGCTAACGCTTTTAACTACAAGGTATAAAATTCAATGACATACTTAGAAGCTGTAAACAGAGTACTTGTACGCTTGAGAGAACAAGAGGTAACTACTGTTAATCAAAATTCCTACTCTAAGCTTATAGGAACTTTTGTAAATGACGCTAAACGCATGGTAGAGGACGCATGGGATTGGTCTTCGCTACGCACCACTATTACAGTTACTACTGAAGCTGACGTTTTCTCCTATAACTTACTAGGTACTAACTCCTCCTTCAAAACCTTAGATGTGTTGAACGACACTAAAAACTGTTTCATGAAACACATTCCTTCTACTGAGATGAACAAGCTATATCTTATACAGCCTGTCGTAGAAGGGCCAGCACAACAGTACACTTGGAATGGTTTTAGCGAAGCAGGTAACGCCATTGTAGACATCTACCCTAAGCCTAATTCTGTAGAGAGCCTACGCTTTAACATTGTTCAGAGAGAGAACGAGTACACTGATGATGCTGATGTGTTTTACGTACCTACTCAGGCTATTATTCAGCTTGCACAGGGCTTTGCAATGGAAGAGAGGGGAGAGACAGGCGGCCAGACAAGCGGCGCTATGGTACAGCTAGGTCGTTCTACCTTGGCTGATGCCATTGCGTTTGACGTTGCTAGGTTCCCTACTGAGCTTATTTGGGAGGATGTGTAATGGCGCAACAGCTACAGAATCTTGCAATCTCTGCTCCTGCTTTTGCTGGAATAAACACAGAAGACTCTCCTGTATCTTTAAATGCTGCCTTTGCTGACATCGCAGAAAACTGTGTAATTGACCAGAGAGGTCGTGTTGGAGCTAGGAAAGGATGGAGTACTATCACTACTAACGGTGCAACAGTCTTAGGCACTAGTGCAGGCACTGAGCACATACAAGAGTTTATTGCTTATGACGGAACAGTAACTGTTTTTTCAATGGGTAACCTAAAAATATTTACAGGAACTACAGCTCTCACTGAGATAGCTTATCCTGCTGGTTACTCCTGTACCGCTAACAACTGGAAGACAGCTTCTTTTCAGAACAGCGTGTGGTTCTTTCAGGCTGGACATGCCCCACTCAAGTACGTAGCTGGAGCATCTGCCTTAGTGCTCGTTCCTGACTCTGGAAGCACTGCTCCTCCACAAGGAGATGAACTCTTAGCTGGCTTCGGTCGTCTGTGGGTTACATCTGTTGTAAACGAAGACTATAAGATTTATGGTAGTGCTCTTCTTGACGGAGATACTTGGCATGGTTCAGGTAACTCTTGGCTAACTTTAGATTTAACTAACGTCTGGCCACAAGGATATGACTCTGTAGTTGCACTCGCTGAACACAACGGATACTTAGTTGTCTTCGGTAAGCGTTCTATTATTCTTTATCAAGATGTTGTGGGAGCACAGGGCGGTACTTTATCTTCTACCTCCGCTGACACAATTAGATTGTACGACACCATTGAGGGTGTTGGTTGCATTGCTAGAGATTCTGTACAGACAACTGGTAATGACTTGCTGTTTTTATCTAATCGCGGCCTGATGTCTCTTGGTCGTCTTATTCAAGAAAAAGCTATACCTCTTAACGATGTCAGTAAGAATGTACGTACAGACTTTATGGAGCTTGTCAACAACGAGTTTGCTTCAGGTAACGGTCATACAATTAGAAGTGCTTACAGTGCTAAACACGCTTTTTACATCATAACGCTCCCAGAGTCAGGCGTTGTTTATTGTTTTGATGTAAGGAGGCCTTTAGAAGATGGTTCTTTTAGAGCTACTACTTGGAGAGGCTTAACACCTTTAGCCTTATCAGTGTTTGCTAACGATGAGCTAATGATGGGCTTAGCTAAGCAAGGTTCTACACAGCCAGCAATAGTAAAGTACGACACATACAGCGACGGCAACGAAACTTACGTAATGAAGTACTTTAGTCATCCTCAGAACTTTGGTAACCCTACTAACTTAAAGTTTCTTAAAAAGATGAACGTTACTGTTATTGGAGGAGGAGGCACTACTTGTATTTTTAACTGGGGATACGATTACTCTAAAAACTTTACTAAACAAGCTGTTACTTTTGGTGTGGCATCTGACGCAGAGTTTAACGAAGAAGAGTACAACACCACAGCAGAGTACACAGGGGGCGTTACTGTTAATGAACCCTCACTTAATACTTCAGGTTCTGGTGTAGAAATAACTGTAGGCTTAGAAACAACAATTATTGGCAATTCCTTTTCTATTCAAAAAATTGACATACACGCTCTATCAGGGAGATTTATCTAAATGGCTACATACAACGTAACGACTAACTTTGGCGCTAAAGACGACTTAGCGTCAGGAAACGCAGCTAAGAAGGTTAAAGGCTCAGAGTTTACTACTGAGTTTAATAACATTGCTATAGGGGTGAACAGCAAGGCAGACACAACGACTGTCAACGCTGTAACAACGACAGCTAACGCAGCCCTGCCTAAAGCAGGTGGTGCTATGACAGGCGCTATCACAACTAACAGCACCTTTGATGGTCGTGATGTAGCCACTGACGGAACTAAACTAGACGGCATAGAAGCCAGCGCAGACGTAACTGACGCTACTAACGTAACTGCTGCTGGAGCTTTGATGGACAGCGAGGTGACTAACCTTGCACAAGTCAAGGCTTTTGACTCTACTGACTATGCCACGGCTGCTCAAGGTGCTTTAGCTGCTGCGGCACTCCCAAAGTCTGGTGGTGCTGTGACAGGCGATATCACAACTAACAGCACCTTTGATGGTCGTAATGTCGCTACAGATGGTACTAAGCTAGACGCTATTGAAGCTAGTGCGGACGTAACGGATACAGCTAACGTAACAGCCGCTGGCGCACTAATGGACAGTGAAGTTACTAACCTTGCACAAGTCAAGGCTTTTGATTCATCTGATTACGCTACAGCAGCGCAAGGAACTTTAGCAACCAATGCACTACCTAAAGCCGGTGGAACCATGTCGGGTGCGATAGTAATGGGAACCTCCAAGATTACTGGAGCAGGAGACCCAACTGATGCTCAGGACGTAGCTACAAAAGCTTACGTTGACGCTAACGCTGGTGGTGGTGGTGATGTAACTCTTGCTGGTGACAACACCTTTACAGGCGATAATACTTTTTCAGCAGAACTTACGGCAAACGGCGGCATTGCCTTGGGCGATAATAACAAGATTACGTTCGGAACTGGCGCTGACCTAGAAATCTACCATAGCGGTAGTGATTCTGTTATTAAAGATGCTGGAACTGGCATTCTAAAGTACACCAGTAATACGGGCGGCGTTGCGGGTGTTACTTTTGAGATAGAGAACACCAATACCACTTCTGCTGCTGGTTCTTTTATAGCGTTTAACGATGTTTCAGCGGCCAATCCTGCCAGAATAGGAGGTATAGGTGGTAACTTTGTAGTACTAACCGATGACAATACGAACGGTCAGCAAGTTGCTATAGAATGTCACCGAGACAACGGTGTAAAGCTACATGCAGCCTCTGGTGGCGGCGTTCGTTTACAGACGACTACTACAGGAATAAATGTTACTGGCGCTGTAAGCTTGTCTACTCTTTTGCGCGTAGCTCCTTCTGCTGAGCCTTCTTCAGGTTCAACCGCTGGGGATGTATATTATGATTCTACATCTAACAAGCTGCGTTGTTACAACGGTTCTGCTTGGAACGACTTGTTTTAACATTACTCTTATTATTATCATTAAAGGAATCTAAGAATGCCGACTACACAAGACATACTGAACATGGGTGGTGCCCTGTTGAATACAACGGGTCAGTACATAGCCTCGGAAGATGCAATTGACAGTGCTAGAGCAGCAGGGCAACAGGCAGTAGCAGGTGCTGAAACAATAGCTACTGACGCTATTGCAGGTACAGAGTTTAAACCTTACACAGTAACCAGTAACTTAGCTACATCTACTGCTGGCCCATCTGGAGGTGTTACACAAACACTGAGCGAAGATGAGCAACGCCGTCAGAACGCCTACTTAGGCTCAGCAGAGACTTTGTTTGGTGGGGTAGGCGGTGACACTAATGCACAGACGCAAGCCCTCTACGACCAACTGAGGGCCATTCAAGCCCCTGCTGAGATGCGTAGGCAGCAGGCGACCCAAGAGCAGATGTTTGGTAGAGGTACTGGGGGCATGACTTCAGGTCTCTACGGTGGCTCTGGTATGCAGTTTGCTGACGCACAGGCCCGTATGGAGCAGGAAGGTCGTGATATGTTTATGGCTAGAGGAATGGTAGGTGATGAACAAGACCGTAGACTCTTACAGGCTCAGGGCTTAATGGATGCTGGTTATAACACTTCAAACCAAGCTTCTGACATGTTCCAAACAGGTTATCAACCTGCTACATTGGCTGCTCAAGGTGATATTACAGGTCAAGGGCTTAGTGCTGACGCTAAGTCTAAGGCATTGACTCAGATGATTAACGCTGAAGTTATTGCTGGTAACCTGAGTGCAGACCAAGCTAAGCAGCTTCTGACAGCTACTTTAGGTAGTCAAGACGCTAGTGGTAACTTTACTGGTGGTTTTCTGAGTAGTGCAACTGATTGGATATTTGGTGGAGGTGACTATTCCGGATATGACATTACCGCTGATTCTTTAGGGCTTGACTCAGCGAATGTTGACTATCAAGATTCTCGTGCTACTGATGATTTTATCAGTGACGCAGCTTTAGATGAAACTGGTTCAGGATACTAAGGAGAACAAACAATGGCACAAGTACAAGATTTAAGTGGTTTATTAACAGGTATCTCCTCTCAAGCGCCTATTGACCCTCGCGTGGGTCTTTCTCCTATGCAGCAGTTACAGGCTCGTGGAATGGAAGCTAACCAAGGTTTGCGTCAGGCAGCAGGAGGCTTGATGTCTTCTGTTACTGGTAAGGAAGTAAACGTCCAGACTTCTCGTGAGAAAGCACAGTCTGAGCTTGCTGGTTTAGACATTAACAACCCTAAAGACCAAGAGCGTATCCTTGAGATATACACACGCCTTGACCCTAATAAGGCTGCTCAGTTAAAGGCTGCTTTTGTTCAACAGGGTAGAGACCGTGATAAGCAGTCTCTTACACTAACTCAACAGACCGCACAAAGAGAAGGCTTTGCTAATTACCTAGATAAAACATACGTTGGTCGAGGCTACGGAGCGTTAGCTCTTCAGGGCACTTTAACCCCCACTAACATGAAGAACTTTATCAAAGAAACAGCGGAAGGAAAAGCAGACAACACTTGGATAGATTCAGTAAACTTTAAAGGTAATCCTATTAACGCTTTAGTTAGTAACTCAAGCGGTGAAGTGATAAATACTCTAGATAGAGAAGGAAATCCAACCAACTCTAAGCTTAATACTGGGTTTAAAGACATAATGGTAGACGGTCAGACAGTTACAGCGTTAATTAACAAGGATACTGGCTCTATTGTGACAACTTATGGTCTTCCATTGGAGAGTGGAAACTTAACAAATGAACAGTTAACTTACAACGCTGTTGTTGCCTCTAATGAAGCCAATAATCTTCCATCGCCTACTTGGACTAACTGGCGTAACGGGGAAATAGCAGAAAAGAACATGTCTCCTAAACGTAGAGAATACCTAGAGCTTAAAGAGGCCGCAGGTTCCGATGTTACGTTCCCTGCCTATGCTGAATGGTACAACAAACAAGACCTAGAAACTATCATAACTACAAATATAAACAAAACAACAGGAATCGGAACAGAGCGGTTGACTAATGCAAAAACTGGTGAAGTTATTGAAGAACTTGGCGTAACTTCAATGCCTACACTTACAATAAAAGAAAACGCAGACAAGACTTACTCTGTATATAACAGCGTAACAGGTATTATGGGAGAACCGAGACCCACAAAGGAATCCGCAGGTTTACAACAGAAGGCGTTTTACTCTACGATGTCGGCCATTAACGCTATTGATGGCACGTTAGGCGCTTTGTCGGAAGCTCAGAGACTTAAAGGTAAAGGCCCTGACGGTGAAGCTGTTGGTGGCATTGAGTATTTGATGTTAAGCACACTTCCTGAAACAAATGCTAGACTGCTTAAAAATAAAGTAAAGACTATTCAAGCTAACCTAGCGTTTGACAAGCTAGAACAAATGAAGATGAACTCATCTACAGGAGCTTCAGGTCTTGGTCAGGTAAGTAACTTAGAATTAGACTTGTTAAAAGCAGCAGTTGGCGCTTTAGACCCAATGCTTGGTGTTGAAGCTTTTAACGACCAAGTGGTTCTAATTGCAAAGCATTATAATAGGTTTAAACAGGCTCTGTTAGAACAGGCTGATTATGTTACAGACCCTAAAACAGGAGATATTTTTGTACAGTCTCCTGAAGGTAAAACGTACAGGATAGGTACACAAGCACAGGCGATAAACTAATGGATAATAATGCTTACTCACAAGTAACAAACCCAGACGAGTTGACAAGAATACAGGGGTTGTTTGCGACAGGAACTAACGCACAAGCTCCTGCTATTGTACCTTCGCCTGTTGCTAACACGCCTTCTAAGACAACCCCTTTTACTTCGGGGGTTCAAATTGAGGATGAGGAAACACTAGCTAGAGTACAGGCATTGTTTGACGAAAAATCAACATCAAGTGACAGTCTTGACCCACATACCCTTATAAATGGTTTAATGCTTGAAGGTGTGACTGAACAAGAAGTTGACCCTTTTGATTGGAAAAAGATGACGGCAGGAATGGCGGCATCTATTGCGGCATCTATACCTGAAGGTAAAAAGGGTTATAAGTGGGGGAAAAAAATAGCAGCTACGCTACCCAATCGCGGCTGGTTAGGTGCGATTAAGAAAGCAACACCTGTTGTTACAGGCGCTGTACGAGGCGCTGCTGCTAGTGCAGGAGCGTTAGGCACTACTGAGTTCTCCTATGATGCGGTAGATTCTTTAATATCAGGAGAAGAGTTTAACCCTTCTGAAGCATTTGATTCCGCTTGGGATGCAGCACAGACTGACTTTCTATTTTCTGCTGCTGGTGGTATTGGCCTACCCGCTGTAGTCAAAACTTACAGAGCTTCAAAAAGCCTTACTAGTGAAATACCTTCACTTTTTCCAGATAAAGCAGTAATTAGCGGCAAAGCAGGTCTGGGCGATAAAAGCATTATAGCTATTGAAAAATTACAACGACAGCTTGTCGAGATGGGCGGGAGTTTAATGCCCTCTATGGTTACCGATAAAGCCTATCCTAGACTGCTAGAACAGGTCGCTAAAGTTTCTAAATATACTAGAGGAACTGTAGAGAATTATTTTAACCTCTATGGCGAGTTTATGGGGAAACAGGTGTCAGAAATGGTGGGTCAGTTTGCTAAACAAGGCCCACGTAAACAAGGTAAAGTACTTCAGGCTTTTATTGAGCAGAATGATAGAGCTTTAGCTAAAGTTGTTGAACCTTTATATACAGCATTGTCTATTAAAGGTAAAGGAGTTGCTGTCAATATAAGGGGGAAAGCGCAAAACCTTGCTGAGGAAATCGGCCAAAGCGGTAGATATAGGGCGCAACCTAAAGTTACTAAAGAAGGCGAAGTAATACTTAAAACAAGCGCGTCTGGCAGGGTCGCAACAGTGTTAAAAGAACTAAGAGAAATGCCGGATAACTTAAATTTCTTTGAAGCACATCAACGCCTGTCTAAAGTAAAAAGTGACATTGCTGATTTACGAGCTTCTACATCTCCCAATAGTGCATTAGTAGATGTTTTAGAACAGCAGAAAAGGCTCTTACAAGAAGGGATGGATGATGCTGCTGAACGACTGTCTCCCACACTTCAGAGAGAGTATGCTGACGTTACAGCTTATTACAAAAGAGGTAGGAAAGTAGTAGGCGCTGAATGGCTGAAAGCTGCGTTTAAAAACAATGACCCCGCAACAATAGGTAGAATACTTACACAGGATGGCTTATCTGAAGGCATTATACAAATTAAAGAGCTTCGTAGAGCGGCAGCTCAGTTTAAAAAAGACTTACCAAAGCCGCCTAAAAATGCTTCTAAAGCAGAAATAGTCACATACAAGGAAATGATAAAAGGTTTAGACGTAGACCCATTAGAAGGGGTTAGGAGAGGTTTCTTAGACGAAATACTGAGGGAAGCTCCTGATGATGCGAGAGGTTCTGCTCAAAAGTTTGCCAATAAGTTAAAGGAACCCAGATTCAGAGAGACCTTTAATGAACTGTTTAAGGGAACAGGTGTTCCTGCTAAGATGGACGAAATGTTAGAGAATTTGATGATTCTATCTAGGACGGATAAATCTCAACAAGGTTTTGCTTTAACAATAGCGGGAGCAGAGCAACAAGTATTGACAAACCCGAACGCAAAGTCATGGTTTAAAAGTGTTATTCCTGCCTTCCTAGCGAGAAAAGCACTTACTGTAAAATCTATGGACAAATTAATAAATTTACAGAAAGTAGCAATAGCCGCCGAAAAGCAAGGAACCAAACTGCCTCCTTCTTTCTATACTAGTCTACAAAAACTAGTTGGTGTAGGAAACATAGCGGGAACAACAATGTCTTCGCCTGATGTATAGACGTAAAAAAGGGGCCGCAAGGGCCCCTTAGTTTACTACACTTTTACGTACCAATAAATGCTAATTCACTACACTTTAGTTTACTTAATGTTCCGTTTAGGTACTGTAGCGCCTTGTATCTTTAGTTATTTAAACTATCTCACACGCCCCACCAGTACACGCTAACTCCTGAGAGCCTGTTGTATTATCCTCCTGCTCGAAGTAGCTTAGGTCACTCCAACTAACACCCTGTGGCATTGCTGCTAGTAACTCTTCGTACTTCTCAGCAGTGATGTCCTCATAAGGAGCTTGCTGATACGTATGGTCACTAACAGGCAACAAACTAATGCCACTACAGATGTCAAAGTTATCCCATATCCACTGTGCTACTTGCAGGAACTCGCTGTCTGTGTAGTATACAGTGATACTTGGCTTATGCTCACACCAATGATTCTGGTAAGTCTTCCAAAGTGCTAGCTGCTCCATAGCTCCTACCATCTTCACTGTCGTACTGCCCTTCGGTGCTTTGACAGGGAAACCAAACACTAACGATGACTCTGACATAACATCCTGCTCTACTGGGAACCCTGCTGCTGACATAAAGCTTGCAAGCGGGTCTTTCTTGTCTGAACGTACACGTCGAATGTAATACTCAGAGAAGCGAGGATGAATGCCAGAAGCACTATCAACAAGCTGAGACACAGTACCACTTGGCTTAACAGCCGTAACAGCAGTAGACTGATTAATCCCAAGCTTCTTAGCCCACTTCTTGTTAGTTTTAATAGCAACATCTCTAATGTTCTCCAAGACTACTTGACAGTGTGGTGAGTCTGCTCGGCTTAACAACTCGTTATCCATAATGCCCGTCATGCTTACGCCCAGTAGTGCTTCCTCTTCCGTGTTCTTCTTCCAGATGTTACGTAGGTAACGGAAGTCTGTTAAGGTAGCCTGTAGTGTGCCAATGATAGCCGCTACTTCTGCCTTCTCCTTCAGTGTCTCTTCCGTGTCATCTGCCCGTACAACAATCTCTGAGAGGTTACAGAACTGGTTGCTACGTAGGATAATCTCAGAGCAAGGGTTAGTTCCGAAGTCGTAGTCAGGGTCACGGCGGCCGTTACGTGCTGCAATGTTCTGAGCTGCTACACGACTAAAGAGACCGCGCTCACCTGCTTTGGATTCATACAAGGTCTGCATCTCATTAAGGAATGCTTCGAAGTCTGGCTTCTCTGTGTACGCTACACTGTTGTTAGCAAGTCTACGGTGGCCTTCCTTCTCCCACCAAGCTCCTGACTTAGCTTTAGCCATACGGCCATCAGATAGGTTAGACAAGCTAATCAAAGCTGAACGTCTAACACCACCTACAACTACAATGTCAGCAATCTTACACACTACGTCATGACACTCAATGCTGGTAAGCTTACGACCTTCAGCCTTCTGAAAGATATTAACGCAGAAGTGAAACAAATCATCAAGGGGCTGTGGGCCTGACGCTCGACCACCAAAGGTCTCTAGTCTTGCACCCGCTAGACGTACACCGGACATGTCCCACTTTGGAATCTTGCCTGCGTACAGCATAGCAATCAACTCACGGAATGCTGAAGCCCAGCCAATCTTACTGTCGCCTACTACAATGGTAGTGTCAGTCGGGTGGAATGACTCAGCGATTACTGGTAGCTTAGTAATGAAGTTACGCTCTACGCTGAACCCCACACCAGTGCCACACATAAGGACGTACATCAGCTCATCGAAGCTACGCGGTGAGTCAATTGCAAGGTAAGAACAGTTGAAACCCGCTACGTTATCCTTGTCTAATGCTACACCTGCTGTCATTAAGCAGCGCATTGATGGCATTACTTCTAGGTCATGTATAGAGTTGTATAGCTTCTCTGCTGTCTTCTTGTCAATCTGCCCACGGTTAGACCAAAAGTCTACGTAACGCTGTACTGTCTCTGCCCATGTCTCTCTACGACCTTCCTCTTGCATCCATCGTGCGTAGCGGCTCTTGTGTATAAACTGTTGGTACTGTTCCATTCTTAATCTTCCTCTTTATCAAAGTAAAATGCTTCATCAAAGCCATTCAGTATGTATTCAGAAATACAGTGTTTTATTGTATGTTCATCAGGGCTATCAGTATGCTTGTGCGCCCTAAGATAACCAGCGTCTGTACCTTGCTCGACTATCTGCTCTATCAGTTTATAAATTTTAATTCTCATTTCGATTGGCATCCATATGGGTTACATAGTCGTGACGATGCTTGGATTCAAGTATTGTGCCATCAGGTGGTTTCATTTTACTGCTTAGTATCTTTGGCTTCTCAATTTTTTTACTAAAGATAGCATCGTAGTTATCTTCATACTTCTTCTTGTCTGTGGGGCGGGTCGATGAACCCTTGCCCCCGTGTGTCTGTCCTGTAGCCATT
>Ga0209816_1003370_pt1 | contig 10977 bp, 11 predicted proteins | sample CoawatmetaG01DNA_FD_187509 | JGI IMG/M metagenome (GOLD analysis project Ga0209816, IMG submission 187509) | Marine microbial communities from the West Antarctic Peninsula - Coastal water metaG017-DNA (SPAdes) (version 2) | ecosystem: Environmental > Aquatic > Marine > Coastal ... | reverse complement strand
GCTGGTATGATTAACTATCACTTTGTTTATCACCCACCTCATTTGAATGTAAAAGTATTACCAAATTGGTTTAAAGAGATGACACATGCCAAGTTTGATACATTCATTCAATGGCTTGAAGAGAACTGGGAGTTAAGTACAAGAGGGTCTGATGTAAGATACGAAGAATGGCGAGAAGCATCATATGGTGTGAAACGTTTGCAAGGTATGTTATCATTCGCAGAGAGTGGAGATTGGTCTAGAGAACGTATGCCAGAATTCATTGAGTACATTGAAAAGATGGATGAGATTAGAGATACAAAATTCAGAGAGGTATTTCCTGAGATGGCAGCATTGCTAGATTGGAAACCTGATGACGGCGATGACTGGGACGGAGAGTTCGATGACAGACTGTTAAGAGAATTAGAAGATAATGGGTTTCATGTAAACAACTCTGAATTAGACAGAGATAAAGGAGAGTAAATGTCAGTAAAATTAATATCACATAGTACTGCGCCACAAGGTTCAGAGTTAGATAATGTACAAGACTTAATTGCCTATTGTGCTAAAGTGAGTAACCCAAATAATCAAATCAATAAAGAAACAAGTGAGAAGTTAATTAAATTTCTAATTAACCATAACCATTGGTCACCTCTTGAGATGGTTAGTGTATGTTTAGAGATTGAAACAACACGTGACATTGCCCACCAAATTGTAAGACATAGAAGTTTCGCATTCCAAGAGTTCAGCCAACGTTATGCTAACCCAGAAGAAATGGGTGACCAATTCGTAACACGTGAATGTAGACTACAAGATACAAAGAATAGACAAAATAGTATTGATACTGAGAACCTAGAACTTATTGTTAGTTGGGACGAAAAGCAACAAGAAGTTATTGATAAAGCCAAAGAAGTTTATGACTGGGCAATTGAAAATGGTATCGCAAAAGAACAGGCAAGAGTAGTACTTCCAGAAGGTTGTACAAAGACACGACTATATATGAATGGTTCTATTCGTAGTTGGGTTCATTACATTGAATTGCGTGGTGCTAATGGCACACAAAAAGAACATATGGAAATTGCTCATGCATGTGCAAAAGTTATTGCAGAGATATTTCCATTAGCAGGAGAGTTAGTAGAGTGAAGATAGACTGTGCGGGTGTTGACCTTTCTATATACAATGAAGGTCCCGTAGGAATAATGGTGAGTGGTGGGATAGATAGTGCTATATTATTATACTATCTAATGTGCAACTGTACAACTACTATTCATATCTACACTACTGGAAGTAATAAAAAGTTTAGAAGAAACTCAATCATCGCACCGAAAGTGGTAGAGAAATGTATACAACTAACAGGAAATAATAATGTGGTACATCATATACATTATGATGAGTCAGCAACAGAAACTTCAATGATAGATGCTCCACGAAAAGCGTTAGACAGGCAAGAAATAAATATAGTATATGACGGAACAACGATGAATCCACCATATGATATAGCAATGAATTTAGTACGAACAGTAAAACATATTAATACGGATGGAACAATGACAACCCATACAGCCACTCCAGATATGAGTAGAGATGATGCAGGGAATAATGTTATGTCATACAATGATGATAAATTCTATATGCCGTGGGCAAATACGAATAAGAAAGGCATAGCAGAGATGTATAGAGATGAAAATCTAATAGATAGTTTGTTACCAGTGACTAGAAGTTGCGAATGGGACCCAACTTGCGATTATTATGATATGATAGGCGCAGTAGACCCAAAATTAGGACACTGTGGCGAATGCTGGTGGTGTAAAGAACGAGAATGGGGATTTAATTAAGGATATATTATGAGTAAAGATTTCGATAACGTACCAAAATCAAAAGGTAACACACTTTGTCCAATGCCATGGAACTCAATCAATCTTAGAAATAATGGTGATTTGAGAATATGTTGTAACACGAATTCATATTCGCCTCAACGAGGCATAATGAAGAAAGAAGATGGGACACCTTATAATGCTGGACGAGATGATTTTAATGTAGCCAGAAATGCTACCCTATTGAAAGATGTTCGCAAGACTATGATGGAAGGTGATTGGCATCCAGAATGTGAACGTTGCAGACAAGAAGAAGTTAACGGTATAAGGTCCAGAAGAGAATATGAAACTGAAGATTGGGGACTTTCTGAAGAACGAATCCATGAAGTTACAGAAGAAGATGGTACACTTGACGTTGAAGAACAGAACATTGACTTCTTTGATATTCGTTATGGTAATTTCTGTAATCTAAAATGTCGTATGTGTGGTCCTACAGATTCACATAAGTGGTATGATGATTTTGTAAAGGTAACTGGAAGAACTCACTACAAAGATACACATGATGTAATTCAATTAACCCAGAATAAAAAGGGCAAATGGGCTACTGACCAATATGATTGGTTTAAGAATGCTGACCATTATTGGGAACAGTTTGACAAGTATTGTACCAAGGCTAAGAAATTATATATTGTTGGTGGAGAACCACTAATCATTGCTGAACACCAAGAGAGTTTAGAGAAGTTAGTTGCGAGTGGTAATGCACATGAAATACAATTAGAATACAATACAAACTTAACGATGGTACCTGATAGATTAGTACACCTATGGGAAAAGTTTAAACAGATTCGTATAGGCGTGAGTATTGATGGATGTAATGAAGTGTTTGATTATCAAAGAACACCGGCAAAGTTCCCAGCAGTATATAAACACATGAAAACATTGAACGACAACCCAACTATCAATTTGAAAGCGTGGTTTGCCTTCACAGTAACTCCAATGAATGTATATCATATGCCCGAGTTTATGAAATGGAAACTAGAAGAGTCTGGACTAAGCAAGTTCAATCCTCATCACAGTCCACGACCAACTATAACACAGCATATGTGTCACTCGCCAAAGTACTATAACATTAAAGTGCTACCAGAAAAGAACAAGCAAGAAGTAGTTGCATTGTATGAAGAATATAAAGACTGGGTAAAGGCTAGTGACCATCCAGAAAAAACTAAGAGACACTTCTGTACCGTGTTAGATTCAACTGTTAGATTTATGATGAGTGAAGACTATTCTGAAGAATGGTTACCAGAGTTCATTAAGATGACAAAGGCACTTGACGAAACTCGTGACCAGAATATACTAGATATCGTTCCTCAATACAAGGACATATTTAAGTAATGAGAACTAGTCCATATTGTAAAGCACCGTGGATAGGTCTGACATACGAGAGTACTGTCGGATGTAAGCCATGTTGTGAATGGAGAGGAGATGAGAACAGTTCATTTCCTGGCAATTACACGGACTATGTTAAATCTAATTACTTGAAGAACTTCAAAGCAATGATGTATGAAGACAAGATGAACGAAGGATGTCAGCAGTGTATAGACTTTGAAGAAAGAAACCTAGAAGACCATCCATCACGTAGACAGAAATATGAACCATATGAAATCAACGAACATGGTGATAATAAGATTGTTCGATTTGATTACAGAGCAGGAAACAAATGTAACCTAATGTGTAGAATGTGTCATCCAGAGGCATCTTCTTTGCGTGAAGAAGAAGAAATTAAACATGGAAACATTCAATCTATATTCAGAGTAGAAAGCACTGATGATGCATATGACATAGACTTGACGGGATGTGAAAAACTAATGATATTAGGTGGCGAACCTTCTATCGATTTAGGTGTAAGAAAATGGATTAATCATATTAAAGATATAGACATGGTAGTGAACGTAACTACTAACGCAACAAACACATCAAAGAAATGGTTTGATACTCTACGTCAATTGAAGAAACTAGAAATAAATTTATCAATTGATGGAACAGGACAGGCACAAGACTTTCAACGAAAGGGTAGTGACTGGAAAGAAGTAAAATCTAATATAATAAAATACAGAGATGAATGGAGAAACGTTACTATCCAACTAACAGCATCAGCAATTAACTTTACTATGCTAGATACTTGGTGGGAAGAAATGATGGAACTTGATGTTGCTATACATTCTAACCCAGTACTGTTTCCAAAAGAATACAGCCTTCGTTGTATTCCAGACATATACAAAGAGGAACAAGTAACCTGGTTAAAGAATTGGATAAAAAAAGTAGACACAGGCAGCACTATTGGTGCAACTGAACTCAATAAGATTACAGATTGGGATGAATGGAAGAGTCATAAAGTTAGTCGCCAAATAATAGAAGCAAACATTGCCATTGGTATACTTGAGAACAATGCGTACAGAGAAGATTATAATAAAAAATTTAAACATCAAGTTAAGATTATGGATGGGTGGAGAAACGAAGACATAGGTGAATTAGATTACAGATTTAAGGAGATATTACATGCGTGATAAGCCATATTGTAATGCTCCTTGGTTGGGCTTATACTATGAAGGTACAGTTGGTATAAGACCATGCTGTGAGTGGAACACTGACACATTTCCTGGCAATTACAAACAATATACTGAATCTAAATACTTAAAAGACTTCAAACAGAATATGTATAATGATGAACCTGAACCTGGTTGTATAGAATGTACACACAATGAGAAAATAGGTGGTCACTCCAGAAGAAAATACTATGACAAGTTTACAGATGTAGATTATGAAGCATCTGGGTTACAGTACATAGCGAGAATGGACTTTAGAGCAGGCAACAAATGTAATATGATGTGTAGAATGTGTGGACCACAATCTTCATCACTACTCGAAGAAGAAGTTATAGAGAATGGTGACCAAGAGATAGGGTTTATAAAACACATAGATACGTCAGATGTATATGATTTAGATTTGGGAAATTGCAAAGAAATATCTATTCTTGGTGGTGAACCATCAATTGATTTAGACGTAAGAAAATTTATGAACCATATTGCTGATAATTATCCAACCATTAAAGTTATGGTCACAACAAACGCAACTAATGCCTCAGATAAATGGTTTAAAACTTTGTTAAGATTTTGTGATAGACCAGGCTTACAGATTATATTGTCAGTAGATGCCGCCGGACCAACACAAGGCTTCCAAAGAAAAAGTAAAATTAGTTGGGATACAATCAAAAAGAACTTAGTAAAATACAGAGAGATGTCAAAAACTAATGATGACTGTTCAATCTCTATTCAATTAACATGTTCTGCTATCAATATGGTAACGATAGATACTTGGTGGGACGAACTATCAAGTTTAGGCATAACAATGGAACCTAATCAAGTTTGGGGACCACAAGGAATGGCTATATCATGTATGCCTACGGAAGTAAAAGAAAAATCAATAGCATGGATGAAAAAGTGGAAAGAAGAACTCCGCATCTTTCCAGGTATGACCAAAATAGAGGTTAAAAATGTATACAAGGCAGTTGACCTAATAATAAATATACTAGAAACTACAGAGTTTACAGGTATTGAGCAATTTAAAGAATTAAACAATAGATATGACGGGCTTAGAGGTGAAAATATACTAGACTTAGACGACAGATTTAAGGTAATGATGATATGAAAGATAACGGCGTAGTATGTATGTTAGCATGGAATCATATGGCAGTTTCTATGAAGAATGTTGCCAGACCTTGCTGTAGGTTTACAGTAGGTAACGATGAAGACCATATAGAAGAAGATGCTACTAAACCATTTGACGATAAGTATAGATGGCTTAGAAAGAATATGCTTGAGGGTAAGAAGACTGAAGAGTGTTCTCTATGTTATTCAGAGGGCAACGAGTCAATGCGTTGGGCTGCCAATAATGTACATTTTAGATTAGAACAAGTAGAACTAACTGAAGACTTTGACAAGTTACGTTCAATAGAATTAAGTTTAGACAACCTATGTAACCTGCAATGTAAGATGTGTGACTCTTTATTCTCAAGTAAGTTATATTACCGAGATGACTTTCTATTAAATGAAAAAGGTATGCGAGGTAGACAACCTACGAAGATACCAAAGCAAAGAATTGAATACCTAAAGTCATTGAATGTAGATTGGCAACACCTTACAAAGATTAAAGTTTTAGGTGGAGAACCATTCTTCTCACCAAACTTTCCAAAGTTAATAGATTGGTTGATTGAGAAATGTAAAGTAGAGAATGTTTTGTTAGAGATAATCACAAACACTACAAAGAAACTAGATGACGTAATGGTTGAGAAACTAAATCGTTTCAGAAAAATCATATTGACTGGGTCAATAGATGGGTGCAATGATTACAATGAATATCAACGTTGGGGTTCGCCAGGTTGGGAAGAATCAATAGAAATCTACGAAGAGTATCTATCGCAATTAAAGAACATAGAAAAAGGACATATACATTCTACATACAGTACATTAAATCTGAATGGGCTTGCTGATGACATGGATTACTTTGCTGAGAACCATCCAACTTGGTCTGTATCTTTTAAGATGGTCGAGTCAGGTGAGTATTGCCCACACTTTGGACCAGACTGGTACGAACAATGGATATTAGATGAGTGGAATAGTAAAGAACATTTACCAGCCGCACAAGCAAAAATAGATAGGGCGATTGGAATACTAAAGAAGAATAGAGTAGCACAACAAGAAAAAGAGTATGCATGGTTTTTATTTTTGAGAAAAACTAAACTCTTAGATACAGAATACTATGATTCTAACATAGGAGATTATAATCCTGACTTAGTGAAAGCAATGAAAGAGAAAGATATTCTTTATGATATGTGTGAAAGATTAGGATATAAAGAAGTTGATAAGATAATGAAAGAGAAGGACTTTGACCTTGCGTATCTACGTAAGAAGTTTGAGTCTAAAGGAGAAACTGATGAAGTGTAAGTATGCATGGTCACATTTAGATTTAAAGTCAGGTGGATTTGCACCGTGCTTTAGGTTCAAACGTAATGACTTCACAGAATCTAACATAGATAGGCTTCCATCTCAAGTCATCAACAACAGCGACTTCGTTAAAGTTCGACAGCAGTTGCGTAATGATGAATGGCCTGCAGGTTGTATTGATTGCCAGATACAGGAAGAGTCTGGGTTATCTTCATATAGAACAAGGTCATTAGAGAACACAATACATACTGACCCAGATTATGAGTCCGATACCATTCATATAAAAGACTTGCAGTTAAAGATGACACGTGCATGTAACTATAAATGTAGGCACTGTGACACGTCATCAAACTCTAGGTTTGAACAGACAGGCAAAGACAATCCAACAATAGAATTAAAGTTGAAGAAAGAGTTCGACTTCACTCATATCTCTCCACCAACAAACAAGATAGATATCCCAGATGACAGAGTTATGGATGACTTGTTTACAAATGTATTACCAACAGTAGAGAATATTGAATTCTCTGGCGGTGAACCTTTCTACACAAGAGATATGTATAAGACATTACAACGAATGATTGATGACCCAACAATAGATACCAAAAAGATTTCTCTTGTTTACAATAGTAACATGAGTATCTTAGAGTACAAGGGATGGTCAGTCAAACCATTATGGCCTCATTTCAAAAGAGTAAGTGTTACTGTATCATTAGACGGAACAGGTGACTTGTTTAACTACTTTAGGACTGATGGCGACTATCAAACAGTTCTGAAGAATATAGTTGAGATAGCACCACTGGTTCATAACTTTTTGTTTGTATGTACTACAACGGCATATCATGCATTTTATATGAATGAAATATATAACGACTTCCAAGACATTAAGAAGTTAATACCGACAAAAAAAGTAAATATAAGAACAACATTTGTTCACTGGCCGAAAGCATTAGACATTGTTAACTTAGAAGATGAGACAAAAAAGAAGATACTAGATGACTTAGTTATAAATGATTTTACTGCCGAGTTTGCTAGAAGACTAGAAGGCAAAAGAACCCTTGATGAGCCAAAGTTTAAAGAACTGGTTATTCTACAAGATGAGTTATACGATGTGTCTGCCGAAACATTAGCACCAAAAGTATGGGACTATATACATGAAACTTAGAAATATGGAAATAACAATAGAGGTAACTTCTAACTGCCAAGCAAAATGTCCTGGTTGTATTAGGCATAAGGTATTTAATCCTGACACGGATAAAGTGTCAGCACCACCTAAGAATTGGAACTTGCCCGTAGATGTACATAATAAACTTATTGATTCTATTGCCGATGAAGTAAAGTATATAACATATGATGGCAGTTTTGGTGATAGTCCTTTTCATCCAGACTTCCTAGAATTAATAGAATACTCTGCAAAAACATTAAAAGGCACAGGTTACCGCAATGGGTTAGCAGACATGACTATCTCTACTAATGGTTCATACAAAACAGTAGCGTTTTGGAAGAAACTTGGTGAAATATTAAACGAACATCTACCAGGAAGACATCATGTAATGTTTGACTTAGACGGAACTGATAAAGAAACACAAGTTATGTACAGGGTTGGCACTAACTACGACACGATAATAAAAAATGCAGAAGCATTTGTTAGTGGTGGTGGTTGTGCAGTATGGAAAATGATTCCCTTTGACTTCAATGAAGAACTAGAGGAAAAGGCAAAGATGCTAGCCGAAAAGCATGGCTTTCAGAAATTTCAGAGAAATAGAATTCAACGAGTAGAACAAAAGGCAGTTAAGATTGCTTTAAGTGAAAAGATGAATAAACTTGAAAGAATGAAAGAAGAAGATGAAGATTTACAGAATATTAGTGAAGAATTGATTGAGAAAAATCTAAAGAAGGCTAGAAACTTAGTCAAGGATATCCCAATCAATACTAACCTAACAGTGGAACAGAACCTAGATAATGCTAGAGAAACAACTGGAATAACTTGTATATGGGGTTCGAATAATAGATACCAGATATCACATGATGGTTCAGTGTGGAGATGTTGTTGGATGAATTCAAACTACCAATACAAGACTGAATATGATGCCGGTGGTAGAGAAAATTGGTTAAGATTCACTAAAAAGTACAATGAGGGGTGGAATAACTTGCATTCGCATTCATTCCGTGATATAATAAGCCATGAGTTCTTTACAAAAGATTTAGAAGATAGTTTCTCCAATGGATATGACGATGATGTCAATCCTAAACTAAAAGTATGCACAACGAGGTGCTCCAACTTGAACACAACACTAACGAAAAAAGGAATATATTAATATGATAATTGAAGATACAGCAATTGTTTACAGGCGGGGCAACAATGCAGAAGAGGCTCATCCCGAAGAGTACAAAATAACACTACCATTAAGTTCAAAACAGTGGGGCTTTCATAAGCACATAGGCATAGGAATGTCAGGCGGCTTAGATTCATCATTATTATTGTGGCTATTAGCACATCACATTGATAAGAATGAATTAGATATTACCATATATATTTGGTCATGTATCCACGAAGAAAAGCCATGGCAACATATATATGCCAAAAAAGCGATTGCTTTCGTTAAAGAAGAGTTTCCGAATGTTAAGTTTGGTGAGCATATGACTATGATGACTACAGCCAAAGATTACATTGATAACGGAACTAGGTTATCGTGGGAAATGGTTGCAAAATATAATGTCACTGCATTATTTAATGGTGTTACTGTTAATCCACCAGCAGAAATTGGTGAGAAAGTTTGGAAAAAGAGATGGAAGCGTAGAGCGGAACGCAGAGATTGGGACAATCGCCAGTGGTGGATTGAGGAAAGAAGTGAATCTAAGTGTGATTATCATACAGAATATTTACCATTCGTTCACACAGACAAGAGATTAGTGTTAGCCTTTTATAAAAAATATGGTCTACTTGCATCACTTGGTGCATTGACTAGGTCTTGTGAAGGTTGGATTGAAGAAACTGAGCAATTTACAAAAGAATGTAAAGGATGTTGGTGGTGTATTGAGAAAGAATGGGCAATCGCAGAAATATACAACTACAATGCAATTGACTCTCTTAGAACCTGGAAAGAATTGGATATCGAGTGATAAATGTTTTGGGCAAATGAAGGCAATATAGGACGGTTACAGTTAGAAATAACGAACTACTGTAATGCCTTCTGTCCACAGTGTGAACGAAAATATATGATTGAACTTCAGAATCAACCATCTGAAGAACGAAGAAAATTTACGTTAGACTATGATATTGAACTAAACAATACATATCTATCAATCGCAGATATAAAGAAGACTTTTTTGCCAAATAAATGGACACACTTAGATGAAATAGTTTTGTGTGGTAATGTTGATGAACCTGTAATCAATCCAGATGTGATAGAGATTATAAAATATTTCTATCATTTGGACAATAAAGATAAAGACATTTGGGTTCATGTAAATGGTGGGTCTCGAAATGAAAGTTTCTGGAATGAGTTAGGAGAATTATCTAAAGAATTAAACAACCGATTAACAGTTGTTTTTGGAATAGATGGAGATGAAGAAACTAATCATCTTTATAGAAAGAATGTTGATTGGAAAACGTTACAGAAGAACTGGAGAGCATACATCTCAGGTGGCGGTAGAGCCGCATGGCAATTTATAGTCTTTAAGTGGAACCAACATCAGATAAATGATATTAAGAAATTATCTGAAAGTGAGGGATTTGCAAGATTTGGTATCATTGAATCTTTTAGAAATAAAGATGCTGAGAACGAAATAGATGAGATTGTATTGCCAGAAGGATATGAAACAATTGATAGAACTTGATAATATAATGATAGAACCAAAGTGTAAAGCAACGATTGGAAATGGCAAAGGAATATTCCATAAGACAATGGGAAATCTTTACATCACATCAAAAGGATATGTATTACCTTGTTGTTGGTTTGGTATTACAAGAAGAATGACTGGACTATGGAATGAGTCGGGCATAGATAAGAAATATCATAACATACATCATTATTCTGTGGAAGAAATTATAGAAGGTCCGATCTTTAAATGGATTGAAAGTAATATGAATGGCTTAGAAGTTTGTCAAACAAATTGTTCAAAAGAACAACGAGATAAACCACTATGAGTGGGCAAAGAAGATTCTTAAAAGTATGGGCTAGAAC
>Ga0209816_1003368_pt1 | contig 10983 bp, 14 predicted proteins | sample CoawatmetaG01DNA_FD_187509 | JGI IMG/M metagenome (GOLD analysis project Ga0209816, IMG submission 187509) | Marine microbial communities from the West Antarctic Peninsula - Coastal water metaG017-DNA (SPAdes) (version 2) | ecosystem: Environmental > Aquatic > Marine > Coastal ... | reverse complement strand
CAGATGAAAATGACGATATTTTTGTAATAGTTGCTGATATAGGATATAGAGTTTTTGATGATTTTCGAGATAAACATCCAGATAGATTTATAAACATGGGTATATGTGAACAAAGTATTATAAGTGTTGCATCAGGTATGGCTTTAGAGGGTATTCAACCCTGGGTTTATACTATAACTCCATTTCTAATTGAGCGTCCTTTCGAACAAATAAAGCTTGATATAGATCAGCAAAATGTTAATGTAAATCTTGTTGGGTTTGCAGATTATCCAACGCTTGGTCCAACTCACTCAGAAATAAATGCTAATGAGTTAATGAGACTTTTTAATAACATTGAATCATATTTTCCTTCAGATGGTGATGAAGCTGAAAAAATGATTATCCAGGCTCATGAAAGAAAAGGACCATCATTTATTAGCCTAAAGAGCGACCCTAATTTAAGTAAATCTATCACTGAAGTGATGAAATAATGGATTTTTTATCAAAAAATGAAAAAATTCTTGAAAAAGAGTTTATTGAAAAAGGTTTTATTATTAGAGAAGCCGCTAATAAAGATGCGCTCAATAAAATTCAAAAATTTGTTATTGATATGTTAACAAGTAAAGGTGGCGATTCATTAGATCATGCCCATAAAAATATTAGCATTAGTGAATTAAATGATTTTCGTCTTGATGTTATTAATGAGCTTAATGCTCAACCCTGGCTAAGAGAAGCCTACTTTAACTTAGCTAAGCCATATCTGGATATTCTGGTTGGTAATGAACTAGCAATGCAATCAAGGGTTAATTTAAGTATTCAATTGCCAGAAGATGATAGTTCTTTGTTGCCGGTTCATGCAGATACTTGGTCTGGAGACTCTCCCTTTGAGGTTGTAGTTTGGTTACCCCTAGTAAATTGCTTTGGCACTAAAAGTATGTATTTATTACCACCTAAAGCAGCTAGTAATCTTTCTGAAAATTTTAAGTTTCATGCCCAAGGAAGTAGTGAAGGTTTATTTAATAAAATAAAGAATGATATAACTTGGATTAAGATAAATTATGGTGAAGTCTTAGTTTTTAATCAATCATATCCCCATGGGAACAGAATTAACCAAGAGAGTGAAACTCGATGGTCAATGAACTGCAGGTTTAAAGGTCTTTTTACGCCATATAAGGATAAAAAGATTGGTGAATTTTTCGAGCCTATTACTTTACGCCCAGTTTCAAAAATAGCAATGAGCTATAAGCTCCCAATTACTGAGTAAGAAAACTATTGAAAAGCAAGATTAAAAAACGATTCCGTGGATACATTTTTAGTAGACCATTTATGGAAGAAAGGGTGCCTCAAAATGTTCAAAATATTGTAATCCGTGATTACTGTTCAAAAAAAGATATCCACTATTTATTAAGTGCCACAGAATATGCTATGGAAAATAGTGCCTTAATGTTAAGACATTTAGTTCAAGACATGACAGCCATTGATGGGATTGTGGCATATAGCATTTTTCAAATGCCCGAAGATGATAATGAAAGGCAAAGTATTTTTAATAGTGTGCTGTCACTTAAAAAAGAGATTCATTTTGCTTCAGAGGGCTTGTCCTTAAATGACATTGATACATGTAATCATATTGAGAGAATTTGGCAAGTAAAAAAAACTTTACCAAATTGTAATTTTTTGGAAATGGTAAAAAACTAATTATTTTTTTTTATTTAATAAATTTTTGAGATATGGGTAAATTAGTAAATATCGCTACTTCATTACACGAGTCATCAAAGCGTGAGTATTTAGCGCGTATGGTTGACGATAAAGTAAATTGCATGAAGATTGCAAAGCAATATGGCAAAGACTATTGGGATGGTGACAGGCGTTATGGGTATGGGGGATATAATTATATGCCTGGAAGATGGAAGCCCGTTGCTGAAGCACTTATTCAAAAATATAATCTCACTAATACATCCAGTGTGTTGGATGTTGCTTGTGGTAAGGCCTACCTTCTATATGAAATGAAATTATTGCTACCTGGATTGAGGGTTGCTGGTTTTGATATTTCTAGACATGGGCTAGCAGATGCAAAGGAGGAGATCAAAGATTCACTCTTTATACATAGTGCTAAAGATCCTTATCCTTTTCAAGATAAGGAATTTGATCTTGTGATTTCTCTTGGCTGTTTTCATAATTTACGTATTTTTGAATTAGAGAATGCTTTATCAGAAACTCAGAGAGTTGGGAAACAAGGATTTGTAATGTTGGAGAGTTATCGCAATGAGACTGAGTTATTTAACCTTCAGTGCTGGGCCCTCACTTGCGAGTCTTTTTTTGATAAGGATGAGTGGATATGGCTATACAAACATTTCGGCTATGAAGGTGATTATGAATTTATTTATTTTTTATAGTTAATATAATTACTAGTGTCAGATAAGAATAAAATTCAAGAAGTTGTGAAAGCGGTAATTTTTAAGGATGAAAAATTTCTCTTACAGTTGAGAGATAACAAGCCTAATATTCCCTATCCAAATACTTGGGCTTTTTTTGGTGGAGGAGTTGAAGAGGGTGAAAAACATGAAGAAGCTCTTAAGCGAGAATTAAAAGAAGAGCTTGGATGGTGTCCTCAAAGCTTCGAGTTTCTAATAAAACTTATGAATAAGACGGTTAATTGTAATATTACTCACTATATTGCAAAGTGCTCAGTGTCTAGTGACAAGCTATGTCTTGGTGAAGGTGCGGCTTTGGGTTGGTTTACATATGATGAAATGCTAACATTAGATAATTTAATTAATGAAGTAGAGTATGTAACCTCATTAGCAAAAAATTGTATTAAAAATTCATGAAAATTGTTGTTATTGGAAGTACTGGTTTTATTGGAAGTAATATTTTTAATTCTTTAGATAAGGCTAAAGAGCATGATTTAATTGGAATTTCTAGAAATGAGGTTGATTTAAGTAAACAAAATAGTCATATTGACCTTTTAAAATATTTAACATCAGATTGCACAGTAATAATGTGTGCAGGAGTAAAAAAACAGCTGGGTGATAGTTTGGATATTTTTGAAAAAAACTTAAATATTATCAATAACTTTTGTCAAACAATCATGAATTCTCCTCCACAAAAGATAATCTATTTTAGTTCTGCATCTGTTTATGGAGAAGATGTAGCTTATTCTGAAAAGATAAGTGAAAAAACACCTGTCCAACCTGGGACTTACTATGGTATTGCTAAATATACTGCTGAACGTTTGCTTGAAAAAGCTTGCGCTGAAAATGACACTGAGCTTGTAATATTAAGACCACCTTTAGTATATGGAAAAAATGATTATTCTCGTGGATATGGTCCTACAGGTTTTACTTACAAGGCAATTAATAATGAAGAGATAGTTTTGTGGGGAGATGGAACAGAATATCGTGAATTTATCTATGTAGATGATGTTAGCAAAATCATCAGTCGATTAATAAAAAGTAGCCAGAAAGGAATAATCAATCTAGCAAGTGGAAGAAGTTATAGCTTTCAACAGATTCTAGATTTTCTGACCAGAATTTTAAATTCAGATATTAGAGTAAAAGAATTTGATCGAACTAAAGCAAAGGTAGATCATCATTACTCCAACAAGAAATTGAAAAATTTAGCTAGTGGTTTTGAGTTCACTAGCTTGAAAAATGGATTGGAAGAAATGTGCCAGTCTCTTAATGCTATTCGAAAATAGATATAGTAGGATAATTCATGAAAAAAACAAGGTTTAAAGAATTAGAGTTATTACTTGATTTAGGCAAACAACCTATTTCGAATAGATTTTTAATGCCTGATTCAAATGAAAGTATTCCTCACTATTCTATGAAGCTTATGCTTGATAATGAGACTGGGCTAGTGAAATTGGAAAATCCATTCCCAGTTGAAGAGGTAAAACCTCGTTATGACTGGCTAACCTGTTTTGAGCCTGAAGATCATCTTGATAGTATGGTAGAAAAAATCCTTGATTTACGAAATATAAATAAAAATTCAGTTTTTGCAGGCTATAGTTTTAAAGACGATTCAACATTGGATAGATTGCAAGCAAAAGGCTTCTCAAAACTTTGGCGGATTGATCCTCAAGCTGACCTTGGGCTATCAGATCTTTGTGCTAATGTTGAAACATTTCAAGATGAATTTACTCTATCTAAAGCTAATCAAATCCTAAAAAAACGTGGTTTTGCAGATGTTATGATAGTAAGACATGTTGTAGAACATGCTTATAAATTGCCCGAATTTGTTTCAGCAATTAATTCGCTTGTTCATAATGAAGGGTATGTTGTTTGGGAATTACCAGACTGCGAGAGTGCTTTGTTAAAGGGTGATTGCACCACAATATGGGAAGAGCATATTCATTATTTCACTAGTCATACTTTTAAACAGATGTTGGAGACCTCAGGGTTTACCATTGTTCATTATGAGTCTGTACCATATCCACAAGAAGACTCACTTATTGTCATAACCAAGAAAAATGAAAAAGGTAAATCCAGTGTTTTTCTTGATAAAAGTGCGATAAATATAGAAAATGCTCGAGCTTATGAATTTGCTAAAAAAGTAACTAAGCGTAAAAAAATCATTCAAGAAAAATTAAGAAAATTCAAAAAAGCTGGTGGAACTATTGCAGTATTCGGTGCGGGGCATCTTACGGTTGCGTTTATAGCTACGATGGAGATTTCTGAAATGATTGATTTTGTAATTGATGATAATCCAAATAAGAAAGGCATGATAATGCCTATTGGAGGAATTAAAATACTAGGTTCAGAGTCCCTTTATTCCAGAGAGGTAGATCTTTGTCTCTTGGGCCTGAATCCCATAAACCAGCCAAAGGTTGTTGCAAAACATATATCGTTTGAAAAGAATGGTGGATTATTTTCCTCAATTTTTCCTGGAACTGAACTTTCGATAGAAAAATTAATATGATTCCAACTAAAAAAGAAAGTAATGAAGTTCTGTACACTAAAGAAAGTATTGCTAAGATTAAAGCTCAAGATTTAGTTGAATTAAAAAAAATGGCAATGCTGAATCCGCGTAAACGCATCCGAATATGTTTGCATTTAGGTGTCAGTGATACGATTCATGAAATGATTATTTATCATCCAAAAGGTACTTATGTTCCTCCCCATAAACATATAGATAAGGATGAGTCATTTCATTTAATAAGTGGTGAAATTGATTGTGTCATTTTTAACAATCAGGGCGAGGTAACTAAAGTTTTTCCTATGGGAAATTATTCCAGTGGAAAGACTTTTTTCTACAGAATTCCAGCGGATACATTTCACACTCAAATTTTCAAAAAAGACACATTTTTTCATGAGGTTACTGAGGGTCCATTTAATAGAGATGAAACTATAATAGCGAGTTGGGCTCCAGACGAAAAAGAAGTGGCTAAGACTAAAAAATATATGGCTGATATTAATTTAGAGTGCTGAGCCTATTAAATCTTAACTAAGAAATTTTACGATTAAATATGAAAAATATATCTAAAAAAATAGATAGAAATTGCAGAGTTTGTTGTTCTGAAAGCGTTGAAGAGGTTTTTGAGCTTAAACCTACGCCACCTGGAGACCTATTTCTTCCAAAAGATAAGCTGCATATGAGTTCTGATAAATATCCATTAACCCTCGCTATTTGTAGAGACTGTGGTTACCTTCATTTGCCATTCGTTCTGGACCCAGAGATCAGTTATGGCAATTATGTTTATGAAACGAAGATTACTGTAGGGTTGAGCAAACATTACTTAGAATATGCACAGGAGGTTATTACTTTTGGTGGAATCACCCCGGCTAGTTTTGTTGTCGATTTGGGAAGTAATGATGGAACTATGCTAAAGGCTTTTCAGGATTGTAAAATGAAGGTATTGGGTGTCGAACCAAGTGATATTTCAGAATTTGCCAGTCAAAATAAGCTAGAGACTATAAATGATTATTTTTCTAATGATGTGGCTGACTCTATCATCGAGAAATACGGAAATGCATTAGTTGTAACTGCAAATTACATGTATGCCAATATTGATAATGTCATTGAATTCACTAAAAGTGTGAAAAGACTTCTTGATGATGAAGGGTTATTTGTGATTCAGACTGGTTACCACCCTGACCAGATGAAAATTAATATGTTCGATTATATATATCACGAGCATTTTTCATACTTTACGGTCAAAGTGTTAAGACAACTGCTATTAAGCTGTGGCTTGGAAATTATTCATGTAACAGGGCATGCTCCAAAGGGAGGTTCAATTAGGGCGATTATCCAGCATATCGGCGGAAAACGTAATGTGGATGAAAGTGTTGAGTTTTTTATAAAGAAAGAAGAGGTTGCTGGGTTTCATGATGCAAAAACTTATATGCGCTTTGCAATGGACATTAATAGTTTTAAAGATAAACTTACTGACTTGATAAAACAAATACATTTAGATGGACATAAAATTGTTGGTTATGGCGCCTCTCACAGCACAACAACTCTTCTGCATCACTTTGAATTGGGAGGGTATCTTGAGTTTCTTGTTGATGATAATCCGGCCAAACACGGTCTTTATTCTCCAGGTTATGGCTTGCCAGTATATTCTTCAGCTAGGTTGAGTGAAAGTAAACCTGAATATGTTCTTATACTTGGCTGGCAACACCAGGATTCTATTATTAAAAGAAATAATAAATTTTTAGAAGAGGGAGGAAAGTTTATTATTCCTTTGCCTGAACTGAAGGTTCTTGGTAATTCTATTAAAGCAGTGTAAAGTTTTAATAAACAATATGATTTTATATACTCAGACTGACGTATAGCATTATCTTATGTTAGAAATAATGTACAACAACTTACTCTGTAAAGCAGTTTAATTAGTAAGTAAATTCGAATAATAAAGTCAAAAAACTTATGAATTTAGGCATCAAAAATAAAAATGTATTAATTACAGGAGCTAGTCAGAATATTGGTAGATCTATTGCCATAAATATGGCTAGAGAGGGATGTAATATCGCTATTTGTGCTAGAAATAAGGAAAAATTAAATGATGTTGTTCTTAAAATGAAACAATATAGTGGTGAGTATCATTCAATAAATATAGACTTACGTAGTGAAAAAGGGCCAGCACAATTAATAAAAGAACTGGGTTTAAAAAACTTTATTCCAGATATAGTTATTCACAATCTTGGTGGCTCTCTCCAAATCACTAACCAAGATTTTTCAAGAGAAGAGTTGGCAGATGTTTGGCAATTTAATATTGGAATAGCCCATGAAATAAATAAAGAGTTAATTCCAAATATGATTCAACATAAATGGGGAAGAATTATCCATGTATCTTCTTTATCTGCAAAAACTGCAAAGGGTTATGTGCCATATGTTTCAGCTAAATTTGCGCTTGAAGGTTATGTGAAAGCTATGAGTAAATTATTATCTAGTAAAAATATTATAATGTCTGCAATTGCCCCAGGATTAGTTGAATTACCAAATAGATTTTTTACAAAAATGAAGTATGAAAATCCTGATGAAATGAATAGATTTTATGATGAACACTTACCTATTAGGGACATGGTAAAACCTGAAGAGATTGCAGATGTAGTTTGCTTTCTTTGCTCAACACAAGCCAAATATATGCCAGGAGCGATTGTTCCTGTTGATGGAGGGGGTAGTTAAAGATGGACTTTCACAATGGATATTTTGTAAAGGAGTGTGAAAACATTGAAAGTTTAAATTCTCTTAGATTGCAAGTTTTTAATTTAATAAGAGAGGAATTTAATATTGAGTGTGATGATATTGATAAAGTGTTAAATCAGTTTCATGAATTCGTGGGTGAAATTAGTGATATAGATTTTAATAAGAAGCGCATGCATCTGATAAAGAAAATAAATGAAAATATTAACTTCAAAGAATTAATATTTACTTCCTGTAAAGATACTATATTGGCTTTATTAGGGCCTGATTTATTAATCCAAAAAAATTGTAATATTGTTATTCAGAGGCCAAATGATAATAACCCATCTGAATTACATAGAGATGCTCCCGGTAACTCGCCATATGAAATTGTTTTATGGATTCCTCTAGTTGATTGCTTTAAAACCAAAGCGATGTATTTAGTTGATTATAAGTCGACATTAGAGCTTTATGATGGCCTTGAAAAATCTTTAGACTGGGCGCAATTTGAAAGAAAATCTATTAAGAAATCATCTTCAATATCTGTAGACTTCGGAGAAGTACTATTTTTTTCGACGGCAGTCCTACATGGTTCGCATATTAATAAAGAAACTGAAACTAGGATTTCCTTAAATATAAGATTTAAAAATATTTTTTCTCCCTCAGGCTTAAAAAACCAGTTGCAATTCTTTGAAAAGTTTTTAGTATCCGACCTTGTTAAAATTGGCTCTGATTTAGAATTTAGAATTCAAAAAATTAATTGCTCAAAATAAAATATATGAAAGCTAAAACTAAGAAGTCTTTTTATTCTTGCATTGATTCTCTATTTATGGGTATTAATGCTGAGCAGCATGATGTAATTAATACTATGGCAAATAGAGAAAATGGTAAAGTTATTTTCTATGGCGCTGAAGATTACTTTGTGGCAGCGAATCAGCCGTTTATATTAACCAAATTAATGAGAACAAAAAATATAGATGGAGTTATTTTTTTTACTTTAAACCAGTTTTGTTATGGTGAGTCTTTTAATTTAGAACTTTTGATTAATATTTTAAAATTAAAGATTAGTATTCATTTTGCGAGAGAAACATTGTCAATTCAAAATTTAAATGACTTAAAAAATAAGCATATAGATTTACTTGCTTATTATCAAGCAACATTTAAAAATACAAAAAAATAAGCATTCATCTTATAATGATACTTGCATGGAGTTTTAAGGATGATATGATCAAAAAAAAACTAGATAATATTTTTGATGATAATATGGTCATTCCTTTGCCATACTTTAGTATAGAGGAGGGTTGAGTGCCAGTTAGTGTAGTTATAGGTGGAATTAGTGGTATAGGCTCTGTTATTGCAAAACATCTTGCAAATAGAGGTGATAAGGTATATACAATTTCAAGAGGTGACTCTACATCCAAAAATCATATTAGTTGTGATGTCTCATCAGACTGTACATCAATTATTGATCGTATTACGGGTATAGATTACTTAATATTTGCGCATCGATATCGTGGAACTGATTGGAATAAAACGTTTGATGTCACTGTGAAGGGAGTGGATAATGTAATTAAAGCAGTTTCTAATAAGCTGAATAAGAATTCTTCAGTTGTAATTATCAGTTCTAATGCAAGTCATTTTGTATCAGAAGAGCAGCCAGCAGAATATCATTCATCAAGGGCTGCGCTTGATGGTCTCATGCGTTATTATGCTGTAGCATATGGGAATAAAGGGATTAGATTTAATAGCATTCTTCCGTCCACGTTAATTAAACCAGAAAATATTGATTTTTTTACTAAAGATAATAAAGTTAGAAAAATGATTGAAAACATAACCCCATTAGGAAGAATGGGAGAGGCAGATGATATTGCAAATTTGGTGGAATTCTTATGCTCGCCTAAATCATCTTTTATAACCGGAAATAGTTTTTTTGTAGATGGCGGTCTGTCTATTATTGGACAAGAAAGTATTGCTAGAGATTTATTAGGTCTAAAGCACAATAAATAGCATGACTGTTTTATTCCTTTAAGAAATCACCAGTTTGTTTTGAGTTACGATTAACTATGAGAAAAATTAATACTTTAATACAGGGAGTGTGGGCAATTCCTTGTGTATTTATAATTCGATTGTTACGCCCTATTATTTTGATTCGAATAGGCACTTTTTTTTCGGGCAGAATTGGTCATTTTGTAATAGATACTGGAATGCAGTGGGCTGATCGACAAAATCATAATCATAGAATTATTGATTTGTATTGGCTTGAAGAGCCAATATCAAATAAACAATGGGCAACAATGGTTTGCCGTAATTTCCTTGTTTTTTCATGGGTTTCACATTTATGTAGGTGGAATCGTTTAATTCCTGGAGGAAAGGCGAACTATATGCCTTCTAGTGTTACTGATTCCAGAGAGAGATATATGAACGGAATAATGGAGAACTATAATACCCAATTGAATTTTTCTCCAGAAGAGATGGATAAAGGAAGGTTGTGGCTAAAAGAACAGGGTTGGAAAGAAGGGCAAAAGTTTGTTTGTCTTCAAGTGAGGGACTCAGCTTATCTTGGTTTTGAAGAATGGCATGCTCAGCATGATTGGGATTATCATAGCTATCGAGACTCCGATATCGACACATATAACCTAGCAATAAGATGGTTAGCAGACCAGGGAGTATTGGTGCTGCGCATGGGAAAATCGGTTAATAAAAGGATTTCGATTAAACACCCCAGAGTGATAGACTACCCCTTTCATCCAGAGAAGAGCGATTTTCTTGATGTGTGGCTATTCGCAAATTGTGACTTGTGCATTAGTACGGGAAGTGGACCTGATTTGATTAGTGATGTGTATAGAAAACCGATTATCTTCTTGAATTATTTACCACTTGATCAGATGTTTTCATGGAGTAAGACTTTGAACCACCCTAAACATTTAGTTTGGGAGAAGACAGGAGAGCCCCTAACATTAAATGAGTACTTGGAGAACAACTTTAGCCATACAGAACAATACGAGAATTCTGGTATAAAAATAATTAATTTATCAAAAGAGGAAATTCTTGCTACAGTTGAAGAGGGGTGGAAGCGTCTTGAAGGAACTTGGGTTGATACTAAGAACGACACAGAAGAACAGAAGAAATTTTGGAGTATATTGATTAATCATAAAAACTTGGGATTTCACGGTTACATTCACGAAGATGCAAAGATTAGTTCAATTTTTCTACGCAACAATGCTAATTTTCTTCGATAACACAATTGTTGACTTTAAAGGACATGAGAATGCATTTACTACACCTAGATTTTCATAAAATAGAATTAAATATACCAAATCAGCCATGAAGTGTAAATTTTGTACTGCCATAGTAAACGAGCCTATTTTCGATATTGGGAAT
>Ga0209816_1003363_pt1 | contig 10988 bp, 12 predicted proteins | sample CoawatmetaG01DNA_FD_187509 | JGI IMG/M metagenome (GOLD analysis project Ga0209816, IMG submission 187509) | Marine microbial communities from the West Antarctic Peninsula - Coastal water metaG017-DNA (SPAdes) (version 2) | ecosystem: Environmental > Aquatic > Marine > Coastal ... | reverse complement strand
CTATGGCAGGGAGCGATCCCGTTGACGGTGGGAGCCATCTGGCTCAGAATGCATGCCGTGCCGATGGTTGTCGGCGCATGGATATCTGCTGGCAAAAACCCGCCGCTGCTTCCCGACATAGGACGTTGTCGCTGACCACCATGCACGGCAGCCCGCGACGCTCGGCGATGGCGGTGAGCTCGCGGACGACACGTCGTCCCGACAGCGAGGTATCGACGATGCATGCCAGGCATTCCCGGCTGTAATCGTCGATGACGTTGAGCAGGCGGAACCGCCGGCCGCAGGCCAATGCATCCGACACGAAGTCGAGGCTCCAGCGCTGGTTGAGTTCCTGCGGGATCGCCATCGGCGCCCGCGTGCCCAGAGCTCGTTTTCGGCCGCCGCGCTTGCGCACCGTCAGCCGCTCCTCGCGATACAGCCGGTATACCTTCTTCAGGTTCATGCCCTTGCCCTCACGCCGAAGCAGGATCGCCAGTCGGCGATAGCCGAACCGGCGACGCTCGTTCGCGATCTCGCGCATCCGCTCGCGGACAGCTTCGTCCTTCCCGCGAAGCGGCTCATATCGCCACGCCGACCGGTTGACCCCGACCAGCCTGCAGGCGCGACGCTCGGAGAAGCCGTGGTCGGCCATCAGCTTCTCCACCGCAGCGTAGCGATCCACAGACCGGGTCAGTTTTTTCCCAGCAGATCCTTCAGCGCCGACACGTCAAGCATCGATTCCGCCAGCAGCTTCTTCAGCCGCCGGTTCTCGTCCTCCAGCGTCCGCAACCGCGCCGCCTCCGACACGGTCATGCCGCCGTACTTCGACTTCCAGTTGTAGAACGTCGCATCGCTGATGCCGTGCTTCCGGCACAGCTCGGCGGTCTTCACGCCGGCCTCGTGCTCACGCAGCACGCCTATGATCTGATCCTCGGTAAAACGGCCTCGCCGCATCGCTCGTCTCCATATGACGAGCTAACTTACCAATGGCATGATTTTCGGGGAGCAGGTCAAGGCGAGTACGACGGAGCGGCGCTTTGCGCACGAATTTAGGCAGAAGCTGAACCAAAATCTTAGTTGCCTCGTCAGTTCAGGCGCATCGCGTTCATCGTCACTAGGCATGAGCTCGCGACCATCGCAGCCGCTGCGACAAGAGGGGTCATCAGGCCCAAAACCGCGAGCGGCACCGCCACGATGTTATAGCCTGTTGCGAGTACGAAATTTTGCGTAATCACGTGCTGCGTTCGCCTCGCTAGTCGCCACGCAGGCAGCACGGTCCCGATCCCGCCAACTTCAAGCACCAGCCCGGCCGTTGCGGCCGCGGCGGCATGCGCGCGCGCGACGGTGATGCCGCAATCGGCCGCTGCCAGCGCGGGCGCGTCGTTGACGCCGTCGCCGATCACGATCACTGGATGCAACACCGCAGCGACCAGCTTTGCCTTATCGAGCGGTGTGCAACCTGCCGCGACCATCGTCTGCGGCACGCCGACGCGGCCCGCCACCGACAGCGCCGCGTCCACGCCGTCTCCCGTCGCCAGCCTCACCTCGATCCCGGCCGCATGCAGCTCTGCGATGGTCGCGGGCGCTTCCTGGTCGAGCGTGTCGGCCAAGCCGATCCTACCTGCGCGCTGGCCATCGATCATCACGTCGAGCCAGGTCCGGCCATCATCGCACGCGTCATTGGCCGAACTCACAGCCACATCCCGACCACGCAGATCTACTCCACCTGCGCTTCGGTCGAAGCGGTTGCCTGCGGGTCCGTCCGCACCGTTCGCCAGGGCGCGCGCGATCGGGTGATCGATCCCGCGCTCGGCGGCCGCGGCGGCCTCGAGCAGCTCTTCCCTGGCGAACGGTGCGATCGGCTCGACCAGATCAACCCGAAGCCGAGCGAGGGTCAGCGTTCCGGTCTTGTCAAAGATCGCCGTCCGCATGCCGGCGAGCGCCTCGAGCGCGGCGGGGTCGGCGATCCGGATCCCGCGTCGTGCCGCAACGCCTGCGGCTCGAACATGCGCGAGCGGTGCGGCGATCGCCAGCGCGCAGGGGCAGATGACGATCAGCGTCGCGAGCGCACGCGTCATCGCTTCGACCAGCGAGGCTCCAAGAGCGAAAGCGATCAGGAAGGCGAGGGCCGACCAGGCCGGTGCGGCGGCAAGCAATCGCGCGATCCATCGATCGAGCGCGCGACGCGGTTCGCCGCGGCCGGCGATCTCGAGCGCGATCCGGCCGCCCATGCGGTCGATGTCGCGGTCGCCATAAGCACGGTCGACCCGCACCATCAGTCTGCGCCGCAGGTTCGTCGTTCCCGCCTGCACCCGGTCATCCGGGCCAATGGCGCTCGCCATGGCCTCCCCGGTCATGATCGAGCGATCGATAAGGCTTTCGCCCTCGACGACGACGCCATCGCCGGGGATCACTGCTCCGGCATCGATCATGATCGATGCGCCGATCGCAAGCTGCCGCAGCTCCACCGATCCACCATCCGCCAGTGCGACCGCCTGGTTCGCTGCCAGATCGTCCACCGCCGACAAGGCTTGGATCGCAGTGCGGCGGACCCGTGTCTCAATCAGACGACCCAGAAGGAGCAGCGTCACCAGCATCGTCGCGGTGTCGAAATAGACCTGCGCTTCCCCGCGAACGAGCGAAGCGGTCGAGAGCACCACCGCGCCGCTCGCGCCGGTCGCGATCAGCAGGTCGAGACCTGGCGCACGCAGCCGGATCGAGCGCCACGCCATGCGAAAGATCGCCGCGCCCGAATAGGCGAGCACGGGCAGGGCGAACAGCCCGGAGGCGAGCGCGATCCACCAGGCGACAGGGGATGCGATGTCCGGTTGGACGTAGAGAATGAGCGCCGCCCCCATCGACCACATGCCGAAGACGATCGCGACCGCGAGCCGCAGCGCCAGCCTCTGCACCTCGCGATCGAACCGCGCCGCAGTGTCGGCCAGACTCTGCCGCTCGATCAGCCGGTAGCCCGCCTCGCCGACGCGGCGGCCGATCGCCTGCGGATCGCAGCGCGCCGGGTCCCAGCGGACCAACGCGGACGCGGTGACGAAGTGGACGCCGGCGGCGACGACGCCGTCGAGAGCCGCAAGGCGCTTTTCCAGCCCGCGCGCGCATCCGGCACAGAACAGGCCATCAACGGCGAAGAGCTGGCGCTGCTCCATCCGCGCGTCAGCGCGAGGCGATTCGCGTGGGCGGGGCGGTGCCGGTTCCCAGCAGGTGGCCGTCGACCATCTTGCCGTAGAAGGTCTTTTCCTTGGCATGGAACGCCTTGGCGTTCTCCTCGACGGTGCCTTTCTGGCGCGGATCCTTGGGCCGTTCCTGGCTATCGATCCAGGCGGCGGCGTCCCACGACTGCTGGTCGCTGAGCGAATTGCCCGCGCCGAGCGGCATATTCGCCTTGATGAAACCGGCGGCATTATTGACCACCGCCATGCCGGCGCCCCAGTTGTAACTTTTCGGCCCCCACAGCGCCGGGAAGACGACCCGGCCGTTGAGGTCGGTGCGGCCCTGTCCATCGGCACCGTGGCAGGCCGCGCAATGCTGGGCATAAACCGCCTGGCCACGGCTGCGATCGTAGCCGAGCGCGGTCAGCTTGAGCTTTACGAAACCCGCGCCCTTCAGCTTGGTGTCGGTGGGCGCACCCTTCGCGAGCCAATGGAAATAGGTCTGGAGATCGGCATAGACCGGATCGCCGGGCTTGGGCGGTCCGCCGCTCGGACTGTCCTGCGCGTTCATCGAATAGCTGAAGCAGCCCTTCAGCCGGTCTTCCATGGTGTTGATCTTCCCGTTCTTGGACCGGTACTGGGGGTAGCTGACCCACGCCGCCCACATCGGTGCCGAGTTGGCCTTGCGCCCGCCGTCGAGGTGGCAATTGCGACAGGCAAGGCCGTTGCCGACGAACTGCGATGCCTGCGTACCGGTATTCTCGAAGATCGCGAGCCCGTGGCGGATCGCGTCGCCTTCAGGACCGCCGGGGATCTTGCTCATCGGTGGTGGCGTGAAGCTGACCGGCGTGCCCGGCGCCGATACGGCGGCATCGGGCGTGGGCGCATGGTGGAACTCGTCGCGGATGAGCACCGCGAAGACGAACAGCGTTACGCCGCCACCAAGGGCGTAGAGGCCGCGGCGAGTGGTCCGCGCACGATCATGATCACGCGGCGGCTCGCTGCTGGCGGGATCGCGGGACTCGTCCATCATCTCTCCTTCCTCGCTGTGGCAACTCCGGCCGGCGTCGGCGGAAGCGTCGCCAGATAATCGGCGACGGCCCGCCGGTCGGCGTCGTTCAACCGTTTGGCGATCGGGGTCATCAGGTTGGCGTTCTTGCCGAGCGCCGCGATCGCTGCGACCCGTCCGGCCGCATAGCCCGGATGCTGTGCGGCGATCGCCGGGAACGAAGGGGCGACGCCAAATCCGGAAGATCCGTGACACGAGAAGCAGGAGGGGATTTGCGCGCGATCGTCACCGAGCAGAGCCAGCGTTGCCCCGCGCCCGATATCGCCGCCGAGCGAAGGACGGGCGTTCGAGGGCGTCGCAAGGCCGGCATAGTAGTGGGCGAGCGCCGCACGCTCAGCCGGAGCGAGCTGCCGCGACACGGTGTACATGGAGTCGTTCGCGCGCGCGCCGCTCGCGAAGTTGGTCAGCTGCGCCGCGATATAGTCGGCCGGCAGCCCGGCCAGCCGCGGCACACCATCGCGCCCTTCGCCTGCCATGCCGTGGCACGAGGCGCAGGACCAGCCACCGCGGACGCCGTTGAAGGCGATTCTCATCGCCAACGCCTGGTCCGGCGCGGGAGGCGCGATGGGGTTGGACGGCTGCGCCCCCATTGCTGGCACCATCTGAGCGACGTCGGCACCGCCCTGCCAGGGCCCGGCCCTGTTGGCGGTGGCGGCGCGTTCCCGGGCGACGAAGGCGGCATCGAGCGTCGGTCCTCGAGAACCCCAGGTCCGGCGAACATAGCTGGCGAGCCGTGCGAGTTGCGCGTCGTCGAGGACGCTCGCGAACGCGGGCATATGACCGTCATAGGTCTTGCCCTCGATCGCGATCGGCCCGGTGATGCCGTGGAGCAGGATCTGGACGATCGCGTGCGGGTCGGCTGCAACGACAGGCGAACCCGAGAGCGGCGGGACCGCGCCGGCGATGCCGCCGCCGTCGCCCTGGTGGCAGGTCGAGCAGCGCTCGGCGAACAGCAGCGCTCCCGGCGCGTCCTGCTGCGCGAGCGTCTGGCGGGCCTGCGCGATGCGGGCGGTATCGCTGCGACGATGCGCCGCGCTGTCCTGCAACAGCGTCATCGCGCCCCACAGCACCAAGGCGATCGCGATCCAGTAGACCGGGAGCGGGATGCGGCGGCGGGGCTCGTAGGGCTCGAACCGCTCGTCCTCGGGCGGCGGCGCGGTCACTTGCCCACCTGCCCCACGGCATAGCCGTCGTCGCGGATCGCCTTGGCCGGCGCGGGATAGGTGTGGTCGAGCGAGAGGAGGTAGGCGACGAGCTCGCGCGCCGCCGGCTTGGCGACGACGACCTTGCCCACGATGCGCGCCTTGGGCGGCAGCCAGACGACGACGTCGCCGGGAGCCGCCCGATCCTTCACCTCGAAGAGGAAAGGATAGGCCGGCATGATGCTCCACGGCGAGACGGCGCGAGGTTGGTACAGGTGAGTCAGCTGCCAGGAGGCACTCGGCAGACGCGCGCCGACGTTGAACAGGTCGGGCCCGGTCCGCATCGTGCCCATCAGGTGCGGATAGTCGTGCGCATAGTCGGCGGCGACCGAGGGGCGACCCCAGCCGCGCTCGGCGTCGGGCGCCTGGTCGGGGGTGCGCGGCTGCTGGCTGTGGCAGTAGACGCAGCCCATCGATACGTAGACCTCGCGTCCGCGAAGCTGCTCGGCGGTGTATGGCTGCAGGCCGGCCGCGGGCACCTCCCGGCCGATCTGCAGCTTGGGGCCGACCACCAGCATCAGCGTCGCGAAGGCGAGGATGACCATCGACAGGATGACGAGCGGGACGGCGCGGTTCATGCCGCGACCGCCGCACGCGAGGCCGAGCGGGGCAGGAGGATGGCGGCGACGTTGATCGCGAACAGGAAGTGGCCGAGCGTCATGATCGCACCGCCGAGCGAGCGGCCCTCGAGGAACGGCTTCAGCAGGATCACGCTCGCCGAGAAGGGGCGCGAGGCGTCAAGCATCGCCTCGCCTTCGAGCCAGCCGCCGATCGTCAGCGCCGTGAAATAGAGCGCGAAGCCCACGACCACGCACCAGAAGTGCGCCGCGATCAGCCCCGGCCACGGCCATGGTCGCCCGGTGATCCGCGGCATCATGTAGTAGACACCGCCGAACATGATGAAGCTGGCAAAGCCATAGGCGCCGAGATGGGCATGGCCGATCGTGAACTGGGTGAAGTGCGTGACGGTGTTGATCGAGCGCAGCGCCTCCAGCGATCCCTCGAACGAGGCAAGCGTGTACATGATCGCGCCGAGCGACACGAAGCGCAGCGGCAACGAGGCGCGGAACGCCCACAGGTTCCGCGCGACGACGACGTGCTGGTTGATGGCGACCGCGAGCACGGGCACGAACATCATCACGCTCTGCACCACCGAGAGCGTCACGACCCAGGTCGGCACCGGGCCGCCGATCAGGTGGTGAATGCCGACCTGGCTGTAGAACAGTGCCAGCGCCCAGAAGCCGAGCAGCGAGAGCGCATAGGAATAGACCGGCTTGCCGATGATCTTGGGGATGAAATAATAGGCCGCGCCGAGCCCGAGCGGGGTCAGCCACAGCCCCAGCACGTTATGCGCAAACCACCAGTTTACCGTGGCCTGCTCGGCGCCGACAAAGACATAGGGGATGTTGGCGATGATGAAGAGTGCGGGGAACCACATCATGCCCGCGAGATAATACCATCCCGAGACGTAGATGTGCTCGACCTCACGCGAGAAGGCTGTGCGCAGCAGTGGGTAGACGGTGAGCGCGCCGCCGACCGCGAGCAGCCCGTCGATCTGCCACGGGATCTCCAGCCATTCCTCGCCGTCGTTCCATCCGCTCGCGATCGCAATCAGCCCGGCGACGAGGCCGATGTTCCACAGCATCGCGCCCCAGGTGATGAACCCCGCCGATCGCAGTGGCGTCCGGAACAGGCGCGGCGTGATCCAGGTCGCAGTGGCGATGCCCGCCAGCGACAGCCAGCCATAGATGACGAGGGTGAGGTGCAGCGTGCGCACCCGCCCGAAGGTCAGCGCCGCGCTGCCGTCGAGCCAGTCGGGCATGTGCAGCTTCAGCGATGCAATCAGGCCGAACACCGAGCCCAACACCAGCCACAGCACCGCGGCGACGAGCAGCAGGGTGACCGGTCGCGCCGTCGACGCATCGATCGCCGTCCGCTCTCGGTCGATCGCCTCGCCCGATACGGTTGGATCGTCGAGTTCGCCTTCCTCGCCCTCGTGGAAGATCACGCGCGCCTGGCGCTGGCCGAAGGCGAACTGGCCGCTCGAGATCGCCCAGATCAACGCCGCCAGCCCCGCCACCGAGACGAGAAAGCTGATCGTGAGAAAGAGGCCGATGGTCAGCACGTGGGTCGGGCGATCCTTTCGAGGGTGACTGAACGCTAGCCGCGCAACCAGCGCGGCGTCCAATCATGATTGCCGATCGGAACGGTCGCCAGAAGCTGTTGGTATTCGACCGAAGCGAAGCATAGCTTCGCGAACAAGAGAGCACAGGAGGCTTAGATGCGGACGATGATGAAGGCGATGATGGCGGGGGCGCTGCTGGCGTCCGCGGGTTCGGCGATGGCAGCGGATATGCCACAGGGGTTCTGGACGACGCCGACGATCCAGGGCTACGGCAAGATCCATTATCTGGCGAACGCGGCCTACAAGCCCGACCCCAAGCAGACCTACCGCATCGTCTTCGCGGTGACGCAGGGCGCGAAGGCACCCGGCGATGTCAACGCCTCGCTCGATCACGTTGCCCGGACGGTGAACCTATATGTGGCGGCCGGTGTGCCGCTCGATCACCTGAAGTTCGTCGCGATCACCTATGGTCCGGCGACGCCGTTGGCGCTCGACGACGCGCAGTATCGCGCCAAGTTCGGCGTTGCCAATCCCAACCTGCCGCTGATCGCGGAGCTGCGCAAGGCGGGGGTCGATGTCGCCGTCTGCGCGCAGGCGGTAGCCGAACACGACTTCCAGTACGATTGGGTCGATAAGCGGGTGACGCTCGCGCTGTCGGGTCTCACCACCGTCACCACGCTGGAGCATCAGGGCTACGACCTGATGCAACTGTGACCTTCGGCAGGGAGACAATCAATGGCAAGCACATGGCGCGCGGCGATCGCCGCGCTGGCACTGACGGTCGCGACCGGCGTTCCGGCGATGGCGCAGGACAAGAGGGTGGAGAGCGTGACCGATCTCGGCGTCTACCCGCCGTGGCAGGAAGGGCGCAACGACGACGCAGTCGATCGTGGCTTTGGCTTCACGATCGCGGATGCCGACAATCTCGCCGACTTTCACGGCAATCCGCAGAACCCGCTGCTGTCGCTCTATGTCGGCGGCAACTACTTCTTCGCGATGGCGCCGCTGGTTGCGGCGTTCGAGGCGAAATATCCCGAGTATCGCGGGCGGCTGTATTGGGAGACGATCCCGCCGGGGCTGCTGGTCCGCCAGATGCAGGCGGGCGGCACCGTCACCGTCGGCAACATGACGTGGACGGTGAAGCCCGACGTCTATCTGGCCGGCGAGAAGGCGGTCGAAAAGCAGATCGAGGCGGGGCTGCTCCAGGGGCCGGTCGTTCCTTACGCCACCAACACGCTGGCCATCATGGTCCCCAAGGGTAACCCGGCTGGCATCAAGGGCCTTGCCGATCTTGGTCGGACGGACGTCAAGCTCGCCATGCCCAACCCCGAATTCGAGGGGATCGCCCGGCAGATCGAAGCTTCGCTGACCAAAGCGGGAGGCGCGTCGCTCGCCGACGCCGTCTATAAGACCAAGGTCAAGGACGGCTCGACCCAGCTCACCCACATCCACCACCGGCAGACGCCGCTCTGGCTGATGCAGGGCAAGGCGCAGGCCGGGGTGACCTGGCAGTCGGAGGTCGAGTTTCAGAAGCAGGCGGGACACCCCATTGAGGGCGTCGACATTCCTGCGGCCGACAACACCACCGCGATCTACGCCGGCGCCGTGGCGAAGAATGCACCGCATCCCGAGGCGGCGCGGCGCTGGCTCGCCTTCGTGCGCTCGCCCGAAGGGCTGGCGATCTTCGAACGCTACGGGTTCAAGCCTTATACCGGAGCAATGAAATGAAGGCGGCGCTGCTCGCTTCGCTGGTGATGCTCGGCATAGGCACGCCGGCGTTGGCCGAGACGATCCACGTCTACGGCCCCGGTGGTCCCGCCCCGGCGATGAAGGAGGCGGCGGCCGCATTCGGCAAGGCCAACGGCGTCGAGGTGATCGTCACCGCCGGCCCGACCCCGCAATGGTCCGACGCGATGAAGGCGGATGGGGACGTCGTCTACAGCGGCTCCGAAGTCATGATGAGCGACTTCGTGTCGACCTTCGACGGTCTCGTGCTGCCCAATACTGTCACGCCGCTCTATTTGCGTCCGGCCGGTATCCTGGTCCGTCCGGGCAACCCCAAGCGCATTCGTAGCTTCGCCGATCTGTTGAAGCCTGGCATCAGGATCGCGGTCGTCGACGGGGCCGGGCAGCAGGGCATGTGGGAGGATATCGCGGGCCGCAACGGCGACATCGCGACGGTCAAGGCGTTCCGACGCAACATCGTGCTTTATGGCAAGAACACCGCGTTGGCGCTGAAAGGCTGGAAGGCCGACCCGACCATCGACGCGTGGGTGACCTTCCCGATCTGGGCAAGGGCAAATCCCGGTGTCGCCGACGTGGTGCCGCTGGACGCGAACCGGCTCGTCTACCGGGATGCAGGCGTCGCGCTGACGACGCGCGGGCAGGGCAAGGCCGGTGCGCAGGCATTCGTCCGTTTCGTCGCCGGGCCGCAGGGAGCCGCGATCTTCCGCAAATGGGGCTGGCAGTAAGGCCGTGTCGTCTCGATGGACGCGCGCGATCAGCCGATCCGCGCGAACATCGCGGCTCCGCTGAGGCCCGCAACTTTGCTACTCCCACGGTCGATCCGATCACGGACATGACGGATCGGGTGCACCGCGCTGAACGCGGCGAACAAGGTACGGACCCGCTCCTCGGCGGCATCGTCGGCAATGCGGTAGTGGATTTGGCGCGCCTCGCGACGCGTCACGACCAGCGCGGCCCGGCGCAGCTCGGCAAGCTGCTGGCTGAGCGCGGGCTGGCCGATGCCGGTTGCCTCTTCAATCTCGCCCACCGCCCGCTCACCGTCGAGTAGGACAGAGAGGATCATCAGGCGCTGGGGCTGGGCGAGCGTGCGTAGCCGCTCCACCATCGCATCGGCCTGCGAACGATCGAGGCTCATGTGTCGGGCCTCAGCCGGTGAAACCAGTCCGCCTTGCCGTCGACCGGAAGGGCGGGTGGCGACAATACCTCGTCGCCGGGATGCCAGCCCGCAGGGGTCAGCGCGTCGCCTTTCGACACCCGCTGGAGCGCCTGCACCGTGCGCAGCATCTCGTCGACCGACCGGCCGACGTTCATCGGATACCAGTTGGTCGCGCGGACCACGCCCTCCGGATCGATAAAGTAGGTCGCGCGCACCGCAGCGGAGTCGGTCGCCGCGGCGTCGAGCATCCCGTAGGCACGCCCGACCGCCATCGACAGGTCTTCCACGACGGGGAACGGCACCTCGACACCCGACAGCTCGCGGATCGCGCGCATCCAGGCGACGTGGCTGTAGAGGCTGTCGACCGACAGACCGAGCAACGCACAGTCGATCGCCTCGAACGCCGGCGCTGCCTTGGCGTGTGGATCGGCGTGGAAAAGGGACCCCGGTAGCGGGGTGATCGGCGTCGAAAAGGGACCCCTCATCCCGGTGGTCTAGGCTGCTCGCTTGGCGGTGTGTCAGGCGGCGAGATCGGGATGCTGGT
>Ga0209816_1003360_pt1 | contig 10996 bp, 8 predicted proteins | sample CoawatmetaG01DNA_FD_187509 | JGI IMG/M metagenome (GOLD analysis project Ga0209816, IMG submission 187509) | Marine microbial communities from the West Antarctic Peninsula - Coastal water metaG017-DNA (SPAdes) (version 2) | ecosystem: Environmental > Aquatic > Marine > Coastal ... | reverse complement strand
ACTATTAGAGCTAAGTATTGCTGGATAAGTAATTATTAAAAGAGATAGGTATGCAGTAAATTTATTCATAATTGTCATGTATAGTTATATGAATATAATAAACCAATTTTATAAATTAAATCTATGATTAGCTCAGCATTATCAATTCTTTTTATAAGCTTTTTTGCATCCATAACATTTAACGGATTCTTTAGGAATATTGCTAAGAAAAAAGGAATTCTTATTGATATTCCAGATAAAAGTAGAAAATTTCATTTTAGAGCCACTCCTCTGACTGGAGGTATATCTATATTTACAGCAATGATCGTCAGCGGAGTATTGCTGAACGGCTTAACGCTAGTTCCAGTAGAAAGAAGCATTGATGAAGGGCTTCTCAAAAGTGCTGATTTTTTCGATCAAACTGCAAGTAATAAATATGAAGTTGAGAAAAAAGAATACGAGGTTAAGGTAAAGAAAAACGTAAACTCCAATTCTGTAAAGGTTGATGTTGGTCTTATTAATCAACCCGCCTCTTCAGTTGAAGTAACTCCTAATGCAGACGGAAATTTTAATGTACTATTTCCGGATGGCTCTAGTGAAGTTTATAGCTATGAAAATGGACAAGTTAAAAGCGTTTCCTCTCAGCTGGAAGGATATCTCTCTCCATTAGTTAAAAATAGTTCGAGTTTAAAGATTGATAGCGTTGGTCTTGCTATGTTTATCTGTGGTGGCTTTATTGTTTTCTTTATGATGATTGATGACTTTATAGGAATAAAAGCGTCTATTAGATTGTTATTCCAAGGCTTAGTTACATATTTATTCATTTTAATGTGTGATGAGTCTATTATTAATTTAGGAAATTTAGCTGGATTTGGTGACATTCAACCTGGAATATACTCAACTATTTTTACCATTTTCTGTGTTGTTGGTCTGATGAATGCTTTTAATATGATTGATGGTCTAAACGGAATCTGTGCATCATTTGCACTCATACCAATGCTTATATTAATGTTTTTTGGATCTGTAAAGTATGGTTTATTGATACCAATAGGCGCCCTAATAGGTTTTCTTTCCTATAACCTGGGTTGGTTTGGTAAAAGAAGGGGGGTATTTTTAGGCGATAGTGGCTCAAACCTACTTGGATTTATTGTTGCAATACTGTGTATTAATCTTAGTCAAAGTGAACAAATCATAAATCCAGTAACTGCACTTTGGCTTGTGGCTATACCTTTACTTGATTGCGTTGGTGTAATGGGGTCAAGGTTACTTAAAGGCATTGGGCCATTTAAACCTGGAAGAGATCATCTTCACCATAAACTTCTTGATTTAGGGCTTACTCAAAATAATATACTTGCCGTATTTATCGCATCATCGTTTGGGTTAGGTTTGGTTGGTTGGATGTTTGAGGTGGTATTCCCCAACAAAGAATACCTATCTTTTTATTCATTTATAATATTTACTATCGCTTACTACATAACTAAAAATACTATTTTAGAAAAAAATGCTCAATTTATTTAAAAAGAAAATCCCAGAAAAAGAATTAACCATACCTGTATTTGAGGTAGAGCTTATTGGATCAGTTCTGGCCTATGAGATTGCAAGGTCAGATGGTGAAATTAGCGATGATGAAGCAGCTCTTCTTCTAGGAGAGATAAAGAAAATTTCAGAAAAAGTTGGTAAGGATGAGAAAGATATTCTCAAATTAATAGAAACTTACAGCAATGATAGTGTTTCATTTTATGAATTCATTGAAGATATAAACAAACACTTTACAAAAGAAGACAAAATTTTATTAATAAGTTTTCTTTGGGACGTAGCTTACGCTGACTCAAATCTTGATGTGGACGAGGAGAGGCTTATTAGAAGAATAGCTGATCTTATAAGAATCAAAGACATGGATGTATTAAAGCTGAAAGATAGAGCTAAAAATTAATTTAGTAACTCTGTTTAATACTCTATAAAACTAGCATTATCTTTTAAGAATTTCTTAGATTCACTCCTAATACAACTTCCAGGATAGCTATTTATATATTCATCATATAAATCATCGCCAACAAATGTAAGCATCTGGAGTAAAACTACACATTTCTCTAAATCTGTAACATCAGTTTCTTTATGAAGATCACTTACTAATGATTCAAATGAGGCTGTATCTGAGCTCATCTTGAGATTAGCCCTGTTATCTAAGATAATAAAATTAGATTTATCTGGGTCATTGTAAGCATTCCATTTAATTGAATTAGTTGACTTGCCCGGAGTGCCCTCTCTAGCAAAATTAGCCCAAAACTTCATCATGTTTTTTGAGGTGAACTTTTTTGATGGTCCTCTTGGGTATATTAAAAAACCATAATCACCGACTAACTTATTATTTCCCGTTAAAAGTGGTATCTCTGTAGCATGAGCAGCCCCAATAAGCTTCTTAAAATCACCCACAACAAACCTTCTATGATCATCCCAGTCAAATCTATAGGCAAATAAAATTTCGTTGCCTGCTTCTTTCATGCCTCTTAAGGGGCCATCAACGCCTCTTAGCTTCCATGCAGAGCTTCTATAGTGGTTAAATATCTCGAATGCGGCCTCATCTTTCAATGAAACCTTAGGGATGCCTAATAACTTACCTATCGGTGAAAATTTTAGGTCTACAAAATACTCAGCAGATCCTAGCCAAAGCTTAACCTCATCACGGTTAGAGCCAGCAATCGTAGGGACAATATTTAAGTGCTCTTTGCTTGCTAAAGCCTTTCTCAATCCCATAACTGGAATCACGATTCCATCAGCTGTCATTAAAGGAATATCTTCATAGGAAGGTCTTTTTGCATAGTGACTAAAAAAATCTTTTGCAGATAGGTCTAATAGAATTTTTCTTAGTTCTTTTTTATCTAAGCTGGATTGATTGATCTTTATAGCATTTTTTTGCAAAACTCTGTCGACAATATTGAAACTCGAATAATTTGAGGTGGAGCTGTAACTGTCTTGTTTAAAAGCTAGGTCTGATTGAATTGTAGTTGTGTAGCCTGACTGAGAAATAGCTTTATGAAATAGTCCTTTTGCTTCTTTTGATGCTAATAGAGAAAATACATTGTGGCCACCAGCAGATTCACCAAAAATAGTGACATTGCTGGGATCTCCTCCAAATAGAGATATATTAGACTGAACCCATTTCAAGGCCTCAATAATATCTAAAGTTCCAAAATTAGATGTTTTATCAAGACCGTTTTGTAAATCTTGAATAGCCGGATGGGTAAACCATCCAAATGGCCCTAGTCTATAATTTATAGTTACGACAATAACATCATGACGTTTAACCATTTTTGAAAAATCATAAAGGTCTTTTAATCCTGATGTATTTCCACCTCCATGGATCCAAAACATTACGGGAAGTTGTTTGTCAGATAAATTTTTAGGAGCTTTGATATCTAGATAAAGACAATCTTCAGTCCCAGAAAAATAGCCCTCACCCTCTGAACCACCCATGCCAGATGGCCTTTGAACACAAAAATTATCATCTTTAGGTAATAAGACTCTTTCAGAATTGGTAATTTCTCTAGGTGCCTTCCATCTAAGACTTCCAACAGGCGGTTTCGCATAAGGAATGTCATCCCAATTTAGAACACCGGAGTTAACATAGCCAGAAGAGACGCCCGAAGAGGTTTTTATTTCAGAATCTGCCGCACTTAAGATTGCAGAAAGTAACAAAGTTGATATTAGTATTTTATGATCCATGAACTATGAGCCCTGATGTATTGAAGTGGTAATTACCTTTTAATTAATTCTGAATATAGATTATACAACTAATATTATATATATTGTGTGTATATTAATCCTAGATACAAGGTGTAATCTGATAGGTTGTTGATTTATGGGTATTAACGTTAATATCTTAATTATTTGATATAAAAGCTTTACTGAAATAATAGGTTTTTATAAGTGTGTCTTAAAAAAAAACATTATTTATAACGAAATATAATTAAATAAGCTTATTTAAAAGTGATAATTTTGTTTAAAGGCAATATTTTAATATATAATCATTTTTTAGGTTGTTAATTCGCTTAAGGCAGTTTCAACTATTTAATCATTATTTAAAGGTATTAAGAAATGGCAAAATTTATAAAATCAAAGTTTAGAGTTATATGGGGAACAGTATTTAGTTTCTTTTATGGCATATTCGCTACAGATATCTCCGCTCAAGAAGCTGAAGATAATGCAAATGACGACACAGGATCTTCAGTAGAAGAAGAAGCAAAAGAAAAAGCATTAGATCCTGGGGCAATTGCTGCTGCTGTAGCTGCTGCTGCTGCTCTAATTGCTGCTGGTGGTGATAATGCTGCTGCAGCTCCTGCTCCAACACCAGCACCGACTCCTGCTCCAACACCAGCACCGACTCCTGCTCCAACACCAGCACCGACTCCTGCTCCAACACCAGCACCGACTCCTGCTCCAACACCAGCACCGACTCCTGCTCCAACACCAGCACCGACACCTGCTACAAGCACAAGTACAAGTACAACATCTGCTACAAGCACAAGTACAACACCTGCTACAAGTACAACACCTGCTACAAGTACAACACCTGCTACAAGTACAAGTACAAGTACAAGTACAAGTACAAGTACAAGTACAAGTACAAGTACGGGAACTTCTACTAGCACAGGTACTAGTACATAGAATTAGGGTAATATAAAAAAATAGCGGGTTCACCCGCTATTTTTTTGCCCAGCAATTTGAGCAATCAATTTAAAACCAAAATCCTCTGGTTAAAAAGCATAAGAATAATAAGCTATCTTAATAATGAAAAAAAATTTCACCTGTTAATAACAGGTGAAGGTTATTAGATACTTCTTTTATTTTATAAGTTGTTTGATATTGGATTTAATAAATAATAAAAACATAGTATATAAAAGACATTTTTAGCATTAGGGCCTACCTCCAGCCTTGCCTAAGCTCATTTAAGGATGAGTTATAGATTAGACCTCTAAGGTCTTTTTCAAATTCTAGCTTGGCTCCACCGTCTCTAGTTAAAGGTGAAAGCTTAAAATTACTATAGCCGCCTTGATAATCCTTTGAAAATAAATCCATTGGTATCTGGAAGTAGAAGCCTTTATCAAAACTCCCTTCGCCAAATAGCTCAGCAGAAACATTGGTTCTAGTAAAATATATACCGGCTTTAAACCCAGACCTTGTTCTCCTAGAAAGATCAAATGTAAAACCATCGTCTTTAGCGAGATACCTGCCAAAACTTATATTTGACTCTATTCCCATTGGAAGCAAATAACCTATATTAAGATGCGCAGTAGTTGTTTTATATTTTCTGAATTTAAAAGTCTGGTCGTATCCTCTTTGTTTAACATAGAAACCTTCAAAACTTATATTCAAATTGCTATTAAAAGGTTTATATAGCACTTGGCCACCTAAACCACCGAACATGGTTTCAAAAAGCCCCCCACTCAACTTTGCATATAAATCTTTCTTAGGAGACCAAATATAATCTAGTTGCATTCTTTTGATGTAAAGATCAGCATTTTTAAGATATTGAACTTTATCAGTTCTAACATGCTCCAATTTAGATGCTGGACCAGAAATAGTATCTTGAAAATTATTATATAAAGAGTAATTAATCTCTGATGAAAGCAAAAGACTCCTATTAAATTGAATTTCAGCAGTATTCTGAAGGTCCAAGCCCCAAAAATAAAATTTCTCAGGGTTTCCAATATTACTTACCAATACTGGACTAAAGGATGAAAAGACAGCGGGGAACTTTACACTGGGTTGAAACTTATAATTTTTATAACTATTCTTATTTCCTGAATCTAGCTTGGTGTATCTTTCTACAATCTCTATTGGAGTGTCTTTGCTATCATCAAGATGATTGGCAATATAGGTTATATTATTTAACTCTACCCCTACATTGATATGACTAATATTGATTTGGCTTAAATTAATATTATGCTCCTTAGAAATTTTACTTGCTATAGAACCACTATAAGACGAAGATCTAATAGCATTCCTGTGCTGTGAAGTTGATATAGCAATATCTAGTTTTTCTTTGGAGAGAGAGGCTGTTTGTAATAATAAATTATTGTTATTTAGGTTATGCAATAAATCCTCGTAAAAAATCATTTCTGTCTTTTCACTATTTTCTCTTGTTTCAATGATTGGGTCGAATTTTGGTTTACTTCGAAGCTTTCCATTAAACGTAGCTCCAATAGTGAAGCTAAGATTAAAGGTATTACCTTTTATATAGGAAGCATCAATAGTCAAAAATTTATTAACTGGATAGCTTAGACCTATATTAATATTTGATTCCTTCTCTCTAAGCTCATACGAAGCACTACGTCTATTTTGAGCAGAAAAATCCATATAATCAAATGGGTCATATTCAACCTTCATACTTAACCCATTTGCTTTAGGGAAAATATACTCAACTCCTCCAAACATAGCCGCATCACCCCTAAACCACTTATCATAAGATGGTGTTCCTCCTTGATCATAGTTAGAAGATCTTTTTCGTCTAACATTAAGACTATCAGATAAAAAAGATAATGGGTTATTGAAGGAGCTTTCTCCAGTAAACTTACCCCAACCCGTGCCCAGAGTGATTTTTATATCTCTTAATTCTTGCGTTGCAACGATATACTCTCTAGTGAAGTATCCAGTTCCTGCAAAATCATCCAGACCGACAGCAAAATGTGGTCTATTGTTATTTTTTGGTGTGTATTTAAACTTTACATTAAATCCTTTATCTAGATAATGACCTGCAACGTTATTACCCTCCCATTTCAAATCAGAAGGCCTGTAATAAAAATAGCTTGCTTCAAGCCAATCAAATGGAGACACAGACAAGGTACCAAATTTCCAAATATCATTTTTATTGAAGGTAAAAGAAATAGTACCTTCTTTTTTAGAATCAGCAGTAGGTGTTTGTATTAATCCAACTTGCCCAAATGAATTATATGAAGTGCCTAAGCCTTCATAATTATCTAAATAATCAGCACTTAATGAAAGAGTAAAAATTAATGAAAAAAAAATCTCATACTTTTTTGCTAGTTATTGCTATTTAAAACGCTTAAAGCTGTAAGACTTGTCGCCATGGCACTTACAATTGGGGCCCATATTGATGCCACAAGAGCTGGATCTCTTGAGAGTACCTCTCTAGGTATGTAAATAACACTACCTGGATAGATTAAAATATGATTACCTCTTTTATTTAAAAAAGATAATCTCGATGTATTTTGTAATCTATTCAACTGACCATTAGGATGCACTACATAAATATTTGTATTATCTGCACTTTCTAATGCGCCTCCAGCAGACATTAAGTAATCTTGAATGCTTTGTCCTGGCTTGTATCTAAGGGAGCCTGGATTATTTACCTCACCGAAAATATAAATCTGCTGTGTGATTGAAGGAATGATCACACTATCACCATCTTCAAGATTAGTATCAAGCTCTGGAGAGGCATTAATAACATCAAGATCAAATTCAGCCATTACCCTTCCGGATATAGTAGATTTTTTTAATTCTGCAAGAATAAATGGGAGAGATTCAGAGGCAAATAATGCATCTCCTTTACTAATTAATTTTTGAATAAAAGAGGTATATAACTTATCTACTGATGCAGCATTAATACTAGCAGCTCTATTATTATTTAGAACTCCACTAAATGGATAAGCATCATCCTTATACCCCTCAGCTTTCTCTATTAAAGAAGATAAGGTCTCACCTTTTGAAATAACATATGTACCAGGATTATTTACAGCCCCTGAAATAGTTACTTTTTTACGAACATAAGACCTAACATTCAAACGATCACCAGAAAAAGGTTTTATTGAAGATAAATCTTTTACATCAGATATTTTTATAAACTCAACCTCCTCCTTGTTCAACCTCTCCACTCTCAGTGAATCCTTATCTGCTGATGTAGAAAAACCATTGGCATAAGAAAATAAGTCAGAGTAATCTTCATCAGAAGTTAATTCATAGATACCTGGTCTCTTAACTGCTCCAGAGATAGTAATGAGATCATTGCTAGGTTTTATTAAAATACTATCACCAGACCTTAATCTTTGACCAAAACCTGATTTGCCGTGAATGAAAATATCGTACAAATCAACTGTATTAATAACTATATTCTCTCGAATGAGCTCAATTTGTCTATAGCTACCCTTTTCATCTATTCCTCCAGCCATACTGAGGGCATGAAGTAAGTTTGAGTTTCCATTTAACGTATATATTCCTGGGTTGTATGCATTACCAGTAATTAAGACCTGTATATCTCTTATGTTTATTAGAGTTACAAATGCCTCTATTCCTATGTATGCATTAGCAATCTTATCTTTAATTAGGGAGCTAACCGCATCCAAAGATAGACCTGCAACTGATATTTTGCCTATTTCTGAAATATTGACAGACCCGTCTCTTTTAATAGAAAGCTTTTCAATCGAGTTTTTTTGACCAATTAGTTGTATCTCTAGGGTATCTCCAAAATCTAAGATATAAGAACTATCAAAATTAGGCTCATTTATAGGCATGAATGAAGTCTGCATCATGTCAAATATCTGAGCACCGAATCTATTAGAGTCAATAGATGGTTTATTTATCATAGAAGATGGTCTTCTATAAACCGGTGTATCTTTTACTTCTTTTTCAGCCATTTTATCTAATACATCCCCTCTAACACTCTCAGGAAGACTTGCTAGATATGCCTCATCTAACTCTTGAGAATGGAGACCTGCTGACGCTAAAAGTAGTGCAGATAAGAATATTTTTTTCATTAGTTTATGTTCTCTTTTATTTTATTTGAAGGTTTAAAATTTAATTTATTCAGTTCAGGTATTATATACGAATCTTGTGTTTTTGGGTTCCTGCCAAGGCGTTCGGGAGTTTTCTTAAAGCTAAAAGAACCAAAACCACTTAATTTAACTAATCTTGATTTAGATTTATTTTTTATTGCTAATAAGAATGATTCCAATATGCTTGTCGCATCTCCAGCAGAAACTAAAGATTTTTTACTTATATTTTTTATTATATTGGTCTTACTAAAATTCATATAACTATTTATATTCCTGGAATTGAAATTCCTTCAATTCTTAGAGATTGGCTCACGATATCATTATAAACTAATTCAATTTCAGCTGAGTTCAAGGTTGTTTTTTTAGACTGAAAAACAAATCTAAATCCAATCTTAATTTCTTCCTGTTTCTCATTTTTAAAGTAATCAAAAATATAAACATTTTTTATAATCTCGCTTTGATAGTTTAGCAATAAATCCTGAAGCTCTTTAGTTTTGCTGAAATCTTTTATTGAGTATGATATATCTTTAGAAGAGGACGGTAAGTCGGAAATAGGATTGAATTGAACAAATCCTTCTGGAGATTTAGATACTTCATTGTAGGAAAGAATGTCAGAAGAAAACTTATCAATATCTACTTCCAAGGTAACTATTTCATTCTTTATTTTTGTATTTAAAAAATCTCTTGATACTATTTTAAAATCAAACACTTCGTTTGGAAGTATTTCTTGAAATAAGGTTGTGAGGTATTTCTTATTAATTTTTTTTGAGAAATCCTCGTAATTGAGGCCAACTCTTCCACTTGCGATTATTGACAGATTTCTTTTCTTATTAATACCATTGCTAGATGAATAAACATCTGATATCTCAAACAACTTGATTGAGTCTTTTTGTCTTCTTTCATTGAATAAAAGATTGTCTATCAAGGAATTGGTAATATTTGTTCTAAGGTACTCCCTATTTGAGTCCAATGGATTATCAACTCTTATTGCCTCTTCTGAGGATAAATTAATAAATGGGGAGTTGATAACTTCATAAAATCCATGATCTAGTAAAAAAAATCTTAATTTATTTTCAATAGCTTTATGGCTTGCCTTCTCATTTTTTGGAATATTTATCTCTGATACTGCAATATTGTCATAACCAATAACCCTGGCTACCTCTTCCGCTAAATCATTTTGAGTTTTAATATCGCTTCTAAATGATGGGACTTTAATAAAACCTTCCTCAACAACAAACCCTAGTTTTGAAAGGTAATCTAAGTACTCTTTTTCACTTATATTAATTCCGATAATTTGATTTATTTTTTTAACATTAACTGTTATCTGATGGATTGGGTTATCTTTGGATTTATAAGAAATAATAGACATATCTTTTATATTTGCGTGCTCACTAACAAGCTTGATAAACCTTCTGAGCACCCTATCATGACTATCAGGGTCAACACCCCTTTCAAATTTGTGAGATGCCTCTGATTGAATATCATACTTTACAGATTTGCCTATAATTGCTTCTGGTTGAAAGAATGCACATTCAATAATAACTGTCTTCGTATTAACAGAGCATGATGTGCTCTTACCACCAACAACGCCTGCAAGATTAATGACTTCACTATTTAATGAAAAAACTGCATTTTTACCTGTAAGAGCAATTTTTTTATCAAGCAATGTTTCAAATCCTTCATTCTTTTCTATTTCATGGAATAGTAACTTGCCCTTAATTGTATTTGCATCATAGCAGTGAGTGGGCTGACCAGTCTCATAGGACAGGTAATTAGAAACATCAGTGAAGAAGTTATTTTTATTTAGCCCTAGATCTAAAAAATAATTATTTAAAGAGTCTTTATATATTTCTGGGACATGATCAATTTCTAATTTTAGAAAAGAGACTTGAGGGCAAATACTTTCTGATAAGTTTTCAAAATCTATCAGAAGTTCGTTTAGTTTTTCAGTAAATACCTCTTGATGGAGGTCTACTGTATAAAAAACTGCTAAATCTCTTAGTAAGCCATTTATTGATAGACAGTCTCCTCTATTGGGAGTGAATTCCATATCAAAAATATTACCGTCTATTTCATGCTCATGGCCAAGTTGAAATAAACGATCAGATATTTGCTCAATACTCGGGTTTTCTTCAATGTGTTGAACTAGGTGACTGTATGCTATTTTCATTTGAACTGACTCAAGAAATCTAAGTTAGACTTATAAAACTCTCTTATATCTGTTACCC
>Ga0209816_1003358_pt1 | contig 10997 bp, 6 predicted proteins | sample CoawatmetaG01DNA_FD_187509 | JGI IMG/M metagenome (GOLD analysis project Ga0209816, IMG submission 187509) | Marine microbial communities from the West Antarctic Peninsula - Coastal water metaG017-DNA (SPAdes) (version 2) | ecosystem: Environmental > Aquatic > Marine > Coastal ... | reverse complement strand
CAAACTTACTCTTTTGCTAACCCTTGTGAAAATCAATTTGGTCGGCGCATTCTCCCCGAAGTCTATCCGAGCTTCGAGCCGCAAAGAATGTTCAATAGAAATGGCAGCGAAATCTCCTTCGACGAATTCGATCGAGTGACAGCCATGAGAGATGCAGCCAACCGCAGCTTCGAATTTAAATACGATCGCAAAAGCGGAGAACTGAACCAGGTCAAAAATGAATATGGCACCTGGCACAGACACAAGCACACTGATGAATGGAGATCTGACAATGGTGGCAAATGGCGGGGCGAGATCGAAGTCAATGCCCGCGGCTATTCATATACCAACTATGACCCCAATCAGGGCCGCGGCGATCGCACAGTCTACCGACCAGACGGTAGCAAAGCTGTTGAATATTTAGGACCCAACCGTGAAGTCGTCTCCCGCCATAGAGAAGACAGAAATGGCAATATCGCCGACGAAGACTTTCGCCAGGGCAAAATCAAATATATTATGAATAACGGACGCCGAGCCGATCGTGACCTCAACGACAACTCAGTAATTGTATTTGACCGCGAAGGCAACTTGACGGCCATGAGAGATGCTGGCGGCAAAAAATTCAACTTCTCAGACTTTGACGATCGCGGCCGACCACAATCAATCAAAGACGAAAGAGGCAGCTGGACTCGTCATGGACAAGATCGCTGGATCAATAATGCCACAGGCAAAAGCTGGCTTGGTGAAGTCGAGATTGATAAAAATGGAGTCTACTCTTATAGCGAAAATGGCCGCAAAGTGACTCACAGTCGCGATGGAAAAACCATAATTAATGACCGCGGCATCATCAGCACTGTTGATAAAGACGGCAGCAAAATCGATAGTTTTGTCGATGGTGATAGAGTTCAAGATGGTGCCAAAGCAGCAATTCAATTTAAGGTGGTCAAAGGCGAAACAAAAATGGGCGTCTTAAATACATTTGGTGCTGAAGCCGAAATTGTGCACGGTAAAGACGAAACCCATGCAGTCATACATAGCAAGCCAGACAGCGCCGTAAGAGCCATGCAAGAAGGGCGAGTTGTCTATAGCTTCAACCACAACGATAGGAACAATCGCGCCGGCAACGCCGATATTATTCTGGCACCAGCAGAAGTGGCGATGCTCGACCGCTACAGACGAAGCAACCCCGACCAAGATATTGTCGTCATGGCCTGCTATGACAAGCAAGCCCACGGCACCAGATATCAAATCTACGGCGGCCTTGATTTGGCTAGCAGCAAAACCGGTGACACCATAAAAGCAGGTGAGATCATCGGCCGTGCTGGCGACCAGGGCTATACCTATGCCGCTCGCAGACAAAGACTGACTGGTAAATCAGTAGACTTGATGATTCAAGGGCAGCGCTAGCAAATTTATATCTAGACAGCAGGTTTATATGTAGACAGCAAGCAGCAATTATTCAGTTTTTCACGACGGGGCAGATATTGCGAGCGTTATAAACAGTTATAGCGCTCGCGATCATCTGAATTATTCTTATCAAAATAAATAGAGAGTCGGTAACCATGTCAGCAGAAAGAGAACACTTAGAGAACCATAAAAGCAAAGAGCTCAGGCAAAAGACCGAGACTAATCACCTTCTGGATTCTCACAGCCAGAGCCACAAAAAAGCAGACACACCAAAGGCAATAACAGCCCCTTCAGATAATGGCAAAGCAGCAGAAAAACACTTACCTCATTTAGAGATCTTTGACCATAAAAAGCTACAAGATAAAGTTGTCGACGGCAACCACAAGCACAAAGCCGAAGAGCGCCTACAGGCCGCACACAGCCTCTACAAAAACAATCACAAACAATTTTCGCAAAGCGATCATAGTGGAAAAAACCATCACTATAAAATAGTCGAACAAAAGAACGAAAAAACTCACGCCACTAGAATCGCCGTATTCGAAATTGACGGTAAGAATGCTCGACTCACCCTCGATGGCACCATGGACCAGAGCGGGAAATTTGCTGCCGCTAAAGAGCAATCTAGACAAGAAAATAGAGCCGAAAACAAACGAGAAACTAAACCAGAAGAGGAAGTTAGAAACAGAGAAAGAAGGCACATCGAAAGAAAACATATCGAGGAAGACTCCCCAAGCCATAGAAGACATAGACGGCAGCGCGAACATGCTGGGCAAAGCCACCGTTCAGCCCTCGATAGCTACTCACCCCCTTGGCACAGCGACGCTAGCAACAGCGAAAGTGCCCGCCAAGCATTTGCCCAAGGGGCAAATCAATATCTAAATCTGCCTAGCGATCGCCTAATCAAGCTCGACAATGGCATGGTCTACTTACGCTCAAAACTTGCAGTAGATGCTGATGGTGGCTCAGACTGGCGCAACGACCGCTACGGCCAGGCCACCACGAGCCTCACCAATGCTGACGGCAGTGCTCTTGATGCCAATAGAGTCAACTATTTTGTGTTGCCCATGACTGACGAATACAAACAAATGGGAATCAAACTCGGTGACCTTGCCTGGGTACGCAATACTCGCACAGGCAAAATGGTAGCGGCAATTTTCGGAGATCACGGCCCCAAGAGAAAAATTGGCGAGGGCTCACAGGCCCTCTGTCGAGCTCTCGGCTTGAGCGGCGACCCCAATCATGGTGGCACAGACAAAAAAGAAATCGAATTTCTCATCCAACCTAATTCAGGCAACGGTAAAGGTGACATCGCCAAAGACCAGGGCATGATGGTGGCAAGGCTAGCACCGCCGCCTCAGGCCACTTCTAAAATAGGTGATCGCATTGTTGCCAGCGCCCAGGCCGCAGAGGGAGAGAAACTCTGGCGCTCAGAAGCTACAGCTACAAAAAACGGCCGTCTCGGCTGCGCCATATCAACCTCCGAAGTGCTAGCCCAAGCAGGTCTTGATATCAACAAAGAAACCGGAGCCTGTGCCCTGGTTGAGCAATTACAAGATCGGGGCTGGAATAAAGTAGCAGTCTCCCAAGCCCGACCAGGTGACGTAATATATGGCGCTAAACCAGGCAAAGCGGCAGCCGCAGGAGGTGGCAATGCCCATGTCGGTATCGTCGGCGAGCGCCAGGACGGCAAACTAATGGTTTATGCCAATGTCTCGGCCACCGGTCGCTGGACCCATGAAAGTGCTAACCGGGCCTTCAGCCCCAACCGTTTTGGCAATCAAATTTGGGCATTCCGTCCACCCCAGTCTTCGCAGGCATGATCTTGGGTTAAACTACTGCCATATGTCTAGCACTAAGTTTGGCCCCTTCAATCTAACCCTATCGCGCAAGGCAATTATTCTTGTCTCGGTGCCTCTAATTTTCGAATTGCTTTTCGTTGCTGGCCTGGTCACCTTATTGGAACAGGCAGAACATGAAAGAGCACGAGAAGCCCATGCCAGAGACGTGGCCACCCACGCCAATTCACTCTTGCGACTGCTTTTAGATGCTGGTATTTCCAGCATCCTGAGCTATTTAACCGAGTCTGAAAGTCATCGTCAGCGCTACCGTCATCTGGTAGACGTATTTAACAGCGAAGCGCGGCAATTAAAACTATTAGTGCGCGACAACGAACATGAAAGCGCTATTTTCAATCGACTAGCAGCTCTCAATGATATTTGTATAAAGCAATTGAGTGCCACCCATGAGCCAATGGTGAACGGTGACAAAGTCGCGCTCTTACAAAAGTGGATTTCGCTGCAAAAGAACCTCAATCAAATTTTTCTCTTGGCAGACCAATTAGTAGAAGAACAACAAGCTGTACAGTTAGAAAAAAAAGAAGCACAGATTCGCTACAGAAGCAGCGTCAAGCTCCTAATTTTCGTCGCTGTCATATTCAATATTTTACTGGCCTTTGTTTTAGTAGCCTACTACAACCGTGGTACCACGCGAAGACTCAAAGCTCTAGTGGCAAATACCAGACAACTAGCAGCAAATAAACCTTTAAATGCACCAATCAAAGGTGACAACGACGAGATTGCTGAATTAGATAGCACTTTTCGCTCAATGGCAGCAGCCTTAGCAGAAGCCCTGAGAAAAGAACGAGCAGTAGTGGAAAACGCCGTTGATGTGATTTGTTCTATTGATGAGCAAGAGCGTATAGCTAACGTCAACAATGCCGCCTTCAAAGTTTGGGGTTATGAACCAGAGCAGTTAATTGGCCTCAGGCTAAGTCAATTTCTCAATGGCGACCAGCTGCAAAACACCCAGCTCAAAATAAACGCCATTATCACAAGCAAAAGCGAAGGTACCTTCGAAAATCAAGTCAGGCACAAAGCAGGCAAATTAGTGGACATGCTCTGGACAGCGCAATGGTCAGAACAGGAAAAAGCACTTTTCTGCGTAGCCCACGACATCACTGAACGCAAAAAAATTGAAAGCTTAAAACAAGACTTTGTCGCCATGATTTCCCATGATTTACGCACGCCACTAACCTCAGTGCAAGGCTTTCTCGATCTGCTAGAAGTAGACGCCTACGGCACCATGTCAAAGGCTGGCAAAGAGAGCCTGGAGCTAGCCGAAATGAATATCGGCAGAGTTGTGCACCTGGTCAATGACATTCTCGATATTGAAAAACTAGAAAGTGGCATGCTTACTTTTCAACTGGAGGCCGTGGATTTAAATGCCGTAATTGTCAGATCGATAGAGTCAGTCACTGGTTTTGCTAAACAGCAAGGGGTGACAATCAACTACGAAGAAACAAATGAAAATATCGCAGTGATGGGAGACAGGGAACGCCTTACCCAGGTAGTAGTTAATCTGCTGGCCAATGCCGTCAAGTTTTCCGAAAAAAATGGTCTTGTTAGTGTTGTGCTAAAGGCCGACGAATCGGTAGTAGTAGAAATTATCGATAACGGTCGCGGAGTGCCAGAAAGTCAACGAGCTTCAATCTTTGAGCGGTTTCGCCAAGTTGAGAGCAGCGATGGTCGAGAGGGCACAGGTTTGGGTCTGGCAATCTATCGGATTTAGACAAGCAAGCCAAGGGCAGCAAATTTTGGTTTAAACTACCAAGAAAGCAGCAAGTTCAAAGTACAATCTAATAGATCTGGTATTAGAACGGGAGCGCTTAATGGCAAAAATCTTACTGGTAGAAGACGACGCCGGGCTCTGCCGTATGATCAACGATTGGCTCACCCTTGAGCACCATCATCTAGAAATCTCAACTGATGGCAAAGATGGTCTAGAAAAAATGCGTTTCTATCAATATGATCTGGCCATCTTCGACTGGTCTCTGCCGCAAATGTCGGGCATTGAAATCTTACATGAGATTCGCAAGCTAGGGCTCTCCACCCCGGTGATTATGCTCACCGGGCGCAATACCATTGTCGACAAAGAAGAAGGCCTGGACGCCGGGGCCGACGACTATCTAACCAAGCCTTTCCACATGAAAGAATTGAGCGCCCGGATCAGGGCCCTACTGCGCCGGCCAAGAGCCATGGTTGGCGAAGTATTTCAGTGCGGAGACTTAGTAGTCGATCGCGGCACCTATAAAGTAACAAAAGCTGGCACTGAATTAAAACTACTACCAAGCGAATATGCCTTGCTTGAATTTTTGCTGCGTCACCCTAACCAAGTATTTACGCAAGAAGCCTTATTAGACAGGGTCTGGTCTTCAGAGTCAGACGCCACCAGCAACGCGCTCACCACTTGCGTCAAACGCCTGCGTAAAAAAATTGATAGCGAAAATCAAGAATCAATCATCAAGACTGTCTACGGTGTTGGATATAAGTTAGAGATTTAATTGAGAAGAATCATCAACTTAAGCATCCTTCCAGAACGATTTCTTCCAGGGCGTAATAGAGGGGCTGCTCGACTTCAGCCGAGAAAAGCGAACGAGCAAACTGCCTGAGCTCGTTGTATGAATCCCACTGACACTCAAAGAGAATTTCAGGCGGGCATTTTTTCCAACCCAATAACTGTTCAACAAATGCTCTGCGACAAAAACCATCAGGACCATGCTCATAGAGCCAGAGAAAACAGTCTGCCAGTTCAGCGCCACCACTGTCAGCGGCAAGGTCCCGAAGTTCCATGCCAGCTGAATGAATTTCTTCCAGGGAGCGCAATTTCATAAGAGACTTGAGAATAAGAGCACTATCTTCAGGCAAATAATTGAAACGCAAAAGCTCCAAGGCCACTGGTATCATCGACCGATTAGCTCCCTGCAGAAGCTGAAGGGCCTTGCGCCGAACGTTGACCTCTCTTACATGAGACATGGCAGAAGCAGCTGCATGTACCAGCGCACGATTAGATGAATCAAGCAAAGCAAGCAGCTGGTCATTGACAAAGGGCACAGGCTGGCGCCAGAACAAGCGCAGATAGGCCAAGTGCTTAAACTCAGAGCGCGTTCTGAACAGCAACTGCAAAATCTTCCGACCGTCCTCTTCTGATAGTTCACGACCAGCGCGCCGAATTTGACCTGGTGACAAGGTGACATCTTCTCGCTCAATCCTTATCAGCAATTCGTCCAGGGACGGCACACTACTCCATCGACTGCCATTCAATGCCGTCGAAGGCTTAGCCAGCCGACTGGCTTCAGCACGGCCGCAAGCATCCAAAAAATTCTGAATGTAGACATCTTCTAGTGAAAACTTATAGAGCTGTGTTCTTATTGCTTCTGTGCCGAGAGTCTCTCGGGCATGCTCCATGATAACGCCACAGTCATAGTCATCAATGCTTTGAGAAGCGCTACCCAGAGAACGCGCCACAAACTTGAGGCCATGAAGACCGCCGACGTCGACAACATCACAACCGCAAAGGGTACGACTGCTCCCTCCTGAAACAAGCGCCTTGAAGAGGCGATAGGTAGCAGGACGAAACTCTATAAAACCGAGCTCAAACAAGCAAGCAGCAACCTCGATTTGCTGAACTAAATCATAATCACCGTCCTTGCGATTCTTTATGCTCTCTAAAAAACGGTGGGCATATTGGCGACTATGCCCAGTTGCTTCCACGAGCCGCAACAACCAGGAACTGCGAGATCCTTCAATCTGCATACAATAGGCAGTATTCTTGAGCAGAGCCCGATCGATTATCTCCTCCAATCCCGCGTCACCATACTCAGTGACATGCAAAAGTGCGCGGCCATGGCCACGACTAACAGCACGTGCAAATGCGCGCGCCGACAATTTCTTTAATTTCATTCAAAAACTTCTCCGCAGCAATTAAAGCTTGTGCCGCTGTAAGAGCGACATTACCTGGTGATCAAAGTCTGCAGACAAACCGAAACAATCACTTCGATCGTCTGCTACGGACAATATCAGCGATGGGGCCACAAGCCAGCGCTTGTCTTGGCAGTTTCAGTAATGAATAAGCTGTGCTAGAAGAAGCCTTGAAAGCAGAGGCGGCTGGAATTCAATTTCTTAAACATGACGCAGCCCTCCGAACGATAACTTTCTGCCACTCTACCATCGATGTCAGGCAGCTGTCAATTTCGCAAATACCCTGGCAGTTTAACTAGTGAAAACATTTCCATTGGCTTGAAATCCAGGAAACACCTGAGCCAAGGCAGATTTAGGAACATGCATTTGCTCGCCGAGCACGGCGGTGAGGACAGAGCGAAAATCTGTTGTAGCAGGCAAGTCTCGATCTTCATACAAATCATTGGCCTTCAATCCGCCAAATCGACCATAAACTTTGCCACCATCCACGCCACCACCAAGCAACCACATAACGTTACCGTGACCATGATCAGTGCCACCATTGCCATTCTCATGGGCAGTGCGGCCAAACTCTGACATTACTACTATGCTGGTGTCTTTATATAGTGGCCCTAAACCCTTAACCAGATCGGCCAGGCCATTGGCGAGAGGCGACAAATGCCCAGCCAAAGCGCCTTGCTCTGCCCCCTGGCGAATATGGGTATCCCAGCCGCCAAAATCAACAAAGGCCACTTGCACCGAGGCATCTTTGCGAAAAAGAGTAGCTAGCTGTTTGCCAAAGTTAGGATAAGCATTTGGTGAGACAGCACCACGATTGGCAATCATCTGTTCTTTTGCATCACTGTCAGAATAAATGTCTTGCGGGCTAGCCATAATTTGATTGACAGTCTTATGGGCCGCCATGCCCTCGGCAAAGGAAGCACCAATGTCATTGTTTAAACCTGAATACATCTCACTAAAAGCACTTTCGACCCGAGGTCTGTCTAGAGCACCTTTTGAAATCTTAGAATTGGCCGCCACGGTGGCAACGGCAGCGGGCCCGGCGCAAATGCGCGGCAAAACTGAACCAATAGCAATAGCTTGCACCGGCGAATGCTTAGAAGGCAGCTGCGCCACCAGACGATTAACCCAACCTGTACTGGCTGACTTTTTACCAGGTACACCAGACTCCATATAGTCTTGAGCATCAAAATGCGACCTGGTTGGATCGGGCGAACCACAAGCATGAACAAAGGCCAAACTCTTTTCTTGAAACAGTGGATAAATTGGCATGAGGGCTGGATGCATGCCGAAATAACTATCTAGATCAACTAAGCCGCCACTGGCTGACTTATGCAAAGCAATTGTCGGCCGAATTATTTGATACTGCGAGTCGCCATATGGGGCAATGACATTGAGTCCATCCATACCACCACGAAGCAATATCACTATCAACTTTTTTGCGCTGTCGTCATCTTTACCATTGCTAAAAGCCCAGCCTCTAGAGCCTGGGAGAGCTAAAGATAGGGATGAGAACGAAGCCAGCGCCGCCCTTTGTAAGAATTCTCTGCGATTCATGTTGCACCTAATAACTCATAAATTCGGGACTACCAAGCAAGAGTGCCGTTTTAAAAGGCTCTGGTGATTTGGCAATTGCGGCACTTGTACGGGCGGAAAGTTGACCACCATTAACAGTGCGGAGCACCTGGTCATATGACTGCCCCGAGACCCGAGAAAAACCCCTATTGCCGCCAATATTTCCAGCAGCATTAGCACTACTGGCGCTACCAAGAGCCGTGGCAAAATTTATGCGTTTCAATAGAGCATCAGAGTTCAGCCAGGCCTCCTTAGTGTTCTTGTAGCCATCAGGGGTGAGGCAAGCATAGAGAGGCTGACCTTGTAGTTTCAAAAACGAGTAGATCGGCTCATAGTGTTCGGGCCGAGCACCACTGGCGCGCAATGAAGACACGGCATAACGAAACGGACTTTTATACTTATTATTTTGATATTGCTCATCAAAGAACTCGCGACTCTCCAGCATTGTTGTCAGCACAGCTTTGATATCCCCATCGCTTTCGCTAAATCGCTTAGCCATGCGATCAACTAGAGCCTTAGGTGGCTCATCGGCGACGAAATACTGAGCCAGGGCATAGCTAATGTGATGAGCTGTTGAGGGGTGGCGAGCGAGAAAATCGAGGGCCTCTTCCACTTCGCCTGCACCTTTTGCCGTGATCTTATGTCCAAGAATTACTTTCTCGCCCTGATCATGGCGCGCGGCGTAGAACTGGCCCCAATATCCGCGGATGGGCAAAGAGAGCCCAGTTAAAACGCGAGCCAGCTCTATTACATCTTTTTGCGTATAGCCACCATCAACGCCGAGGGTATGAAGCTCCATTAGCTCGCGAGCATAATTTTCATTGAGCCCACCTTTTTTTCGCGCTTTGTCCTTGTTATTGCCACCGGGAACAACCATTAAAGTACCAGGTGCAGCATTTTGCCAATTATCGAGATAGAACAACATGGCTGGGTGATAGCAAGTAGCCCCGAGGATATCGCGAAAACGCCCAAGGGCATTAGGCCTAATCGCTTGCTCTTCGTAAGCGCCAACCAGGACATGATCAAGACCCTTATTTATACTGATATTGAAATGGTTGTACCAGAAGTCGACCATGACCTCTTGCAGCTGACGCTCGCTATCTAACGCTCTTACAAGCCGGGTTTTAAATATTTGATCGGCCACCACCTTGATGTGCTTCTGCTTCATCGCCTGCTCTTCTTTAGCAGCAAGAGTATTTTTCTCAAGCTCATTGGCATCTGCTTTGTCTTCTTTACCTTGTTTATCACTGGCAGCTTTGCGCGCCGCATTGTTTTGAGCGATGGTTAATCGAAACTCTTTGATTAAATCAGCAGATTTTCTATGGATAATCTCGGCGGAGGCCACTTGCGCTTCAACTTCAGGGTTCTCAGCAATAGAGCTAGGATTAAGCTGACTGGCAATGTAGGCTTTCACCCCCATAGCCTTAACCCTTTCAAAATCACCCGATTTGGCCCCAAAAGTAAGGCGGTTCAATACCTGAACTACTTTCTGGTCAGAGGTCATGGGCTTTGGCGCTGAGACTGGCCCCAAGCTCGCCATATTGCTGCTGGGCTTGGCCGTCTTGACGCTAGAGGTCGAGACATGCTTGCTCCGCGAAGCCGCCAGGGCCGGGTTAGAGGGGGAACCCATCAGCCATGTTGAAAGCAGAACAGGCCCAAGTAGCAGTGGCACGGTAAGGAAAACGGCAGACTCTTGCTTCATCTCATTTGCCCCTTCGCTATGTCCTAAATCAGACGCTTCTCTGTATAACGTTCATAGTCTCTAAAAAGTTCAAATGACAACCTTAATTTTGTTACTCAGCTTGAACCTTCAAGCAGTCAAGACTTATTGGCGAGTGAAGCATGCTAACTTCAACCTAAATAGAAGGAATTCTATCTAAATTGACTATGTAAAACATAAATGGAGGCCGCGTGAAGAACATCGGCATTATCACATCGGGCGGAGACTGCGGCGGACTTAACGGCGTAATTAAAGGGGCAGCTTTCAGCGCTCTTAACAAGGGCATGACGGCCTGGATTATTCCCAACGGATACGCTGGCCTCTACAACCTGGTTGATCTCAAGTCAATAACCGAACTGACCCGCGAAAGAATTGCCGCCATAGACGTCTTCATGGCCGGAAGCGAAGCTGGCAATTCAAGAGTGAAAGTTTCAAAAATCAAAGATGACAAAAAATATGACCGCATCAAAGACGGCTTGAGAAAATTCAACCTTGATGCCCTGGTCATAGCTGGCGGCGACGACACAGGAAGCGTTGTGGTTGACCTTTCGGCCCAAGGC
>Ga0209816_1003355_pt1 | contig 11004 bp, 11 predicted proteins | sample CoawatmetaG01DNA_FD_187509 | JGI IMG/M metagenome (GOLD analysis project Ga0209816, IMG submission 187509) | Marine microbial communities from the West Antarctic Peninsula - Coastal water metaG017-DNA (SPAdes) (version 2) | ecosystem: Environmental > Aquatic > Marine > Coastal ... | reverse complement strand
GATAAAAATAGTGCCCTTTTTTTAGGAAGAGGCACAATGTATGCTATTGCGATGGAAGGTGCACTCAAACTAAAAGAAATTAGTTATATTCATGCTGAGGCATATCCTGCTGGAGAATTAAAACATGGGCCAATCGCACTGATTGATAAAAATATGCCAGTAATTGCAATCGCTCCAAACGATGAATTATTAGGCAAACTTAAATCAAATCTAAAGGAAGTAAAATCCAGAGGATCGCAGATGATTGTTTTTGAAGATGAAGATTCAAAAGTGGAATCAATGGAGGCAATGGAAGTAATCCAAATTACCTCAAATCTTGGCCGGATCTCTGCACCTATTATCTTTACAATACCCCTTCAACTCTTAAGTTATCATGTCGCCCTGATAAAAGGCACCGATGTCGATATGCCAAGAAATTTAGCTAAATCGGTCACTGTAGAGTAGTTTTGCATGGACCCTTTTATATATTTTATAAGATTATTTGGTTTTCTATTTTAATCTAAATAATAACCGACCTTATCATGATGACCATTTTTGGTAGCTATATTCCTTTAAAATAATTTAAATAAGATCTCTCAGGAAGGTAGCCATCAGGGAAAAAACCCTCAGAAAAATAAATTTTAGGGTCAACATAAGTTTTTTCTAAACCAATTAACTTTTGATTCTTAACAATTCTCTTATTTAAAAATGACTTTGTACCAGTTTTTGAAGCACCCAACCATTTAAAAAATGGCTCAACATTTACCTGTTGATTTACATATTTTTTATATAATTTTTTTGCATGAGAAGTTGTAACTCTTCCATGCCTTATTTCTCTAGATAAATGATCTCGTACTTTTCTATATCCATGCTTTTCTAGTCTAAGTAGATCATGGATTTCGTAATAAACACTTGACCCAGACCTTTCATAATTATCAAAAGTATTGAAATTTTTTTCTGGCTCAAAGCCATATTTAAGCATGTCATTATTTTGTTTCCATGGATCCCATCTAATATAGTTACTTAAATAAATCCCTGTAACTTTCTTAGCAATGTCAACCTGAGGATAAATATAAGGAGTTTGATTTCTTTCTTTAAGTTGAACTCCTGTAGTAAAAAAATTCTTCTCATTAACCGAAAATAAATCATGCTCTACTCTACTCCAGCTAGACATTTCCACTTCATCATGATGTGAGAATTTTCCTGATTGCTCTGTAGCCTGCAAACCACCCCATAAAATTAGTGGAATTTTCATATCTAGTGCTAATTTAACTGGATAAGAAGTTTTAAGAGCTTGAAAGGGCCAGTATATTGAATTAAATTTTCTTAAGGAAGAGCGAACAGCTTCTTTGTAATGCAAAATATTTGGGTTAAACGTTATCATGTCAAGATCAAAATGAGTTTCCAGATTGTGAAGATTTTTCCAACTTAACTCAGTACCAAAATAACTATTGACCTGCACAAGCAAAGGTCTCAAATTAAGTTGTAAAGCAAGTTCAACTATAAAGTAATCTTCAGCATCTGCATTTAATGGAATAATGCAATCATATGGCCTATTTTTTTTGGTAGCCAAAACTTTACTGCACTTATCATTGAGGTAATTAAGTTTATCGCCCCAATTAATAATATCTTTTTCTTTATGAGTATTACAGCCTGAACATAATCCTGCATCATCTATCAACTGGCCCAATGGATGAAGTGAATTATCTAGGCAATTTATGCATCTCATTTGTAAACTCCTTTTACTGAAGACTCCGAGTGAAGCACCCAGTTATCAATTGTCACTCCAGCCAGGCCTAATTTTCGTGCATTCAAAATATCTTGATTAGTTATTCCACCTGATATAAGAGTTCTATCAATGGGAAACTGAATTAAATCCAATGCATTAAAGTTAAATCCCCTTTTAGTTCCCTCTGCATTTGCATCCAATAAAATTATTTCATTAAATATCTTATTTATTTTTCTCCACAAATCTTGCGATATTGAAATAAACTTGTTTAACCTTGAATTGTAAACTAGTAATTTATGATTATCTATAATAAAAGGCATACAAGCTATGAGCGCCTGTCTCCCCATCAATAAAGCAACAGTATTTAACACTTCATCCCCATCAAAAATAGCGCTATTAAAAACAATTCTTTCAAAAAAAGGATCCTTTAATAGGATTTTTAAATCTTTTAGCTGAATTCCACCTCCAATTGTCACTGGAGTAGAAATTGGAATATTAATTAATTTTGAAAATACCTCTGAAGAAATAAAATTAGATTTACCCTTCAGAGGAACAATGACATGGATTTCATCAACTTCATATTCATCCAGAAAATGTAAAGCATTTTCTACGCTCCCTAAAATTCTTTTCGTATTAAAATTATAGCTTTGAAGAGCAAAGCAATCTTTAGATAACAGTAATGTTGAGCCAACTCTAAAACTCATATTATCAATCTCAATAACTCTCGACCCGTACTCTGACTTTTTTCGGGATGAAACTGAAATCCAAAAATATTTTCCTTAAATGCAAATGAAGTAATACCATTACTCAAATTAGATGTATGGAGATCCTTACTATTTTCAAGATCAACTCTTAGCTCATGGTTAAAAAATACTCTACCTTTTATTTTTTTTTTATTATGCAAAGGTATATGAACATTATTAATTATTTTTCTAGTATCAAGATTAAAAGGATACCAGCCATTATTTGTTTTAGCACCTCTCAAATATTTAGTTTGCCCGTTTAAGAGCCCTAAACACTTAACCCCTCCATCTTCATCGGAAAAATTTGTTAATATTTGAAAGCCCAAACAAATACCAATAATTTTCTGTCTTGATTTTGCTCTTTTAATAATTTCTTTATCCATTCCACTTTGATTAAGTCTTTGCATAAACTCGCCTGCAGAAGCAACACCAGGAATTATGATTGCATCATCTGAGAAGTCTGCTACTTTTGACACTCTTCTAGATAGCAAGCCAGATTTGTTTAACCAATGCTCTATAGAGCAAAAATTTCCCAAACCTACATCCACAATATTAATAATCAAAATTAACCCCAACTTTAAATTTTTTTATTGGCCTTTCACCTCTAAGAATCTCAAAAATATTTTTATTAGTAAATTGGTTAACTGTTTCCCAGAAATCAAATTTTTCAATACCAACATAATTACAGTATCTAGAGATTATAGTATCATCACAAATTCCATCATACTTTTCGACAATTTTGACTGCCTCAGATCTTTTCATAACACCTTCTCTGATACGTTCATTACAAATATCAGTGGCACGCCCAAAACCATACTTGTAATATTTAATCATCATGTTAATGTTGGTAAACTCCTCATCAAGCATTGAAGCTCCACTGATATCCCCAGTAATATCAACGTCATCAGGTCGAAGCGTTAAGCCATTTAATGCGGCATATATTGAATTATCATCATTACTCCAATCGTCCCATGCTGGACCAAGATAAATAGTATTAATTTTAGCTGATTTAAAATCCTTATGCTCAGGGTATTTATATGCCTCAGCTTTATATGAAACAACTTCGTTAAAAATCCAATCTATGCCACCTTCGGTAACAGTATTCATATTTTTCAAATTGTTCCCATCAAAATAGTTTACTCCTTCAGCCTTTGAATCACCTAGTTGCAATGATGGATTTTCACCCCAAAATATTATTGGTATTTTTTTTGCTATAGCAATTCTTGGAACTGCAGCAAATAGTGCCATTTCAGTTGATTTGCAAACATTTCCAAACTTTTTAAATGATGATAATGATAAATTTGCAGAAGTTTTTGGAGCAGGAGTAAATACTTCCAAATCAAACCCTATTTCAATTAGATTAGATAGGTTAGATGCTCCAATATCGGTCATTTGAAGAGGTGGATAAGCACAACATACTAGTAAGGGCCTTAACCCAAGTCTATCTCTTACCCAATGAGCTTGTCTAGTGCTATCTTTTCCACCACTCACTCCTACAATACAGTCATATGACTCATGCACCTTTCTTTTTGACTGTATTTTTCTGATAAGTTCTTTAAGAAAATTTAAACGCGCCTGAAAAGATACATTTTTAGAACTATTACTAAACTCACATGCAACACAAATACCCTTATCATTAGACTGTGCATTAGGTCGAAGATTAGTTGTTAAACATTTTTTACAATACTTCATTATTCTATCTATGTAGCAAACTCTCCATTATTAATTATTTCTAGTATCCATTAGGGTTCAATTTTTGCCAATACCACGCATCTTTACACATTTTTTTAAGGTCATATTCCGCCCTCCACCCAAACTCATGTTCAGCAAACCCTGGATCAGAATAACTTTCAGCAACATCTCCATCTCTTCTAGGCAGAATAGTAAATGGAATATTTTTTCCTGAAGCTTTTTCAAATTCCTTAATCACTTCCAGCACAGAATACCCCCTGCCTGTTCCTAAATTCGATATTAAAAATTTTGGCATACTCCACAATGAGTCAAGAGCTTTAACATGACCACGCGCCAAATCTACAACATGAATAAAGTCTCTAACGCCTGTTCCGTCAACAGTATTGTAGTCTCCACCAAAAACTTTAACAAATTTTCTTTTTCCAGCTGCCACCTGAGAGATATATGGAACCAAATTGTTTGGAATTCCTAAAGGACTTTCACCAATCATCCCACTATTATGTGCTCCTATTGGATTAAAATATCTTAGAATGGCAATACTAAGGTTATTATCCGAAACATGAACATCTCTAAGTAATTGTTCAATAATTAGTTTAGATTGAGCATAAGGATTCAAAGCTAACAGAGTTGTTTGTTCTTTTATTGGCAATTTTTTTGGATTACCATATACTGCTGCAGATGAACTAAAAACAATTTTATTACAATTAGTTTCTTTCATTGCCTTTAGTAAGGAAATAGTGGTACCTATATTATTGCTGTAATAATTTAATGGAAGATCAATCGACTCGCCTGCAGATTTATATCCTGCAAAATGAATTACAGCATCAATTTTATTTTCTTGAAATATCCTATGCAGAGCTCTCTTATCCTTAATATCTTCGTTATAAAAAGGAATTTTACAATCAGTTATCACCTCAACTCGCTTAATTGACTCTTCTGAAGAATTTGAAAGATTATCTACAACCACAACTTCATAATTAGCCTTTAAAAGCTCTATACAAGTATGAGAACCAATATATCCAGCACCTCCAGCAATTAGAATAGTTTTATTTTTCATACATAGAGGAATCTAGTCATTATATTTTCTTTGGACTATGTTTGAATTTAAGTCAAACAACTTTGGCCTTGTCTCATATAAATTCAATATATGTTCTAGGCTAAAATTTGGGTTTTGTTTGTAAAGTAGCTCAATTATAGCTTCAACAAGATAAAAATCCTCACGCTCATCTACTGTAAGCCTAAGATGACTAAAGTCTTTATTAAGTTGTTTTTTATAAATTTTAAACATTTTAGGATGGGTATAAATATAAGGCGTCACATGCTCTCTTTCATATTCTTTACTACAGTTTAGATGTAAAAAATTCAAAATTGCAAAAGGAAATATTTCAATATTCATGCCTATTGGATAGGTTTGATTAATAGTATTTGATAAATAGTCATATGGGCCATTTTCAAAATATATCTCTAGCATTTCATCTAATATTAATGGATCTAAAAGAGGTGAATCAGAGCAAATTCTAACAATATGATTTGCTTTAAACTCTACAGAGGACTCAAAATATCTTGAAAGTACATCATCTTCAGAACCTCTATAGAAATTAACTTTATAGTTCTTACAAAAGTCAACTATTTCAATATCTTTTTCATTTAAGGTTGTTGCAATAACTATGTCATGAACATAAACAGACCTTCTTATTCTATCTACCAAATATCCAAGCAATGGCTTTCCCAAAACACTTTTTAATACCTTTCCAGGAAGGCGAGAAGATTGCATACGAGCCTGAATAATTACAACTACTTTATTATACATTGGATTATTTAAGATCTTCCCATTGAAGAATATGATCTATGTCTAAATCATGTATGACTCTCGTGCCTAAAACTTGATCCCAATCCGATGGACTTATTCCAGTTCCTGGTCGCTTGTAGGTTAAATTGTCTTCTGTAAGAATTTCACCAGATTTAATTTTTTTTGATAAAACCAAACTTCTTCTAGCATTTAACCTTGAAATCGATTCAGACGATATTGGTCTTTTTTCACCAATTGACCCTTTTAAAATATCAATTTGATCTAACTTTGAAAAAAAACACTTTAAATCATTTACATCCATGGCGTGATAATGATCATTCCCTACCAAGTTTTTGTCATGGGTAAAGTGCTTTTCAATTATAACTGCTCCAAGTTGTACTGCAGTTATTAGAGAAACCATAGATTCACATGGCAGTGTATGATCTGAATAACCTATTAAATTTTCAGGATATTTGTCTATTAATGCACTAATCATTCCCAAATTTGCATTTACGTTTTCAGTTGGGTAATTTAATATGCAGTGTAATAATGCGACATCTTTTGAGCCATAATTATAAAGAGTCTCTATAGCTAGATTAATTTCTGTCACTGAACTTCCGCCTGTGGACAAAACTATAGGTTTATTTTTTATTGCTATCTTTCTTAAAAATGGCAAATTAGTAATATCTGCAGAAGCAATTTTGTAAAAAGGCATAATTGGGTCAAGAAACTCTACTGAATCGTCATCAAAAGGGGTAGACAAGAAATCAATATCTAACTTTTTACAATAGCTTGCCAAATCTTCATATTGTTTGGAGTTAAAGTTATCATATTTTTTAAATAAATCATACTGGCTTAATGTAGATTCTTTTTGGGTATTCCAATAAGCTGGTGAGTTTTTTGAAGCAAGTGTATTAGCTTTATAACTTTGGAATTTTGCAGCATCTGCTCCTCCTGCTTTCGCAAGATCAATAAGTTTTATTGCCTGATCAAATGAACCGTTATGATTAACACCAATCTCAGCAATAACATACGGCTTACTATTTTTTGTAATTTCTCTCTTACCTAATTGCATGGATTAATTAATCTAGGTTATGTTTTAAATGTAATTTGTTTAAATGGATTTCCATTGCTTTACTGTCATTCGTCATGTTTCCTGAGTGCTTTCGATATCTATACAAGGGAATCTCAAGTCGATTGATATTATACTTTTTTAAGAATCTTATCCTTAAATCGCTTTCCTCATGCATAAGAAAAGTCTCATCATACAAGCCCAATTCCTTAATATCATTTGTGTGAAAAATAATTCCACAAGCTATTGGATCCTTAAAACAGTTTTGTATTGAAATAACTGAGCCCTCATCGTCAATGATATTATAGTCACATGCTACAGCATCCATATTGGGATTCTCTGAAATGAACAAATATAAGAAAAGCAGGAAATATTTACTTACATAATCATCTGCATCAACTCTTATAAAATATGGGGTTTTAACCTGCTGAATTGCTTTATTAATTGAGACTGGTAATCCCAAGTTATCATCATTTTGAATTAAAGTTATATCTTCCTTAAAAAGCTCAAGTGCATAAGAAGTTCGATCTGTACTGCCATCATTAACAACAATTATTTTAAACTTTTCTCTCTGAAAAGTTTGTGCCAGTAAAGAGCGAATACATCTACCTATGAATCGCTCTTCATTCCATGCGGTTACAATAACTGTAATCACCTCATTTGATTCCTTCATTTCAACATTTCCACTCATAAAAAATTAAACAAACAGATAGATAGTATTTCAATTTTACTAAAACTTAATAACCCTGCTCATCTGCGTTTAAATAGAAGCCAACATTATTTAATCTATCAATTTTTTTTATAAGTGACTGCTCAATCTTGAGATTTAAATCACTTAAAAAAGACAAATGTTCAATTTTTTTTAAACCAATAATAATTTTTTTTATTTCTTTTTTATTTATTAAATATTGAATTGCTAATTTTTTTATATCGTCTTTATATATCTTTTTGATTTCATTTGTTTGCTTAATAATTGAATTTAATCTGTTTTCTTTTAGCCAGTCATACCTATAATCTTCTTTATTAAACTTTGAATTCAAATCTAATTTCCCACTAAGGCAACCAGATGCAAATGGAGATCTGGCATATATTAAACCATTATAATTTTTTAAATACTTTAAAGGTGCGCTTCTTAATAGATTAATATCATCTTGAACAACATCAAAAAAATTCATTGTATTGGTATCAAATATATGTCCTCTAGCAATGGAAATACCCAAATACTTTACAAGTTTTTGCTCTTTGAAGGATGACAATAAGTCAAGTAATTTATCCCAATCCTTAATTTCATTTCTTGGATTATGAATATAAAAAATATTAATATTTTCAAATTTCTTTAACGAAGACTCAAGACTATATTTAATATCATCAAAATTAAATGTTTTAAATTTAAATTTTTTGTCATACCCGGCCTTAGTATCAACAATTATGTCTTTTTTGTAATCTTTTAAAATATTGTCAATAAACTCATTGCCATAGAAAGGGGCCGTATCAAAATGATTTAGTCCACCACTTATCGCTTGTTCTAAAAGTCTTCTTACATCTACTTTGTTCACAGCACCCATATCACCACTTAGCGACCTAGTTCCAATAACAATTTGATTGGTTAGTCTATGATCTAAGATTGAACTAACTCAATAAAATTGTCTTTAAAATATCGAAGCTTTTCTTGAGTAAGGTTCTTATTTTTGGTTTTTGATCTTAAGTATGCATCGGCATCTGACTCATACTCATCAAATAGTTTTTCTTTAACACCATTTCTATGAGACTCAGTTCCATAATAAGGGGAGTAATAATGAACTGAAATGTTATCTGGCATTAATAATGAATTAAATTTTATAGTTTCTTCAATGGACGCTTCGTCTTGCGTGGGCATACCAATAATATTATAGGCTGTTCTATTTATCCCATTTTCTTTTAAAATTTTAAAAGCATTTATTATCTTATCTTGATCTGCAAACCTCTTAAGGCTATCCTCTCTAAACGATTCTGAAGAAGCCTCTATACCCATACCAATACCATCAACTTTTAATTTTTTTAATAGCTCAATAGATTTAGCATTTATTCCTTCTGGCCTTGTTTCAATATAAAGTTTAATATCAAATTTGCTTTCTTCAATTAATTTAGCTAGATTAGTAAGTGTATCTCTGTCAATTGTTAAAAAGTTAGTATCTTGACATCTAAATATTGTCACACCATAATTTTCATATAAATTTTTTATTTCTGAAAATGCTACATCAGCTGATTTATGTCTGAGATAAGACTTAAAATTTTTAATTGCCCCAGATTTTGGAGAAGTTTCTTCAAAACCGTAGTATTTTTGAATTATTGTTTCAACACAATAAGCACATGAATAGATACAACCTCTTGACAACTCATAATCAACACCCTTATAAACCCCCCCATTGTATTTCTTCAAAAAAACCTGTTTATCAAAAATAGAATAATCATATGGAGATATAACATCTAAATCTCCAAGAATTTTTTGGGGTTTATTTAATTTAAGAACATTATCTTCCATATAGGCAAGTCCATCTAGTTTTGAAAAATCTTTTTTATCATCAATATGATTAGCAATTTCATTAAGAGTTATTTCACTTTCACCACGAATTAAGAATTGAATTTTATCCATTTTTTCAAAAATAAAATGTGGTGCTGAGGTTGCTTGCAAACCTCCTGTTACTAAAGTTATTTCTTGAGGTATTGTTAAATTTTCGAATAAGTCGTGGCCATTTTGAATATTGACATACTCTCCTTCGCTGTGAATATGGGATGAAATAGCAGACCAAAAAACTATATCAGGATTAAATTCAGAGATTTTTTTTTCTAACTCTTGAAAAACATCTTCATCACTAAATTTAACTAAGTCATCATAATTTGTTTTTAAAAATTCTTTTTCAAAATCTTTTTCATTATGCTTCCAATTATTATAGAAAGTTGCATCAAATAACTGCACTTCATGACCATTTCTTTTAAGCACTCCAGAATGAGCTGCTATCCAGATATGAGTAATTCCTCTTCCCCATTTATTTGGATTTATTAATAAAATTTTTGCCATTACAATCCTTGAAATATTAAAAAATTATAGTTTAAAAAAGCCATTTTCATTCAGAATCTTTTTTAGATAAAGATGTAACACTTGGTGTCCACCCAGAGTTATATTTACCAGTTTTTTCTGTGTACCTTGTAATTATACTTGTCCTAGGCAATTGAGTAGAATTATTACCAGTTTTGTGGGGCGAGTTGAATGAGAATATAACTGCATCACCAAGCTCTAAATCACAACTTATTTTTTCAAATTCAGAAAGTGTCTCGTTACTAATTTTCATTTGTGTCAAACCATTATCTACAGCTATTCTTTTAGTATCATAATTCATTTTATGCCCTCCTTTTGCCATCACCATTGTACCATTTTTCGAGTTAACTCTGTGCAACCAGGGATACCAAAGAGTAATAACTTCCTTTGAATTTGGGAAGTATGAATTTTCTTGATGCCAATCATATTGAAGGCGTTCAACACTTAGTTTGTTAAAGAAAACACCAGAGTCAACTAAATGAACATTTTTTGTCTCAAGCGCACTCTCAGCAAAACTTAAACGGTGAGAATCTAATGCTATCAGAGTCACTGGCGGTATCTCACCCATTCTCCTACAGAACTGATAGAAAGCAGGATTATTAGATGCTTCTAATTTTTCCATTGCATCAATTATTGATTGATCTGAATTTTTACATTCAAGAAAATCTGATGCATAGCTCTGTACATTTTTCAGTAATGAAGAGTCAATACAATTCCTTAAAATAATAAATCCATCTCGTTTGTATAATTTCAATTGCTCTTCTAATTTTTTATCCATTTTTTTATCTAATTTTTACTTAACCGCGATTTTACTTTAATTATCTTAATCATAAATGATTTTGATTAATGAAAAATATAGTAATTGACCTCAAACTTACTAACCTTACTTGGGAAATGTTGATTTTTGATCTGTTCATTCATAAG
>Ga0209816_1003354_pt1 | contig 11013 bp, 4 predicted proteins | sample CoawatmetaG01DNA_FD_187509 | JGI IMG/M metagenome (GOLD analysis project Ga0209816, IMG submission 187509) | Marine microbial communities from the West Antarctic Peninsula - Coastal water metaG017-DNA (SPAdes) (version 2) | ecosystem: Environmental > Aquatic > Marine > Coastal ... | reverse complement strand
CACTACTACTGATCCAAATATTGGATGGGATCATTCTTACCTCGAGACACTCCCAAACACCTTGGGTTTACCTAACAATACAGTGGGCGGAGTAGCTACTCCAATATATGCGTTTAACGGTGCCTTCCCTAAAACTAACGCTTACACGGTTGGTAGTCCAGTCCCAGCTAACTACACAAACCCAACCATATTTAACCCTAAACACATAATGCACATGGTGCCCACCGTGCTTCCAGCTACTTACGTTAATTCCAGCCATGCTAAGTTCCCGTCTCCTAATTTCGACGCTGATAAATTAGATTTAGGTTATGTAGAATGGGTTGACGGTACCACGGGAGAGAAAAAACTAGAAGAAGTTAACGTGTCTAATTACAGCGAAGTCTGGGTTTGGGTACAAAGTTATTCGCCTTGGACAGCAGACGGAATAACAGTAACGTCCCCTGTAGTCACGGGTCAAGGGGGTACGGTCGCTATTAATCCTACCTCTTCAGTTAATAACACTCACCAAGTGAACTCAATAGATAACGTTTCCTTAAAGGCTGTGTTACCCAACTTAATGAACGCTAATGACGATGGTAACTCTACAACTTGGAATAACTATAGTTCTGGTACACCGTCAGAGAATCAAAACTCATACGACGATGGTACTTACGACCCAGCTATGGGGGAGAGATATGGTTTAAATCCACAGTACGCTCAGGTAAACGGTTCTTTCTATATAGACAACTTACGAGGATTAATCAATTTTAGCTCTAACGTTTCAGGAAAAACTGTGATCTTAGATTATATAAGCGACAGTCTTGGAACAGATGGGGAAATGCAAGTTCATAAATTTGCAGAAGAAGCTATGTACAAATGGATATCTCATGCGGTGTTAGCGTCGAGAGCAAATACTCCTGAGCACTTAGTTAATAGATATAAAAAAGAACGATTCGCAGCGATAAGACAAGCAAAACTAAGGTTATCAAACGTCAAACTAGAAGAACTAACTCAAGTATTAAGAGGTAAGTCTAAATGGATTAAACACTAATATATGCCAGAAATTAAAAATACTTTCACTAAAGGTAAAATGAACTTGGATCTCGACGAGAGACTAGTTCCAAAGGGTGAATATAAAGAAGCTTTAAATGTACAAGTGTCGACATCAGAAGGTTCAGATGTTGGTTCTGTACAAAATATATTAGGTAATACTGCTTTAGAGAGTATCATTGGAGCTAGTAATGGTTACCAGTGCGTTGGTTCTATTGGTGACGAAAAGAACAATAAGTTATACTGGCTTATCACAAACGACACTATCAGCGCTATAATAGAATATGGCATAGATACTGATGGTACGACACCTGTTTTAGTAGATTTAGACAACAGTGTTTTGGAGTTTAATACAGCTAATCAAATAACTGGGATAAATATCGTGGACGACTTTTTATTCTGGACAGACGGTGTTACTGAGCCTAAGAAGATAAGTATCAGTAGAAGCATACTAGGAACAGGATCTGATTTATCTGAACATACTTTGCTGGTAGTAAAAGGAGAACAGGTACGTCTTACACATAAGGCGATTTGGAGCGTTAATTTCAATAACGTTTATGCTCAGGGGAACGGTACTGACATTTTGACTCTAACGGGTATTGGAACCGCTATTGCGCCTATAGTGAAAGTGGGCGATCAACTAATTGAATTCGAAACTTCGGGAGGTGCCATATACTATCCCGTGCCTCCAGTTTCACCCGCTAGATATGTTACGGCTATTGACTATACCACCGGAGAAGTAACGGTAACTAGTAATATATACAACGGGTCAGGTACCGCTGATATCGGGAATTATGTTAAGTTTGAGTCCCCTGTGTTATTAAACAAGGAACACATAACGGTTATAAAGAAGAAGCCTACACAAGCACCTACAATGGATTTAACAACTCTTGGATCGGAGTACGGGTCAAGTGGATCTATCAGCGCGGGTATTGATTTTAGCAATTACTCGATTGGCTCGACCGTCACCATTAATGTAGATTTAGCGGGTTTTACCATGGTAGGAGCTATTAATGTCAGTTACTCAGCCATCACTTTAGTCACTGGAACAAACGTCCCCATTGGAACAAGTGGAATAATTAAAAACGCTAAACCACTATCTGTAGTAAGTGGGGATAACCTGCTCCTTAGCGACCCTTTAAGTCCTGGTGTTTTACCAAGTAATACTCAGGTCAAGCTTCTAGTTACCTCTGTTTCTTATTCAGCGGTAACACCACAGACCTATGACACTGAATTCGAAGCTAACATCGTTTGTAAGATACTGTCGGTTGACTCTGATGCACCTGCTAGTGATATAAGCTACGATTTTCAAATTGAAGATTTAAACGACTTGCTGTTTGACAGGTCTTACCCTAGGTTTTCTTATAGGTATAAATACGAAGACGGGGAGTACTCTCCCTTCGGTCCTTTTACGGACGTAGGCTTCGCTGCCGGAGAATTCAGCATACATCCTACTAGAGAACCGTACAACTCCGCTATGGATAACAAGGTTAAACAAATAAATTTAAGAGAATTCATAACCCACGACATGCCACTTGATGTCGTTGAGGTAGACTTGCTCTACAAACCCGATAACTCGGCTGTTGTTTACGCTATAGATACTATAAAACCAACGTTAGCTGATGGTGGAGATAATCCAGCTTGGTCGCTATATGACAAAGACGTAGCTGGGCCTACCCTACCCACCGGTGCCGCAGTTGCTCCAACTAACACTGGTTTTTACGCTATAACAACAGAAAATATACACGCTGCTCTTCCGTCTAATCAGCTATTGAGACCTTGGGATAATGTACCTAAAAAAGCACAAGCACAAGATTTCACTGCCAATAGATTAATATATGGGAATTATACTCAAAACTTAAAATTAGGTGACTACAACAACGAGCTAACATTAAGTTACGAAAAAAGGAACTTTGCGGGCGAGAACATTGATTTCGAACATGGAAAATCATCTATTAAATCACAACGCGCATACCAAGCAGGTATTGTCTTTGGAGATCGGTACGGTAGAGAAACACCCGTGTTTAGCGGGGGAGAAGGTGGGTCTACAAAGGTCCCATATGATAGGACTCCCGGTAGTTATGTTTTCAGCGGTAACGCTAGCGTATCTAATAGGATTGTTTTTAACAACAAAACCACGATACCCGCTTACGCAAACGATGCTTTAGGAAACGAGCCTTATTACTTCAAGGTGTTCATAAAGGAAACTGCTTCTGAATACTATAACTTGGTTATGGATAGAGTTTATAGAGCGGAAGAAGATGGTAATTTATGGATATCTTTTCCTTCGTCCGACAGAAACAAAATACAAGAAGACGATTATATGATTTTGAAAAAATCAATAGAAAGCGATGTTCAAGTAAAAATAGAGAACAAGTTTAAGATAATAGATATAAAAAACGAAGCACCAGAATTTATCCGTAAAAAATACATAGAACTAGTACAGGCGAATGGAAGCGGTGATATTAACACTCTGTATATCAACGGAGCTAATAGACCAGCAGAGGGAGTAGGCGGGGTTGTTATTAGTAAAGAAGCGCTTATGGATGAGGGTATTTCTGACATACAGAAGTTATTTGATAATGGGGACAAGTTATCTATAAGTTTTCGAAAAGTTTCCTCCAGTTCTACCCAAAACTCAAGAAGGTACCATATAACGTCTCTAAGTACAGATGGTACTAGCCCTGAGTATTACAATATAAAACTTGACAAACCTATATTACCCCAAGACGCTTGGGTAGAGTGGGGTACTAATTCCACTATGAACACTATTGTTTGGAAAGAAGAGATACAAGAATGGGAGGAGTTCCAAGGTAGGTTTTTTGTTAAAATAATATCAGATATAGTTACCGACCAGTACCTAGAACCTCAAATTGGTATAGATAGCAACGTTTACACGTCCGCTAGAACCAAAGTTTACTACATGGGTGACGGCGATACAATGTTAGGTTATCCAGCCAATAGAACAATACCGACTCCCATAGAAAATACTAGCGGCGTAGTTGTAGCGGCTACAGGTACGATTACAAACGCATCTACGATAGGTGGGTTGAGCCACGATATGATCGACTGGCAAAAACATAAAATAACTGTGGATAGCTACAATCCTTTTATTGATAGTTTATACACAGCGTCACAACAACCTACCAAGAAGGCAGATACAACTGGAAGCGCTAATTACTGGCGTAACGTACCCAGCGCTAGTGTGTATGATGTCTCTACTAGTGGTAATTTGTTTAAATATGGAGTAAGCTCTTGGTATGGATTTGCGAATGGAAATAGATTTGGAGGACACATAGATGGCTTAGAGGGTATAATTACTACGGACTCTAAGTTCAACAACACTGGTAACGGGAAGAGAAGATGGCAAACACAACCTAACCACGAGACAAACGACGACTACGTCGACAATACTTACGGTAGTGCAAATGGGAGTTTTTTTATGCACTTATCCTTTCCGAATACTGGGGAGAACCTTCATACCGGTAGTTCGGCTATCCAGAACTTAGCAACAAGTAACGAATACAGGTACCACCAAAACTTAATTATTAACACGCAGCATATAACAAATTACAACCAACAACCTATTAACTCCTGGCAGGAAACAATGAAAATTTCAGGGGACTACCACCCCAGCAATAGAGATAAACACATTGGATCGACATATGGTGGGCAAAACCAAACGGACCAAACAAAAGTAAACAACCAGTGGAACCCACTTTTTAACAATCCAAACGCCGCTAACATTATAAATGAACTACACATAGGTAGTAGGTTTAAGTTTGATAACGACGCTAATGGAGTTGTTTTTAGAATTCTGAACAAACCCGCTGTAAAGCATCTTTATAACCATACTGGGTGGAACAAAATGGTTAGATGGGATGCAGCTACCTCAGCGTACGTGGAGAGAGAAGATACAGTGAACTACCATTGGAATGCTTACGTTAACTCTACCTCGACCAACCAAGGCACTAATCTGTACCTTGTAAACCAACTAAACAGTTGCTTGTACAGGTTTGGTCAAAGAAACAATAGAAGAGTTACTTACGTAATACAGTTAGACAAAGATCCTACAGTTGAATGCGATTTTAGTTCTTTAGCAGATACTAGTGAGGAAGGTATATTAGAGTTAGATTACAATGTTGGGACGCATTTATCTTTTGAGCAATCTTACGTTACTGAAAACTCAAGTTTAATAAGTGACAACCCAGCGATTTGGGAAACGGAGCCCAAAGATACTTCTGGTTTGGATATTTACTACGAAGCTTCTAACGCTATCCCTTTGAAACTAGACATGAACTCTGTTTCCGCTGACTATAATTCAATACCATCCCCAGATAATAAAAAAGGGTACATGATAGGACCCGTTGGGTCCGCAGTTAGATGTAACAAAGTGGGTTCCAACTGGTACACTCCAAACTTTAAAGACTGTGTCGTTGAAGACTGGGATGGAAACATAGTCACTATTAACCCGGGGCTAGGTATAGATTACGGTTTTTCTACTGATGAGGCTGGGCAGACTAGTGCGTTGGTAAACTCTAACTTAGAGTTCTTTAAAGATGATTTAAGTTTTATATCGCTTGGTATTCATAGTGTTCCAACAGGTGGGATTATAAACGGTTCAGTTAAAAAATTAAAACTAGACCGTACTATAAATCAGAAAATTGGACTATCATACTTTAATTGCTTCTCGTTTGGTAACGGTGTTGAGTCTAATAGAATAAGAGATGATTTTAACAAACCGTTTATTAGCAACGGAGTTAAAGCATCTACAACGCTGCAAGAACAGTACTTAGAAGACCATAAATCAAGCGGGTTAATATACTCCGGGCTCTACAGTAAAAACTCTAGTTTAAACAGTTTAAATCAGTTTATAATGGCTGAGAAGATAACGAAAGATCTTTTACCTACTTACGGTAGCATACAAAAACTATACGCTAGAGACAGCGATTTAGTTGCTTTTTGTGAAGACAAGGTAGTTCAGATATTTGCTGACAAAGACGCTTTATATAATGCTGACGGTAACCCACAGTTAGTATCTACAAACAGGGTATTAGGACAATCAAGACCTTTTGTAGGTGAATACGGTATATCTAAAAACCCAGAAAGCTTTGCGTCTTCATCTTACAGAGCTTATTTTACAGATAAACAAAGAGGAGCTGTACTTAGATTATCTATGGACGGTTTGACTCCAATATCAGATGCTGGAATGCACGATTGGTTTGCAGATAAAATGAAGGGTAGTTTTTATGACGGTAAAATCATAGGGAGTTACGATAGTAATAAAGATAATTATAATTTAACGTTTGACGCTGGAGCTTCCGTAGCCCCAGATGGTACCTATAGCTTTAATAACGCTATTGGTGGAACGGATGCTGATTTTAAATCTATTAGCGCGGACGTGACCGTAACATACAAAGAAGACGTAAAAGGATGGGTGAGTTTCAAATCATTTGTCCCGGAGTCGGGGTTAAGCGTGGTAGATACTTATTTCACTTTTAGAGACGGAAAAGCTTATAGACACAACAATGAAACTAGAAATACTTTTTATGGCACGGCAGCTGTTAATAGAAACGATTCGTTTATTACAACTATATTTAACGAATCTCCCACTATGATCAAGCATTTCAACACGCTTAACTACGACGGACTAGCGGGTTGGAATTGCGACAATATAACTACAGACGCTGAAGTTTCTATGGTAGACGGTTTTATAAATAAGGAAAACAAATACTTTGCATCTATAATCGGAAACGATTCAGCAGATGATAAAAGTTCGTTTGACTTCCAAGGTATTGGAACAGCAATTAGCATTGAACAATAATATGAAAGAAATAAAAGGATTAACACTAAGCGATAGTTCAACAAAATCTTCAGCTAGTACTATTCAGTATAGAATAACTGGAGAGCTAGGGGCTGTTTTTAGCATGCAAATAATAGATAGTTCTGCTCAAAATAAATTCTATAACTTCAAAACAAACACTTTTACAACGGCTTTTATATCGAGCAACGTCCTGTCTAATATAGAGATGAGTAGTGGTGTTTACGATGGTAGCATTAGCGTACCCGCTGCTCCTAGTGGTAACACATATAAATTCATGGTTTTTGCAGACCCACATTTTAACACTAAAATAGCGGGCAATGTTAGTTCCAATGACTACTTGTTAACGAAAAGCACGGAGCAAGGTTCAGACGTTACGGTCAGATTCAGCACATCGACAGATCAAAACGCTACTTACCTTGCTGGAATAGGCGCTTTCATAGGTAGCACTACTGGATCTTCTGGTTCTTCAGCTAACACAGAGGTAGCTTTTACAGAGGAAATCGAAGACTCATCTGGTGGTGGTCCCGGTTACAAGTATACGTTACCTACGGCAATATACGGTAATAATTTTTTAGACGGTTTATTACAACCCGTGGACGATGATTTTTATACGGCTGTATCTACTCAAACGGATGGTGCTGGAACAAACTCTTCTAGCATGACAGTGGATAGCGTGGACAATTTAGTTGTCGGAATGGATTTAGTCAGCATAGTTAGTAGTAGTGATTTAGAGCAAACCGGAAGCTTAGGTGTACTTAAGTACCCCGCTATAACAGCTATCAACTTAGACACAAAAACAATAACACTCTCTACAACTCCAAGTTGGGCAGATGATAAGGTCGTTGTTTTCAGGGCTTATGGGTCAGCGTTAATGCTAGAGTCAACGGGTGGTTTATATGAGTTTGACTTAATGGTTGTCCCTGTTGGTGGTACGAGCGGTGATGACAGAGTGAGAAATTGGGGAAGCTCAAGGGTAAACGGAGCTGTTAGCGGATCTACTAGTATTGCCGTGGATTTACATAGAGGAGTTTCAGCGGGTAGTAAGATAATAGGTGTTGGAGTAAACAGTACTGACGGCGCTAATGTAATAACAACTGTGCATGCCTCAGGAACCCCTATAGTAGTAGCTGGGGCTCAAACGTTAGCAGATAATACTTTTTTATATATATACGGTTCTGGGTGGAAAGCCATCATTGAAGGAACTATAACGATAAAAACATTCCCAAACATTAGCACAGACGTGTACTACGATGTTGATAGAGCTTTTGTATTGGGGACTTTAGAATAAGATTATGGCAGACAGAATAAACTTCGCAAACAAGATAAATGATTCAGTTCAAGTTGGAGACGAGCTACATGTTACTAATCCGTACGCAGGGGCAGTAACGTCTTTTTCCGTTGGTAGTATTACTGCTATCGGGGAATACTACGTAGAGGTCAATACCGCGCCTTCAATGACCGGTGGAGCTACCCTGCAAAACACTTTTTATATGTTTAAAAAAGTAAACCACACTAGTGGAGGCGTAAGCTCTTACTCTAAATCAGGAACTAAGGGATATTACGCTTCTGTTAAAATGTCAACATCTGCCACGGCAAGGACAAAGTTGTTCGCTTTAGGTTCCGAGATAGCAGCAAGTAGTAAATAGATCACAAAAACTGTAACTATAAATACATAAATAGAATAATATGGCAAAAACACCAGTAGGATATAGATCCCCTTTTCCAAAGAAGTCTTCACCGGTCAAAATAGCACCTTGGCTAATATCAGCAGGGATATCAGCGTTACCAGGTATTATATCTGGTATAGGTAGTATGATGGGTGGGAAAAAAAGAAGAGCAGAACAAAAAGCTGCTCAGTTAGAGTTAGACAAAGCGAAAAAAGAATATATGTCAACTGAGTTCAAGAATCCTTATGCTGACCTTAAGAATCCTTACCAAGAGAACGTTTATGAGGACTTAAAGGTTGACACACAAGGTGCGGATTATTTAAAACAACAACAACAGCAATCTCAAGCAAACATAATGCAAGGTTTAAAAGGTGTGGCTGGAGGAAGTGGGGTAGCTGGTTTAGCTCAATCTATGTCTAATATATCCAGCCAGCAAGCACAGAGAGCGTCTGCTAGTATATCTCAGCAAGAAGCTAAAAATCAACAACTCAGAGCAAGGGGAGACCAGCAGAGACAAACAGGTCAACACAAAGTAGATAGCACTAAAATGCAGGGTGAGCACTGGAAGAGAAAACAAGAGTTACAGAGAAAAGAAAACATATACGGGTTAGGACTAGATAGAGCTGATGCCGCTAACAAAGCAAGGCAAACAGCTAAATCAGGAATGGCGAAAGGATTTGGCCAAGCTGCCTCTAGTTTCGCTGGATCCGCCTTAGGTAGCGTAGACTTCGGTGGTGGTGGTGGTGGTGGAACGCCTATGCCGATTCCTCCTCCTACGGTTGATTGGGAAAGTTCTGGAATGGGTTATGGAAGTGGAATTAATGAAACTGGAATTCAATCAGGAGATCCAATGGATGAATTTGAAGGATATTAAAAATTAAATTATGGCAAAAAGAAACAAAATAACACCCTTACACTTCGTAGAAAAAGAAACTGAAGTAGATAATGTAACTGAAACTGAGGAAAACTTAGATACTCCAGAGTTTGATTTAGAAACAGGTGATGTTCTTGATGGTTTTGAGACGATGGGTGAGCCAGAAACGGACACTGATGTTGATACGTCTGGAATAGACACGCAGATAGCAAGTTTAGATGCAGCTAAGAGCGCTGATATCTGGGAAAAACAAGCGGCATCATATCGCCAGCAAGGCGAGGGTAACGTTCTACGTACTCAAAAAAATCTGACCAACTTGTTTGGGCCTACGTTAAAGGTTATAGCAACTAAAGAAAAGATGGCTGAGGCTAAGTTCAACATACTAAAGTCTACTATGAAGGAGTTTGATGACAGTAAGATATTTGGACAACTGGGTAACTCAGAGATAGATATAGCTACGGAAGCTAAAAGCATTAGTACCACTGTTAAAGAAGATATGCGTGAATTGTCGAGGATGAATATCAATCATCCTAGGTATGACGAGTTAAGAAAAAAGATTGAATCAGATCAAGGTAAACTAGCTAACTACGACATAATAAACAAAACGCTATTAGAGATAAGAAATAGTGGTATAGAGTCTAAAGATTGGAGTAAAGGCATGACTCCGAAAGAAACAGCTATGTGGCAAGATATATTTACTAGTAACGGTAAGAATATAACTATTGAAGACGGTAAAATGTATTGGCAGGGTGAAGGCGAAAGCAGTTACGATTTTGGGAGCGGCGATCCTAGGTTAGGCGCTAAATTTGAGGCACTTGGAGGTGCAGAGAATCCTTTAAGTCTTTTGGTAAGACACACTACAGATAGCAAGGGAAAACAAATGGAATTTAAAAACGGAGATACAGAAAAAGCTGGACCAGACGGTTATTTAGTATCACAAGTTCAAAGAAATTTAAAAGCAGGTGGATTTACTGATGGAGATGGTAATGAGCTTGAAGTAGATAATGAGTGGGGTCCTAAGTCCCAAGCCGCTTACGACAAGTATTTAAGTCAAAAAGATAAATTAGAAAAAGCTTACTTAGACGAAAACCTACCTGAAGATTCAGAGTTTAGAACGACAGAAAATGTTGATCGTATAGAGTTAAACAGTGAAAGCATAGGCGCAGGACCAAAGTTATTAAGCAATAAGGCTACGAAAGATCATCAAATGGTATCTAGCGCTGTTATTGAGTGGAAGAACAATGGTGGCGAACTAGGTGAGATGTATGAGTTCCAAATGGGTTCTGCGATACAGGATTATCTAGATGGGTTAGAAGAGGGTGATGTGAAATCTTTAATATTTGATGGGTTTGGAGATTCAAAACCAGATGGAACTAGATCAACTAAGAAAGCTTATTCAGGATTTAACACGGAAGGGTTTATGATGGATATAATAAAAGGAACTTACGGGGAAGACCTGAACGAGGAAGGAATAGAAAGTAAGGTTAACGAAATGAGAGGAGGTAGCATGTATGATATGTACACGTTAAACGGTGAGAAAGATACTTTAAAGAACCACTTCGATAACTGGTACCGTGAAGAACAGAAAGAATGGTTTGAAAAAGACACAGACGGAGCAC
>Ga0209816_1003349_pt1 | contig 11020 bp, 12 predicted proteins | sample CoawatmetaG01DNA_FD_187509 | JGI IMG/M metagenome (GOLD analysis project Ga0209816, IMG submission 187509) | Marine microbial communities from the West Antarctic Peninsula - Coastal water metaG017-DNA (SPAdes) (version 2) | ecosystem: Environmental > Aquatic > Marine > Coastal ... | reverse complement strand
ACTCATTAAAAAATATTGATGTAGTTCTGGCAATGTATCATGATCAAGGCTTGCCTGTATTAAAAGCAAAAGGCTTTAAAAATGCAGCCAATATAACCTTAGGTCTTCCTTTTATTCGCACTTCTGTTGATCATGGCACAGCTTTAGACCTAGCAGGTACTGGAAATATCAGCCTAGTTTTAATACAGCACTATCCTACTTCAAGACTTTAACTAATAATGCGTCACCAGCCTAGAAAAAGATTTGGACAAAACTTTTTAGTTGATCATCGAATTATCAACCAAATTATTTCAACAATATCACCAAAAAATGATGACTGCATTGTAGAAATTGGTCCAGGAAAAGGAGCAATTACTTTTCCTTTAATTGAGCATTTAAACCATTTAAATGTCATTGAAATTGACCGAGATTTAGTTTCTATGCTTGAATCAGAGGGGCAGGAAAAATTAACTATCTATCAGTCAGACGCACTTACATTTGATTTTAGTCAAATTCCTAAGAAACTTAGGGTTATTGGAAACCTTCCATACAATATTTCTTCACCTTTATTGTTTCATCTACTTAGTTATAGAAAGCAGATTATTGACATGACTTTTATGCTTCAAAAAGAGGTGGTTGATAGAATAGTTGCGCCTCCAGGAAATAAGACTTATGGGCGTCTTAGCGTGATGATGCAAGCTTTTTATGAGGTTGAATTAATGTTTGTTGTTCCAAAAGAATCTTTCGAGCCACAGCCAAAAATTGAATCTGCTATACTTTATCTTAAAACGAGAGAGCTGCCGCTAGTTAAAAATTCAAAACCTTTAGAGGAAATAGTAAAACTTGCCTTCTCTCAGCGAAGAAAGACACTAAAAAATTGTTTAAAATCTGTATTAAATCAATCGCAAACTGAAATCGACTTATCTCAAAGAGCGGAAATGCTTAGTACTGAAAACTTTGTAACTTTAATGAATGACTATGAAAAACAAAATTGAAGTAAACGTAGAGGTAACCTTCTTACCCGAACAATCCAATCTAGTGAGCAGTCAATACGCTTATGCTTACTCAATTACCATTACCAATAATGGAGAGACTGGAGCTCAACTAAGAACAAGACGCTGGCTAATACAAGACGAATCTGGAGTAACTGAAGAGGTTATTGGTGAAGGCGTGATTGGGCAGCAACCTCATCTTTCTCCCGGTGAAAGCTTTAAATACAGCTCTGGTGCAGTAATTAGCACTGAAACAGGAACCATGAAAGGCTCTTATGGAATGATTAGTGATCAAGGACAAAGATTTGATGCAGTGATTCCAGAATTTACATTAAGCGAACCTTATACTCTTCATTAAGCATAACTTATGGACTATGCCATTGGTGACGTTCAAGGTTGCTTTAAAAGCCTTAAAGGACTTTTAAATAAAATTAATTATAATATTGATAGAGACAGATTGTACTTTCTTGGTGATGTCGTAAATCGCGGCAATAACTCTTTAGAGACACTCCGTTTTATTCAGTCAAATCAAGATAACATAGACATGGTTCTTGGTAACCATGATTTTCATCTACTGGTTTGTGCACTAACTGAGCGTAAACCTAACAAAAATGACACGTTCTTAGATATATTATCTGCAGCTGATAAAACTATCTTGCTTGATTACCTCCTTACCAGACATCTTATAATTGATCATAACGATGCACTTTTTGTTCACGCAGGAGTCCCACCTCAATGGAGTAAGTCAGATGTTATCAAAAATGCAAAAGTAGTTCATGAGAACCTTCAATCAAATAATGTGAGTGAATTTTTATCTAAAATGTACGGCAATTTTCCAAACAGCTGGTCTAATGATCTCTCCAATGAAGAAATTTCTCGTTATACAATAAACGCTTTAATGAGAATGAGGTTTTGTAAAGAGAATGGTGAGCTTGAGTTTGAACATAAGTTAAACTTTAATCAAAATCCAGCAAACTTTAAAGCTTGGTTTTTGCATCCAAAGAGAGCAATTAATGATCAGAAAATATTTTTTGGACATTGGTCATCACTTAAAGAAGTCAATATTAAAAATATTTACCCTCTTGACTATGGGTGCTCTTGGGGTGAATATCTTTGCGCAATTAGACTTAAAGACGAAGTTCAATTTTTTCAAAAATCTATTGAATCAAATTAGTGCTTATGTATTTTGGTAAAATACACCTTTTAATATGTCTTTTAGATTCAAGTTAACACTTTTCCCAATAATATTTTTTCTAAATAATAAAATTAACTTATGCCTACTAAAATTTTAGCAACAATTGGACCATCTTCTCTTAACGAAGATGTAATTAAAAAATTAACATTAAATGGTGTTCATCTCTTTAGGATAAATTTATCACACACAAAACTCAGTGATATTAGTAATGTTATCGATAAAATTAAATCATTTACAGATGTGCCAATATGCTTAGATAGCGAAGGTGCTCAGGTTCGTAATCAAGACATGGAAAGTGAATTAGTATTCTTTTCAAAAGATTCAAAAGTTAAAATTTATCATGAGCCAGTTTTAGGTAATAGTAAAAAAATATCTTTTGCACCAGTTAATGTATCAAAACAATTAAAAGTTAATGATATTATAAGAATTGATTTTAATTCATTAGCATTAAAAGTTCTAGAAGATAATGGTAGCTTCTTGATTGCTAATGTTGAATCACCCGGTATGATTGGAAGTAACAAGGCAGCTGATATTGATCGTGAAATACAACTAGATGCTTTAACTCATAAAGATAGAGAGGCTTTTAAAATTGGGTTAAAAAAAGGACTAACGAATTTTTCTTTATCCTTTACACATTGTGCTGAAGATGTTAAAGAAGTAAGAAAAATTATAGGGAATGATACTAATCTCATTTCTAAAATTGAAAGCATCAGAGGAGTGTTAAATTTAAAAGAAATTTTGCCTCTCGTAGATCAAATTTTAATTGACAGAGGTGACCTTTCTCGTGAAGTTTCTATTGAACGCATCCCTTACCTTCAAAGACTTATTATTTATTATGCGAAATCAAAAGAGGTTCCAGTATACGTGGCTACTAACCTACTAGAATCTATGATTAATGTCTCATCGCCAACAAGGGCTGAAGCTAATGATGTTGCTAGCACTTTACTAATGGGTGCTAGTGGCTTAGTTTTAGCTGCAGAAACGGCTATTGGTAAGTATCCAGTGGAATCTGTTGAAATGATTAATTCGATTGTCCAACAGTTTAATAAGTGGAACCCAAACTCATCCTTTAAAGACGCTATTTTTAATTAAAAATGGATAAAAAAGCTCATATATTTTGGTGCACAGGAATGTCAGGATCTGGCAAGTCAACTCTTGCACATTATGCTAAAGTTGAACTTGAAGGCTCAGGATTAAAGGTGTTAATTTTAGATGGGGATGATGTTAGAGAGAGGTATGACGTTCAATTGGGTTTTGGAAGAGAGGATGTAGAGAAAAATAATCTTTATGTTGTAAGACTATGTAAGCAAGAAAGGCATAATTATGACGCAATAATTGTCCCAATAATAAGCCCAATTAATGACTTAAGACTTGCTATTAAAAACCAACTCTCTCCTAACTATCACCTTATATTTATCAACTCAGATATTGATACATTAAAAAAAAGAGATACGAAGGGGCTTTATAAGATGTCTGATGAGGGTCAAATTAAAGACTTAATTGGCTACTCATCAATTAATCCATATGACGCTCCAAATGATTACAATCTTTTGGTACACACAGGAAAAGATTCAAATATTATAGAATCAAAAAAAATATTTTTAAGTTACTTGTCTAGCAAAATTTTTAAATCTTCTTTTGAATTATGAATTTTATAACACTACTCTCAGACATGCTTAGTTTTTATTTATGCATACAAGGTTATCTAAATGCATAATACAAATTATATTGAATTGATGAATCACTTAGAAAATTTAAGGCCTTTTGCTATAATAACTACTGGAAGAACTGGGTCAGATTTTCTTCAGAGTCTTATGGATTCAAACACTGAAATCTTAACTTTCAATGGTCCGCTTTACTTTCATGATTTTTGGCATGATTCAAAATGCAATAAACAAAAGTCGATTGATATATTTGACCTATTAGACGAATTTATCGGTATTTATATTCATAAGTTTAAGTCTAAATATGACTATCAAGAACAGAAAGATCAACTGGGTGAAGATGGAACACAATCTATAAATATTGATTTAAATCTATTTAGAGAAACTGTTAATGCCCTTCTTAAAGATAGAAAAACTTCGTCTAGAAGCTTTATGTTAGCAGTTTATGGATCCTATGCAATATGTCTAGGGCAAAATTTAGAAAAAAAATCAATTATTGTTCATCATATTCATCATGCAGAAAGATTGCCTAAATATTTATTAGATTTTCCAAGCTCTAAAATTATATGTATGACACGAGATCCAAGAGCTAATTTTGTATCTGGAATTCTACATCACAGAAAATATAATATAAAAACAGATAGCTCTCATCACCTTTATAATTATCTTCATAGAATTATAGTTGACTCTTACTCAGTTAAACATTACGAAAATGAGTCTATTTCATTAAGAATCGAAGACCTTGGAAGTGAGTGCATCTTAGAATCATTATGCAAGTGGCTTGAAATAAAATATGAAAATTCAATGCAATATTCAACATGGGCAGGTATGAAATGGAAAGGTGACAGAATATCTGCAAAGAAGAATCAAGGCAATGGTTTTTCGCACAAAATGCTAGAAAACTCCTGGGAAAAGAAACTTTCATTCTTAGATCAATATTTATTTAATTTTTTATTAAATGATAGACTTATTAATTATAAATACAAGAATAAAAAAATTTACCTATATGATTACTTTATTGTTTTCTTTATTATTTTATTACCACTTAAATTTGAATTAAGATTTTTTTCTTATCGATATTTAGTAAATGCAGTAAAAAACAATCAATACAAGATATTACTTCTAAATATTATTTATTACATAAAAAGGATTGTTTACTTTTATAGAATATTGATGAATAAAGTTATTGGATTTAAATTCAGTAGAGAATATATCTCATGCGACAAGTAATAAATATATAAATTGGTTACAAAAAAACCAAAAATTAATTACGAGGGTGCACTTCGAAGATTAATTGAACCTTCATAAACAACCTCACCTGGACCACTAAGATAGACTTTTTTTCCGTCATATTCAACTATTGTGTCACCACCACTTAAATGAACTTTCACTTTTGAATTAAGCATGCCAAGCCTAATACCATGAATAACTGCTGCACATGCTCCAGAGCCACAAGCAAGTGTTTCACCAGCACCTCTCTCAACAACCCTTAACTGAACTTCATTTTTATTTAATACTTTCATAAATCCTACATTTACTCCCTCAGGAAAGTAACTAGAGGATTGAATTTTTAACGCAATAGAGTCTATATCAGAAATGTTGTCTAAAATTAAAACTGCATGTGGATTACCAATTGATAAAGACCCAACCTTAAAGCCCTCAATCAAATACTCTGAGATCTCTTCATTGATATTAAGAGGAATTTTTGATGGAAGAAAATTTGGCTCTCCCATCTCAACACGAACAGAGTCATCACTGTTAATAGTTAATATCATTATTCCTGCATTAGTCTCAACAGAAAGTGGATTTTTATGTGATAGATTTTTTTTTTGGATATAAAGTGCAATACATCTTGCACCATTTCCACATTGGCTTACCTCAGAACCATCAGCATTAAATATTACATAACGAAAATCAGCATCTTTTGATGATGCACTCTCAACCATAAGAAGCTGATCAAAGCCAATACCAAAATGACGATCAGACAATTTATGAATTTCATCAGTCGACAAACTAACGTCACCGTCAATATTGTTAATTACAGCGAAGTCATTTCCAAGGCCATGCATTTTCGTAAAATGTATCATAATTGTATTTTAACCTTTTGTATCATGCTTTATTTAGATACTGCTATGTTAAAATCTACGCAACATTCTAACAACAACAAAAAAAAATGAATACTCCAAGTAATATAACGCTTAGTAAGGATAAAAAACTTCTTACTGTAACATTTGATTGTATTGATTACCCAATGTCTAGTGAGTATTTGAGAGTTTACTCTCCATCTGCAGAAGTTCAAGGCCATGGTCCTGGACAGGAGACTCTTCAGCTGGATAAGCATGATGTAACTATCAAAACACTTGTTCCTATGGGTAATTATGCGATTGCAATTCATTATAGTGATGGCCATACTACTGGAATATACTCTTGGAGTCATCTTTATAAACTTGGTAGCAAAAAGGATGAATTATGGCTAGATTATTGCAATAAAGTTAATGGCAAAAATAATAACAAAAATTACCATGAAGTTCAAATTTAATCTTAGAATCTCAATATTTTAATTTTTAGTGTTAGTTTAACAATATGCTTAGTAATTTTGTTAAAATCATAAACAAATTAATATCTATATAAACATTAAATTAACTATTTTAGGTAAAAAAAAATGAAAAATACTCTTATTAAGGTCTTAGCCCTCCTTTTCTTATTTTTTACAACACAGGCTTATTCCAATCCTGTCAATAAAATAGTTTTTATTGGCCTTAACACTACCAATGAGAGTGCTTTATCAAAATTGATTCCTTTTGAGATTGGCCAAAACTTTTCACCTTACATAAGCGATCAAATCATAAAGTCTCTTTTTGAAACTGGTCTATTTGAAAATATCAAAATTATTAAAAATGGAAATTCTCTTGAAATAACATTAGACGAAAACCCTACTATTAAATATTTTGATATAAATTTGACTTCTGATTCTGGATTATCTGCCTGGATTAGTGGTGAGAAACTTTATTTGAGTAATGAAGTTATAAATGAGTATTTAGAAGACTTCAAACTTTCAGTTGGAAATATTTATACTTCAAGAATACTTGAGGAATTTGTTTTATTTTTGGAGTCTAAATATGTTGAATCAGGCTACTTCAACACCGAAATCAAACAAGAAATTAAGTTAGATGTTCAAAATAGAATTGGAGTTCAGCTAGACATAACTCAAGGCAGCCAAGCTACTATCGCTTCTTTTGATATTTCTGGCTCTAAAACGTTCTCAGAAAAAGAATTATTAAAATTCTTTAAAATTGGTGAGGCTGACATTGCTCTAATTAATTACTTCACGAATAAAGATAACTTCTCTGACTCGGAACTTAGAAATGGAATCAACTTAATGACGCAGAGTTATTTTGATTCAGGCTATTTAGATTTTGAGATTCTTGAAGTTGAATCTAGCCTCAATAAAAATAAAGACAAAATTTCTATCAATATTAAAGTAACTGAAGGAATTCAATACAAACTAGGAGATGTATCATTTGATGGAGAATTGGGCAATATTAGTTTAGAAGAACTTAAAGAAACTATCTCTATGAAAAAAGGTGATGTGTTTAATCGAAATCTGATTATTAATAATATTCAATCTCTTACTGATCTATATGCTGATCAAGGTTATGCATTTACAGAAATAAACCCTATTACATCTGAATTCTTAGACGCAGTTAATATTAAATTTCAAATTTCTTTAAATAAGAAAACTTATATAAACAGAATATCCATCTCAGGTAATACAAGAACTCAAGATGAGGTTATTAGACGTGAAATTAAAATTTCTGAAGGTGGTTTATATTCAAGAAGCCTCCTTAGAAATTCATTATTAAAACTTAGGAGGCTTGGATACTTTTCAGATGTTCAAATTTCTACTTCTGAAGTTGAAAATATGCCTGATAAAATTGATATTACTTTTCAAGTGGAAGAAACTCAAACTGGCTCAGTAAGCTTTTCAATGAGTCATAGTAATAATTATGGTATTTCTTTTGGAGCAGGAATCATAGAGAAAAATATTTTTGGTTCTGGAAATACTCTTAACGCTGATTTAAAAGTGTCAGAATCATTTAATAAAATTAGTTTTTATTTTATGAACCCTAACTTTAACGATGAAGGACATAGTGTTAGTATCGGAGCATTCAAGAGTGAAATTGATAATGATGATGTGGCAACAAATTCCTTCGAAATCGACTCAACTGGTGTTACTTTTGGATATGGCCTTCCACTAAGTGATAATACAAGAATAAATGGGGATTTAGAATACTCAAAAAATGATATCAAATGTAGCTCACTTTTTTCAGGATCAAGCTATGAGTCAAGCCAGTGTGCAACAAAAAGTAATGATGAATTTAAAGCAAATGTTAGTTGGAGTAAAAATACACTAGATAACTATCTTTACCCTACAGATGGTGTTAATAATGCATTATCAGCTGGTATTTCTCTTCCATTGGGTGACTATAGATACTTTAATCTAAGTGCAGATCATTCTAGCTACACTCCAATTAACACCTCTGTTACACTTAAACTTACAGGTAGCTTTGAGTTATCTAAAGGATACAGTGGGAAAGAACTTCCATTCTATAAACGTCACTTTGGTGGTGGTACTGGTTCTGTAAGAGGTTTTGGGAATAAAACGTTAGGGCCACTTTATCCTAACGGTAAGGCGAAAGGTGGTGAAATTTCAATACTTGGCAGTGCTAATCTTATAACGCCGGCTTTTTTCTTTGAAAATAATAACAAAATGAGAATGAGTGCATTTATTGACGCAGGTAATATTTATGAAAAAAGCTCAAATATAAAGCTAGGTGATATAAGAATGTCTACTGGCTTTGCATTTGCATATCTTAGCCCTATAGGATCTATTGGCGCATTTATATCAACTCCAATTCTTAAGAAATCAGGAGATACTATTGAGAGCTTTGGTTTTTCTTTAGGCTCAGGATTCTAAAACTCTCATGAGGAATTTAGTTACATCTTTTTTATTATTTCTATCTATATCTGCATTCGCTGAGACAATTAAAATAGGCTATATCGATACTGAGCAAGTAGTTAATAATTTACCGCAATACCGACAAAGTATCCAAGAAATATCCAAAGAATTTGAGCCAAAAAAACAAGAACTTCTTGATTTATTTAATCATATTGAACTTCTTACAGCAAAAATTAATACTATTAATAAATCTGAAAAAAAAGAAAATCTCCAAATAGAGTTATCTAAACTTGCTAAATTAGAAGAGAGCTTCAAACAAGAAACTGAATTTTGGCAAAAAACGATGAATAATAAAAAAATCGAATTACTTCGAAAAATTGAACTATTAATTAATACAACAATAAACGAACTTGCAGTTTCTGAAAATTATGATCTTATTTTTTATGAGAATGCTGCTTTTGTTAGTGACGAAGTAAATATTACAGATAGAATAATAGAGAGAATTCAAAAACTTTCATTATGAAATTAACTCTCAATGCAATAGCAAAATTAATTGATGCAACAATAATTGGAGATGCTTCTTTAGAAATTATAGGCATTAATACATTAACTAATGCCTCTTTAAGTCAAATTTCTTATGCAGTTAGTAAGAAATACAAAGAGCTCCTAATTAACTCAAATGCTGGTGCAGTAATTGTAGATGAGAGTCTTAAAGATCAATGTCCAACAAATGTGCTACTAGTTAAAAATGTTTATCTAGCTTATTCAATATTAACTCATAAATTTAAATATTTACAAAATATCAATCACTTACAAGCAGGTTTAGAAGTTTTAAATTCATTCACTGATGTTGATATTTCTCCAAGTTGTGTCATTGGTAAGAATGTAAGCATTGGAGGAAATTCTTCGATTGGAGCAAATTGTGTTATTGAAGATAATGTTAATATCGGTAAAAATTCACGAATTGAGTCAAATGTAATAATTCAAAATGGATCTAAAATTGGAAAAAACTGCGTTATCTTACCAGGAGCCATAATTGGCTCGGAAGGCTTTGGAAATGCTAGAGATACAAATAATAAATGGCATGCAATTGCCCACCTTGGAAATGTAATCATTGGTGATAATGTTTCTATTGGAGCTAATACAACCATTGACAGGGGCTCTATTGACAATACAGAGATTCACAATGGAGTGAAAATCGATAATCTTGTACATATTGCGCATAATGTTATTATTGGAGAAGATACAGCCATTGCTGCAACAACAGGTATTGCTGGTACCACTATTATTGGTAAAAGATGCATGATTGGTGGTATGGTTGGTATTGTTGGCCACCTAACAATAACTGATGATGTTATAGTTAATGCCACTAGCACAGTCAATAGGAGTATAGCAAAGCCGGGAGTTTATACAGGATTTGTCCCTCTTATGCTTCATTCTGAATGGAAAAAGGTAGGAATATGGCTAATAAAACTTGATAAAATTGCTAAGCTTCTAAAAATCAAACTAAAAAATATTAAATAATCTTATGAAAATGAATATTAACGAGGTTAAAAACTTTTTACCTCATCGCTACCCTTTCTTACTTATTGATAGGGTAATTAATCTTGAAATAGGAAAAAGCCTTACTGCTATTAAAAATGTTACCTTTAATGAGCCACATTTTACTGGGCACTTTCCTGATCAGCCTATTATGCCTGGAGTTCTAATTATTGAGGCTTTAGCACAGGCAACTGGAATATTAGCTTTTAAATCTGAAGTTGGAAAGCCACAAACTGGTCAAATTTATATGTTGGTAGGCGTTGATAAAGTTCGCTTTAAAAGAATGGTTGAGCCAGGCGATCAGTTAGAAATTTACGCTGAAATTGTGACTGTTAAACGCGGTATATGGAAATTTAACTGCAGGGCATCAGTTGAAGGCAAGTTAGTAACTTCTGCTGAAATTTTATGTACTCAAAAATCTGCTGAATAATATTATGTCTACTCACCCTTCCGCTATTATCCATGAAAGTGCTAAAATTCATAAAAGTGCTGAAATATCTGCTTATGCAGTTATTGGTGCTAATGTTGAAATAGGTGCTGGAACAGTAATAGACTCCCATGCTGTAATAGAAGGTCCTACTAAGATTGGTAAAAATAACCACATTTATTCTTTTGCTTCTATTGGTGGGGATCCTCAAGACATTACTTATCAAGATGGTCAGGAAAGTAACCTAGTAATAGGTGATGA
>Ga0209816_1003347_pt1 | contig 11031 bp, 10 predicted proteins | sample CoawatmetaG01DNA_FD_187509 | JGI IMG/M metagenome (GOLD analysis project Ga0209816, IMG submission 187509) | Marine microbial communities from the West Antarctic Peninsula - Coastal water metaG017-DNA (SPAdes) (version 2) | ecosystem: Environmental > Aquatic > Marine > Coastal ... | reverse complement strand
AATTTTCCTAAAACTCATCCAGCGGCAGCAGCTATTTTCAAAAATATGTCTTTTACAACAGGTCATATAGGTGCAATGGCAGCTTTAGTTGATCTTGAAGGAATGACACATGAAGATGCTGCAAAAGCATGGCTAGCTGATAACGAATCTGTGTGGAAAGGATTTTAATTAATTCTTTTACAACATAGACTTCTAAATTAAAATCTCCCCTTGTTGCAAACTAGGGGAGATTTTTTTTAGTACCTAGAAAACCATGAAAATATTATTTCTATTTATTTTTTTAAGTGCAATTGTTTGCAACCCTTCTTTTGCTCGTAAAACGGGATGCGAAGGAGATTGTGAAAATGGTATCGGAACTTGGACGTATACAGATCAAACTATATATGTAGGTGATTGGCTTGATGGCCTAAAACATGGAAAAGGCAAAGAAACTTGGCCAAACGGGTACACATATACAGGAGAATTTTCTGATAGCGAATGGAAAGGGCAAGGTACGTTAATTTTTCCAGATGGAGCTCAATATACTGGTGAGTGGCTCAATGATAATTTGAACGGTAAAGGAATTTTTACTTGGGCAAATGGAGATATATATGTGGGAGAATTTCTTGACAGCAATAGACATGGACAAGGTACTAGGACTAATGCTGATGGAACAATTATGAAGGGTATTTGGAAAGAAGGGGAATTAGTTGAACCTAATTAGAAAAGAAATGGGTTTAGAAGATATTTTAAATAAATACAAAGAAGCACCAGAAGCTGTTAGAAATTTATTGGGTCTTAGTGGTTTAATTTTTACAATAATTTTTACATTTATTATCTTCAATAATTTTTTAATTAATGAGAGTGTAAAAATTGAAATGAGTGCTGCTGATATGGAGAGAGCTGAATCTGCAGAAAATTATGATGAATTTATTTCTTCACTACCTAGTGGTAAATTAAATTTTTATGCAAGCAAAGATAGCTATCAATTAACACTAATCGAATACGAAACAGTATGCAAAAACACCAAAATAGTAACCCAACGTTCTATAATGGGTGGAAATATTACAGATATAAGTGCACAAAAATTGTATAAAAGTAATGGGAATAAAATTGAAAAATTTTTAGTAAAATGGGACAGCTTTGAAAATATATGTTTAGCTGAGTATACTGTGAGAGCTATGCAAGGCACAACTGATACAATTACAGTTGTAGGTCAAGCCAAAGGTTTTTTAAATACTGGCGTAGATACTAGAGTGTATTTTATAAAAAATTTTTAGAGTGCATTTAAAATGAAAGGGATTTTTTATATATTTTAGTATAGATTATTTATATATTTATGACTTCTTTAAAATCAGTAATTAAATGTGAATCTGTTTATAAAATTTTTGGAGCAAATGCTAAAAAAATGCTCAAAGACGCAAACGGAAATGTGGATGCTCAAACTTTTCAAGAAGCTGGCTGTATTGTTGGAGTAAATAATGCATCTTTTGATGTTGCAAAAGGGGAAATGCTGGTTGTAATGGGTTTGTCTGGGTCTGGAAAATCAACACTGCTGCGATGCATATCAAGACTCACAGATGCTACTGCAGGCAAAATTTATATTGATGGCCAAGACTTGTCAGCTTTAAAGAATAAAGAATTAATAGAATTAAGAAGAAATAAAATGGGGATGGTTTTTCAAAGTTTTGCTTTGTTACCGCATAAAACTGTATTGGAAAATATTGCTTTCCCGTTGCAAATCAAAGGCATTAAAACTCAAGACAGTATTTCAAAAGCAATGGAGATGGTTAAGCTCGTAGGTCTTGAAGGGAGAGAAAATTATTTTCCAAGAGAGTTATCAGGTGGACAACAGCAAAGAGTGGGAATTGCTAGATCTCTAGCGGTTGAACCAGATATATGGTTTTTAGACGAACCTTTTTCTGCTCTTGATCCATTAATTAGAAAAGAAATGCAAGATGAATTTTTAAGACTACAAGGCTCATTAAAAAAAACAATCTTATTTGTTACGCATGATTTTGATGAAGCACTAAGACTTGCAGATCGAATTGCAATTATGAAAGATGGTATAATTGAACAATTAGATACTCCTGCAAATATTGTTCTAAATCCAGCAACAGAATATGTTCGTAAATTTACACAAGAAGTTCCAAGAGAAAAAGTTCTAAAAATTGAAGTAGTAATGGATCCAATTAATGATGAAAAGAACTTAAGTGATTTTAAAGTTTCAAAAGATGCGATAATAGAAACGGTAGCTGAAAAAATTTTAGCTCAAGAAAAGTATGTACCTGTTATTGATTCAAATCAACAAGTTGTTGGAATTGTAAGGCCATCAAAAGTAATTCATGTTCTCTTTGGTAGCAATAATGACAGTTTATAACTTATGGAATATATAAATAAACATCCAAAATTATTTCAGTGGACTCTTTTATTATTAGCTTTTTTTGGCTTGGTTTTTGCAATAGATGTACCTGAAGGCTATAAGTTTATAAGAGCCCAAGCTGAGCACGTAACAATTGAAGGTCAATCCACTTATGACTTTTTTGGTACAACTGTCAGCTATACTTACTTTAATTTTTTATGGAGACTGCCACCTTGGCTAGGGTGGCTTCCTATCTGGATAAATGATGTATTACAATTTTTATTAAATGATTGGTGGGAAATAGAGTTTTGGGATTCTGATTTAGGGGATTATAAAGCACGTCCATTGATGCTGCATGTGACAAGATTTATTTCAGCAACTCTACTTTTTTTTATTGAGTTTGTTCGTGAAATATTAATAGGTGGAGTGAAGACTGTTGTCACATTTACAAGTTGGGACTGGATCGATGCAAATCCATGGGCAGAATTTCCTGGAACTCCATGGACCATAGTCACAGTTGGAGCAGCTATATTAGGATATAAGTTGTCTGGAAAAGGTCTTGCAATATTTGCTGCCATTACAATGATTTATATTTCGATTTTTGGTCAATGGGAACCTTCAATGCAAACACTCTCATTCATACTAGTATCAGCACCAGTCTCCTTCATTCTTGGTTTAGGCTTAGGCATTATGGCTTATAAAAGTAAAAAAGTTGAAGGAGTATTGTCTCCTATACTTCTAGTCATGCAAACTATGCCCCAATATGCATTTCTTGTCCCTGCAATGGTTCTATTTGGTATTGGTGATCATGCTGGGGCTCTTATAACAATAATTGTCGCCACTCCACCAATGATCCTATTAACTTTGTTAGGACTGAGAGCAATATCTCCTGAAGTGATTGAGGCTGGCAAAATGAGTGGATGTAATGATTTGCAACTTATGTTCAAAGTACTAATTCCAACAGCAAAAAGAGATATTTTAATTGGAGTGAACCAAGTCATTATGGTGTGTTTATCTATGGCAGTTATCTCATCCTTTATAGGAGCTAAAGGATTAGGCTGGAATTTATTGTTGGCTTTAAATCGCCTTAACATTGGATTAGCTTTAGAGGCCGGTGTTTGTATAAGTTTAATTGCTGTTCTTTTAGATAAGATGTCTTTAGCGTGGGCAAACAAACAAACAAACTATTTTGTTAATATTAATTTCTTTCAGAGATATAAATATGGATTGCTTTTTGCTCTAACAGTATTAGTTGGATCACTACTTTCCTACTTTGGCTCTATCTATTTTAAAGAAGGTTTTAATTATTTATATGAGATTCCTCACAATAAAGGCATATCCAATGAGGATTTTTGGAATAGAGGTGTTGATTGGATATGGGATACATTTTTTTATCCACTTAAAATATTTAATACTTGGTTAATTGTAGATGTATTGCAGCCTATGAGAGCTGCTTTTCTTCGTATGCCAGTTGTTGCAACTTTTGTTTTAGTTATGGGAACCGGTTACATTATTGGTGGCCTTCGATCAGCCTTAGTTGTAGGAGGATTAACGCTATTTATTGCTTTAACAGAATGGTGGGATAGAGCATTAGTTACAGCTTATATGGCAACTTTTGGAGTTATCGTTTCAAGCATAATTGGAATAACAATAGGTACTTTGTGTGCGCAAAAAAACTATAGTTCAAAATTTATTTTAGGAGTTTGTGATATCTTTCAAACATTTCCATCATTTGTTTATTTGATTCCTGTTATGATGTTATTTGGAGTAACAGATACGTCTGTATTAATTGCTGTTGTCATTTATGCAACTATTCCTGCAACGCGTTACACTGTTGAAGGACTTCGAAGTATTCCTCCAGATTTACACGATGCAGGAGCAATGTCTGGAGTTAATAATATTCAGCGATTACTTAAAATTGATTTTCCTTTAGCGCTCCCTCATATAATGCTTGGAGTTAACCAAACAGTTGTCTTTGCATTATTTATGGTAATTATAGGAGCTTTTATTGGAACTGAAGATTTAGGACAATATATTTTAAAGGCCATATCTGATAGGCAAGGAGCCGGTAAAGGTTTAATACTTGGAATTTGCGTTGCTTTCATTGGATTAATAGCTGACCACATGATTAAAACTTATGCAAAGCAAAGAAAACAAGCTTTAGGTTTAGACTGAAAAACTAAAAGTTTGATACTTATCAATTGAGTTAAAAAATTAACAAATCTCTATTAGTTAGAAGAAAAAAAATCTTTATTATAAGACAAATTTTAGTAAAATTTTTATTATTTAGACAATTATAAGTCTTTGTTAGTGTCCTTTTCTATAGGCTTTTTTTAGATCAACTAATGGATGATTTGGGGACATTTGAAATTTAACCAATAGCTCTCTTGCAATCATGTCTCTGTCTTGCTGATCTTTTGGAAGCTTAATTTTTATTGGAATTGTCACCCAGCCATTTGCATTGCGATCAAAAACTGCAGGGCGGCCTTCTTCATATCCCATATGGACATCTTCTAACCAGTTCAAATCATCCCATCCCATATATTCAATATACTTTTTAAGGAAAGAAGTTACCTTTTGATAATCAGGAAGCAAATTAACATCATATCTATAGCCAATATGCTGTCCGATCATTTTCTCTCTAGCAGTCTCCCTTGCCTTAGGAGTTTTTTTCTTTACTACAACAGAAGGTTTCTTTTTTTTTACAATTTTCTTTTTTGTTTTTTTCATAATCTTAATCCAATTTATATTTTATGATAATTATCTACACCAACAGTGAAGTTTGTTCCTGTAAGAGGAACTTTTGCTAATGCAGATGCTTCCATTGTTAATGCAGCTAAATCTTCAGGCTCTAAAGAATGAATATTTGTTTTTCCACATGCTCTAGCCAGTAATTGGCATTCAAGAGTTAATGTATGAAGATAATTATAAACTCTTAAAGCCGCATCATCTGGGTTTAGTCTTTTTCTTAATTTTGGATCTTGAGTTGCAACACCAACTGGACAACGGCCAGTGTGACAATGATAACAGTGTCCAGCTTCAACGCCCACTTCTTTCATGAAATCTGATTCTGGAATTTCTTTATTGCAATTCAAAGCAATTAAAGCAGCAGTCCCAATAGCTACAGCATCGGCACCTAATGCAAGAGCCTTTGCCATGTCAGCACCGTCTCTAATTCCACCAGCATAGATTAAAGTAACCTCACCTGTTTTACCTACATCATCTAAAGCTCTTCTAGCCTCTCGAATTGCAGCAATACCAGGTATACCTGTATTTGCAGCAGCGATGTGTGGCCCTGCTCCAGTTGATCCTTCCATTCCATCTAGGAAGATTGAATCTGGATTACATTTTGCTGCCATCCTAACATCATCGTAAACTTTAGAAGCACCTAATTTTAATTGAATTGGAATTTCATTATTAGTTAGCTCTCTTAGCTCTTCAACCTTTAATGCAAGGTCATCGGGTCCTAGCCAATCAGGATGTCTTGCAGGTGATCGCTGGTCAATTCCAGAAGGCAATGAGCGCATTTCAGCAACCTGGTCTGTAACTTTTTGACCCATAAGATGCCCACCCATTCCAACTTTTTGACCTTGACCGATAAATACTTCAATACCATCTGCTAGCTGTGCGTGATGTGGGTTAAAGCCGTAGCGAGATTGGATGCATTGATAAAACCATTTATGAGAATATCGTCTTTCATCAGGAATCATTCCACCTTCACCAGAACAAGTTGCACTTCCAGCCATTGTAGCACCCCTTGCTAATGCAGTTTTTGCCTCATAAGAAAGTGCACCAAAGCTCATTCCTGTAATATAAACTGGGATATCTAGCTCTATTGGGTTTTTACAGTTGGGGCCTATGATAGTTTTTGTTTCACACTTTTCACGGTATCCTTCAATTACAAATCTAGTAAGAGTACCTGGCAAGAATACTAAGTCATCAAATGTTGGAATTTTTTTCATTAAAGCCATTCCGCGCATTCGATAACGACCAAGCTCTGCCTTTATATGAATATCATCCATTACTTCAGGAGTAAAAATGGCATTCTGACCTAATAGACTTTTATTTCTTCCAGAGGTCTTTGAAGTAGTCTTAGTTTTCTTTTTAGCCATAAATTATATCGCTCCCTTTCTTTCATGTGGTTCAAGTGCATCATAATTCCAAAGTTTTTTACCTGAAACTATTTTTGTCATCTTAGTTAAATCGAAATCAGATCCGATTTCAGCAACTTTTAATTTTCGTTTTAGCCAGGCTATATCATTTGCTGTAAGTTCTGCTTCCACAGCATCACTTCCAAATGATTTTACGTTACCACCAACAAACATTGTTCCATCATACATTGAGTCACCGAGATTAGCTCCAGCATCACCAAGAATAATAATTCTTCCACGTTGCATCATAAACCCAGTAAAGGCTCCAGCATCACCACCAATAATAATAGTTCCACCTTTCATGTCGATACCAGTTCTCGCTCCAACACTTCCTTTGCAAATTAAATCTCCACCACGAATAGCAGCTCCAAAACATGAGCCTGCATTTTTTTCAATAACAACTTTGCCAGCAAGCATATTTTCCGCACAAGACCAACCAACTCTACCATTTATTCTAACAACAGGACCATCAATAGACCCAACACCAAAATATCCTAAAGAGCCTTCAAAAATTAAATTCAACTTATTTAATATGCCAACACCAAGACTATGCTTACCTGCTGGATTTTTAACAACAATTGTCCCATACCCCTCGCTCATCAGTGTATTAATTTTTTCATTAAGTTCTCTACAAGTTAAGTTTAGTGCATCTACATTTGTTCTTTTGTTAAAATCAACATCATGGGCACCAAAATAATAAAAGTTTTCTGCTGCTTCAGAGTCAAAAAACCTTTGCTGCGTTCTTCCTTTTAAAGCCTCTGAGTGAAGCCCCATAGATTCAGCTGTAGAATCGTTTTTTATATTTGCCATACTTTTACCTCTCCTTCGTAAGGATCATAAGTGTCTATTTCTTGTGGTAACAATGTTCTAATTGCTATTTCTTCTGAACCAAGCGCAATTAAGTCATCAGATTCATAAAGCACCATTGGCTTTGCTGCCATTGTGTCTTTTGCCATTCCAAGAGAATCTATGGTTGCTACTAAATATGTAAAAACGCCATCTAATTCAGTCAAAGAAGCATTCATACCTTCTTCAAGAGAAATACCCTTCCGCATCTTTTCTGCGAGATACACTGCAATAAGTTCAGAGTCGCATTCAGACATAAACCTCATGCCTTTGCGTTCAAGAGCTCTACGGTTATTCCAATAATTTGTTAATTGACCATTGTGAACAACTGAAACATCACTAAATGGATAGCCCCAAAATGGATGGGCAGATCTAATGTCAACACCAGATTCAGTAGCCATCCTAGTATGACCAATTCCATGAGTTCCTTTAATTTTGTGAAGACCATATTGATTGGAAACAACTCCCGCATCACCAAGATCTTTTACCAACTCCAAACTTTTTCCAATTGATAAAATTTCAACCATCTCAACACTCTCAATTTTTTTTGAGAATTCCATAAGATCTTTATCATATTTCAAGATGTACTTGAATGAGTAGGGAGTAATTTGCTCTTCTTTAATAACTGTGGCTCCTAATTCTATTAAATATTTGTCTACCTGAGCTTTTCTTAAATCATAAATTTCAGCCCCCTCATTAATTGCACTACTTCCTTCTCCTACATTTTCTCCAACTTTAAAGCGCATAAGAAAATCATTATCATGTCCTTCTCCATAGAGAGCAAAACCAGTTGAGTCAGGCCCTCTGTGCTTTAAAGCCTGCAACATATCCTGAAGCTCTTTACCAATATTCACAGTTTTGTTTTTATGAATTAGCCCTGCTATTCCACACATATAATTTCTCTTTGGTTAATATTATGGCAAACAATCCATATAGGTATCAATATCCCATTGAGTTGTTGCACCTAAGAATCTTTCCCATTCGTCACGTTTGTAGTGTTTGAATACTCTATACATTTCATCTGGCATTGAGCCTTTGATTGTTTCGTCTTCATCAAGTCGATCTAAAGCTTCACCGAGACTCATAGGTAATTTTTTAACAACTTTTCCAGCAGCCACAGCCTCATACATGTTTGTATTTTCAGGTGGGCCTGGATCAATTTTATTATCTAAACCATCATCGAAAGCAGCAAGTAAAGCTGATCCCATCAGGTATGGATTATGCATAGAATCTACCGAACGATATTCAAATCTACCGGGTGCTGAAATTCTAAGTCCACAAGTTCTATTCTGATAGCCCCAGTCAGCATACACAGGAGCCCAAAAACCTTGATCCCATAAACGTCTATAGGAGTTCACAGTTGATGACCCAATTGCTGTTAATGCGCCTAGATGCTTCATAACCCCACCAATAGATTGAAGGCCCACTATTCCTGGCATTTGCTGATCCTCTGTATCAGGCATAAATAAATTTTCGCCACCTTCAACATAAGTAAATACATCATCAGCGCCTGGAATAGATTTATGCCCAAGCACATTTACCTTATCTTTACCGCCAGTCCACAAAGACATATTGGTATGACAACCACTTGCAGAAACTCCCATGAACGGCTTTGTCATAAAGCATGCAATAAGATTATGTTCACGCGCAACTTGCGCACATATTTGTCGATAAGTCGAAAGACGATCTGCATTTCGCAAAACATCATCATACATCCAATTCAACTCTAACTGACCTGGGGCATCCTCATGGTCACCTTGTACCATGTCTAGACCCATTGCATTTGAGTATTCAATTACTTTCATAAATACAGGTCTCAAAGATTCAAATTGATCTATATGATAACAATAAGGCTTTGAAAAACCTTCACCAGTAGGATTTCCTTTTTCATCCCTTTTAAGCCACATCATCTCTGGTTCAGTCCCAACTCTTAGCTGCATACCATGCTTTGCTTGGAAATCTTTATGAGCAATTCTTAAATTACCTCTACAATCAGAAGTTAAATGTCCACCTGGATTTTCTCTTTCTTCTCGGTTTCTAAAACATGTACAGTAAACACGAGCAACTTTTTTATCCCAAGGCAATTGAGCAAATGTTTCTGGATCAGGAATACCAACCAATTCCATTGCTTCAGGACCATAACCAATATAGTCACCATGCCTATCAGTAAACAAGTTAGCAGTTGAACCATAAACCAATTGAAAACCTTTTTCAGCCGCTCGCTCCCAATGGGCTGCAGGAATCCCTTTTCCTACAATTCTTCCCGTTACTGATATAAATTGAAAATAAATATAAGTGATTCCAAGCTCATTAATTTTTTCTCTTACTGCCTTAACTAGCTTATCTCTCCCAGGTTGATTAACGTGCACATCTAAGTCTGTCATGTCGCCTCCTAATTTATATAACCTCAAATTCTTCAATAAATGTTAGCTGATAATTATTTACAGGTCGAGTCAGAAGCATTAATGTATAATTTATATACATAATTATTAAATAACCCCATAAACCCAAGGAGAGTAAGGCTTATTATTCACTTAGAAGATTAAAATTATTGATAATAACTATCAATCTCAGTTTAGAATTATTCGATGCCCATTTGGTTTGGGGAATAGGAAAAACGGACTTTCAAAATGGAAATACAAGAGATTCTTATAATTCAATTTTTAATAAGCTATTAAAGTTACCAGACGAAACATTAGTTTATCCAGCTCATGAGTATAAAGGTGAAATGGTCAGCTCAATTATTGAAGAAAAAAACTTTAATCCAAGATTACAAGTAAGTTCTCCTGAAGAATATATTGAAATTATGAATAATCTTAATCTACCAAATCCAAGCATGATGGATGTGGCGATTTCAAGTAATCTAAATTTAGGAAAAAGCTTTACTGAACAAAAATTAAATAAGAGAATTAAACCAAATAAGTTTAACACAGCTAAAAAAGATGATTAAATAATCTTAATTGATCCTAAGGAACAAAGTATATATGGATGAAGTAGTAGAATTAAAAAATTATAGGATTGATAATCTTCAATATTGCAATTGGTCAAAAGATATTTTTAAGCTAAATCACGAGGCTGCCCTAGATGCTATTCATGTTACGATTGCCTATCATGAAGATTTTGATGAGGTTCAAAAAAATATTAAAGAGTGGGAAGGTTATTTTAATGATTTTTCTGAACTAATAATCCATGGCAAATCTTATCTAGATATTGAAAAAGCAAAATTAGAAAATAAGACAGCTGTCTTCTTTGGCTTTCAAAATTGTTCACCTATTGAAGATGATATTAATTTAGTAGAGTCAGTTCATCAAATGGGTGCGGTATTTATGCAACTTAGTTATAACAATCAATCATTACTGGCTACTGGATGCTATGAAGAAAATGATAACGGTGTCACAAGAATGGGTAAAGAAGTTATTAAGGAAATGAATAGAGTTGGCATAATCATAGATATGTCCCATTCTGCAGATAAATCTACTTTTGATGCTATTAATTTTTCTGAAAAACCTATTGCCATTACTCATGCCAATCCATTGTTTTGGCATAAAGCAAAAAGAAATAAATCGAATGATATTTTAAAAGCTCTGGGTGAGTCTGGAGGAATGTTAGGGTTATCTTTATACCCACATCATTTACTTGATGGAACAAACTGTACTTTAGATAGTTTTTGTCAAATGGTTGCTAAAACCGCAG
>Ga0209816_1003344_pt1 | contig 11041 bp, 9 predicted proteins | sample CoawatmetaG01DNA_FD_187509 | JGI IMG/M metagenome (GOLD analysis project Ga0209816, IMG submission 187509) | Marine microbial communities from the West Antarctic Peninsula - Coastal water metaG017-DNA (SPAdes) (version 2) | ecosystem: Environmental > Aquatic > Marine > Coastal ... | reverse complement strand
ATTTTTGATTCTATTGATTTTGCATTGTTTAGTGCAAAGCATAAAAAGAATATTAATAAATAATTTTTCATTAACTTTTTCTATCTTTATTTAAAATCATCTTATCTGGAGAGAATGTGTAAAATGGCACTATCGTTATAGAGAAGAACAATTCTTCTTTTGGTATGATATCTGCATCATTATAATAGTCTTTTCTGTACTTTATATTTGCTGTTAAGCAGTCATTTTTATACTCATATATCAAATCATAGTACTCTGTTAAATTAAGCTCTCGATTTCTTCTAGTCTTGAATGATATTGAATTATTTTCATCTAGATTATATTCTGTTATATTTTCTAATACATTGGTATTTCCAATAACTCCATTTTCTTCAATAAAATTAAATTGAGTAGAAAAATTATTAAAATCAAACTTGGAAGTAATAGAGTTGTATTCAAAAGTGTTTAAATCATTTTTTAATGAAAAATTATAATTTAGTGAAATAATTTCGTTTGGTTTAAAGTTCAGCTGCCCAAATATATTAGAAGTTTTTTTATTTATAGTGCTTTTAAGTGGGATATCCTCCTCTTCCTTAAGTCTTAAAACTGTAGCAAGTTTAAAATCAAAATAATCCTCTATTTCAGTAATTTCATTTATAATATTTATCTTTTCTTTAATGAAATTTACACCCAGGGTCAAAGATTCACCAGATTCGAATGAATCACTTAAACTTAATCTATTTGAAGAAAAAATATTGCCCACATTGATTGTTCTACTTGTGTTAGTGTGCTCTTTCATATCATGGGGGCTTAATTGAAAAGAAGCCTTTGGTATTAAAGTATTAATGATGTTTTTATTTTTTTTTTCTAAAGGCATTGAAAAATTGAAGTTATATGCACTCATCAACTCAGACTGAGGACTATTTTTATATTTAATACTATTTTTACCAATTGAATTTATGTTTTTAGTAAGGATTTTAAAATTTTTTATTATTCCGTTATTAAAAAAAGTATTAATTGATGTAAAATTTAAATCATTAATAACAGTTGATGTTGTAACATTTGTATTTTTTAAAGTGTTATTTCCATTTGAATTAAAAAGAAAACTGCCATTTTCTTGATCTAGATTAAAATTTTTAGAAAAATTATAAGTAGGCAAAACATATTGATACCTATCTGTATTAGAGCCATTCAAAGTTTCATATATTTCGAATGACGTGGTTAAGTCAAAATCTTCATGCTCGAGATCTAACTCTATTAATGATTCGAGAGCATCATTATTTTTAAGTAAAAGTGGTGATTTAATAAAATTAAATAATTTTAAATAATTATCATTAGAAACCTTTTCAAAATTTATCTCTAGGTTGCTATCAATAAAATCTTTTAATTTTAAATCAATTTTAGTATTAGCAAAAAAATGTGATCTACTATCATTTTTATCAAGTTTACTTGAATCATGTCCTGTTGTGATACTAGAGTCTATTATAGTTAAAGAATTTTTTGTTTCTTGCCTGTATTCACCATGCAGCACAAGTTTATTATCATTGAATAATCTTGGTTTTAATGTGATATCCCTTTCATCCGAAACTACAAAAAAATAAGGTAAGTATATTGAGTCACCCAATGTACTGTGATCACCTATTTCTGGTTTTAAAAGACCAGATTGTCTTTTTACACTTGGGTCTGGATGAAAGAATTTAGGAAAATATGCAACAGGAAAATCATATAGTTCTAACCAAGCATTTTTATAGGTAATCTGTTTTTTATCTTTGTCGTGCTGTATTTTATGGGCTGTCATTTTCCAAGGGGGACATTTATCAGTCTTTTTACAAGATGTAAAAACAGCTTTATTTAAATAAGTATTAAATTTATCGCCATGCCCAGAAGTAGCACTAATTCTAGGGTCATTTTTTTCATTATCAAATAATGTTTTATGAAACCTTACAGTAACATCTTTACCTAAAAATTTACTTTCTTTTAGATTAAAAAATCCAGTTTCAAAATAATATGCATCATCTTTATTAAACTTTTCTTTTCTTGTAAAATTTACCTTTTTTCCTTTAAGAATTTCTTGATTGATTGAATATTGAAATTCATTAAGTTTATAGATATTGGAATTTTTGTCAGTGATAGTGGCTTTTTCTTTAGAGGATAAAATCATTTTATTTCTATCTAGGGTTAAATCCCTAGCTTTAATTTTATATTTGCTTTCAACATCTATGTTTGTTTCACCTAGTGTGGAAATTTTTTCTTCATTTATTAGATAAAATATTTCATTAGTATTAATAGTAATATTTTTAATTCTGTCATTGAGGACAACATCTCCTTTTGCCTGTAGAAGTGTGGTTAGTTTATTGTATTTAAAATATTCATTGGCATTTATTTCAATGTCAACACCATTAGTAGCTTTACTTTTTCCAATTGTATAAATTTCTTCTTTATTTTTTAAATAAAAAATTTTGTTTGATTCAATTATAACATCTTCAATTTTATCAACTAGTTTTACATTACCTTCGGCTTCTAAAAGTGTGGTTATTTTATTGTATATAAAAGTATCTGCAGTAATTACTATTTCATTATTCTTAGTAGTAATTATACCACCATCAATACTTTTTATTAAATTACCACTTTTAGTGATTTGTAACTCAGTAGTATTAAATTTAAATTCTTCAGCTAGAGTTAAGCTAATACAACTTAAACTAAATACAAATGTTAAAAATATTATTATTAGTTTATTTTTCATTAATTTTTATTATAGATATGAAATTAATTATTGTTAATATAATTAGAGGCATAAAAATCGATAATATTAAGGGAACTTTCTCATTTGTTCCTAAAACATTTAAAAAATAATTCACATAATAAATTATTACAGACAAAAAGATACCTAGCGTTATTCTAAAAAAAGAATTTTTTTGATTTTCAATATTAAACATAATTATGGCAGAAAAAATAGTTATTAAGGTTAAATAGATTGGATAAGAGATAATTTTGTACATATGAGAGTGAATATCTACAAGGGAATAATTCAAAATTTTATAATTTTTTTTTAAATCAAGTAATTCAAACATTGTTAATGAAGAAAGATTTGAAAATAAACTATTTATTTTTTCAAGATCAAAATTTGATTTAAACAGCATTTCACTTGAATTATTGTTTTCATTACCATTCAAAATTAAAGGATTAAAAACTTTCCATTGAAATGTTGATATGTCAATTTTTTTACTCTTTATGGTACTTAAGACATTAAAACTTTTATCAAGTTGAGTTATTGAAACATCAAGTAAAAATTCATTATTAACCTTTTTGGCATTAATAATATTGGTTTTATTTTCAATTTCGTCTTTAATCCAAAGTCCATTATCTGTAATTACAGCTAAATATTTATTATCTGTTGAATATTTATTTTTGATTAATAAATATGAATTTTTCATAACTGCGGAAACATTATAGAAAAAAAAAATTAAGACCAAACCCATAACAAAAGAGTATAAACTTATAATTTTAATTATTTTGAAATTATTTAAACCAGTATATTTAAAAACCTCTAATTCTTTTTTATCTATAAGATAAATAAAAAAAACTTGTGTAGATAACAAGAAAATAAATGGGAGTATTTCAAATATAATAGATGGGGTGTTTAAAAATGATAAAAAAATAAGATAATACAAACTAATATCAGTATTTTTAAAAAAATCTATTTGCTCTAAAAAATTAATTATGAGAATTATAATAAAAAAAGTAAAAAAAATTTTTAAAAAAGAAGTATTAAATAGATTGATTAAAAACTTAATATAAACTTTCATGTTTTTCGAACCTTTAGTGTTATCAAAAAATAAAAGTATATTGAAAATATTAAAAGAAAAGGTAGTACTGATATTAGTAAATTTTTTAGCATGTTAATTGAAATAAATTTTGAAGATGACTCTAAAAAAATAATAGCAAAAAAACCTAAAGAATAAACTTTAAATTTATATGACTTAAAAGTGTGATCAGTTTTCGATTTTAATATTAATAAAAGGGAGATAGTCACTAGAAAGGCAACATATATTGGTTTTATTAATCTTGAATATATTTCTTTATAAACATTTTCCAGGTTCCCTGCTGAGCAATTATTAATCCTATTTTTTATCTTATTATCAATATCTTTTTTTAAATTATTAAAAATTAATGAGCAATTTATTAATTCCAGAGTAGAGTTTTCTTGTGTTTTCTGGTGAGTAACTGTTTGGGTGGTAAAATTTGAAATATTAAAATCTGTTTTGGAAAATTCAAATTCAGAAGTTTTTCCATTAATATTTTTAATTGTTTTTCCATCATATAAGACAAGTATCTTTCTATCTCCTCGTTTTTCAAATCTCCCTTTTTTTGCAATTATTGATTGTGATTCATTTGTGCCTGATTTGTCATTTAAAAATATATTTTTTAAATCACCATTTTTCTCTTTTTTTTCAAAATAAATTGTTAAATCTTTAACTACATCTACAAATTTTTTTGGTTTTAATATGCTTTCAAAAAAATCTAGATCAGATGATCTAATAAAAGATCTAGCTTTATCCTGAGCCATAGGTGTGATTATTGCGTTTAACAGCAGGCTTAATAATACAAAAAAAAATGAAACCTTTATAAAGAAATTAATAAAATGAATTTTTTTTATTCCAAAATTCCAAAATATGATTAATTCATTTTTTTCTTCATATTTTAACAGTATGTATGAAAAAGCTAAAAAAACTGCAAAAGGGTAAATTCTACCAAGTATCTTTGGAAAACTAAGCAGTGTGAAATTAAAATAAACAAAAAAACCATGACCATCTTCGATTACAAAGTCTAAATAATTGACTGCCTGCAAAACCCAGATAATTGTACTGATGGTAAATATAGTTAATAAAAAAAACTTTACACAATCAGTAGCTAAATTTCTGTAAATGATTTTTTTCATTGAAATATGATAATTTAACTCATATATAGCACTCAACCCGTATAGAGTGTATCAAAATTTATGTCTATTAAGATTAATTATCAAAATAATAATTTAAATAAATCTTCAGCAAATCTTATCTTATTTGTTGATGAAAATTTCACTATTAAAGGTTTAAAAAAATTAATTTCAAATACTGATTTTTCTTACATATCAGACCTATTAAAGACTAGTGATTTAAAAAAAAAATTACTTTATTTTGAAATTAATTCAAAAAAAACAGTATTTTTAGTATCTATTAAAAAAGATTTAAAAACTTCTGATATAGAAAATTTAGGAGCTAAATTTCATGGGCTCATAAATTATAATAAAAATAAAAATGATTATTTTATAAATTCAGACACTATTAATAGTAAAATTAAAAATTTTATAGGATATTTTCTTCATGGATTAAAATTAAAATCATATGAATTTAATATTTATAAATCCAAAAAAAATAAAAAAATTGTTTCTATAAATGTTTTTGGAAAAAAGAATAAAATATCTACTAAAGATCACTTAAGGTTTAAAGCTCTTGAAGAAGGAAGTTTTTTTGCAAGAGACCTAGTTTCGGAACCAGGAAATATTTTACACCCAGATGAATATGCAAAAAGAATAAATACACTTAAAAAATTTGGATTAAAAATAAATATATATGATGAAACAAAATTAAAAAGACTTGGAATGAATGCTTTACTTGGAGTGGGACAAGGAAGTATTCGAGGATCGTACCTTGTAACAATGGAATGGAATGGAGCAAAAAATAATTCTAACCCTTTAGCTTTTGTTGGAAAAGGAGTTTGTTTTGACACTGGTGGTTACTCATTAAAACCAGCAAAGTTTATGGAGGATATGACTTACGACATGGCAGGCTCAGCTACTGTAGTTGGTTTAATGAAAAATTTAGCCATAAGAAAAGCAAAAATTAATGCAGTAGGTGTGGTGGGGCTTGTTGAGAATATGGTGAGTGGAAATGCTCAAAGACCAGGTGATATTGTTAAATCTTACAGTGGTAAGACAATAGAAATATTAAACACAGATGCAGAAGGTAGATTAGTTTTGGCTGATGCTTTAACTTTTACTGAAAAAAAATTTAAACCTAAATTTATGATTGATTTAGCAACTTTAACAGGTGCGATTATAGTTTCATTAGGCTCTGAATATGCTGGATTGTTTTCAAATGATGATAAATTGTCAAAACAATTATTAGAAGCAGGTGATAAAGTCGAAGAAAAATTATGGAGAATGCCTCTGCATAAAAACTTTGACAAACTTATAGATTCAAAAAATGCAGATATGCAAAATATTAATTATGTAGGTGGTGCGGGGTCTACAACTGCAGCACAGTTTTTACAAAGATTTATTTTAAATAAAACACCTTGGGCCCATTTAGATATAGCTGGTATGGCATTTTCAAAATATGGTGGTGCTTTAAACTCAGGTGGAGCAACTAGTTATGGAGTAAGATTATTAAACCAACTAATAGAGGATAATTATGAGTAACACAGAGCAAACACTATCAATCATTAAACCTGATGCGGTTGAAAGAAATTTAGATAATGAAATTAAAGAAATGTTTATAAATAAAGGTTTCAAAATTGTAAAAGATAAAAAAATTCAGATAGCAAAAGTTGAAGCAGAACAATTTTATAAAGTTCATGAAACAAAACCTTTTTATAATGATTTATGTGCCTATTTATCATCAGGACCAATAGTTGTGATGGTGCTTGAGAAAGAAGGGGCAGTTTTAGGAAATAGAGAGTTAATGGGTGCGACTAAACCAGAGGATGCTGAAGAAGGAACTATAAGAAAAAAATATGGAATTTCTATTGATAAAAATTCTGTACATGGTTCTGATAGTGTTGAAAACGCTAAAATTGAGATAGATTTTTTCTTTAAAGATTAATTAAATATTTTTTTTATAGCTGCTGGGTAGAGTTTATGCTCTTGTCTTAGAACTTTTTTTGCTAAAGAAGCTGGAGTATCTTTTTTTGAGATTTTAACTTCCTTTTGTAGGATTATTTTTCCAGAATCAAGTTTTGCTGTTACAAAATGAACAGTGCAACCAGCCACTTTATCTTTATTTTGTATAGCCTTAATATGAGTATTAAGTCCCTTGTACTTTGGTAATAAAGAAGGATGCATATTAACTATTTTTCCATTAAACTTTTTAATAAAACTTTTAGATAAAATCTTCATAAAACCGGCAAGACAAATAAACTTTATATTTTTTTTATTTATTAGATTTAATATTTTTGCTTCAGCTATTTTATAGTTTTTAAAGCTTGATACATATTTTTTGATATTAAATTGATTTGAAAATCTTAAGCCTTTTGCTTTAGAAGTATTCGAAAAAATTAAATCTATAGATATAGGTGAATTCTTTGTTTTAGAAAATTTTATTAAATTTTTTAAATTACTTCCAGTTCCAGATATAAAAACTGCTGTATTAATCTTTTTAAGACCAGTCAATTTTACCATTAAGTTTAACTTTATTTTTTCCTGAAGTTATTTTTCCAATAACATAGGGTTTAAATTCTTTTGTAAAAAATTTAGTGATTTTATTTAAATTTTTAGGATTAACTATTAAACAAAAACCAACTCCACAATTAAATGTTTTTAACATTTCTTTGTCATCAATATTATTTCGTTTTAACCATTTAAAAATTTTTTTTGTTTTAACTTTATTTAAATCTATATTAGCAACTAATCTATCTGGAATAACTCTCTTAATATTATCTGCTAATCCACCACCTGTGATATTTGCACATCCATTTAAAAGGTTATTATCAATCAAATTTAAAACTTCTTGCACATAAATTTTTGTAGGCCTAAGTAATTCTTTTTTTAAAAATAAATTATTTTTCAAATTAATTTTTTTATTTTTGAGAACATGTCTGACTAAAGAATAACCATTTGAGTGAATGCCACTTGAAGGTATAGCCAGTACTAAGTCATTTTTTTTAATATTTTTTTTGATAAGAATATTTTTTTTATCAACTAAACCAACAGCAAAACCTGCTATATCAAATTTATCTTTTTCATAGGTACCTGGCATTTCAGCTGTTTCCCCACCAACTAATTCACAGTTGGCGATTTTACAGCCTCTCACTATTCCTTTAAGGATTGATTTTAATTTATTTAAATCAATTTTATTAATAGAAATATAATCTAAAAATAAAAGTGGTCTTGCTCCCTGAACAATAAGATCATTTACGCTCATAGCAACTAAATCAATACCAATTGTGTCATATTTACTAAGTAAATTGGCTATCTCCACCTTTGTGCCAACACCATCGGTACAAGCTACAATTTTTGGATTTTTAAGATTTTTTGGAATATTAGTTATAGAGCCGAAGCCACCAATATTGTTGAACTTTTTTTTGCCTTTATTATTTGATGATATTGAGGATATAAATTTAACAAAATTATCAGCAGCATCTATGTTTACACCACTTTTTTCATAGGTAAATTTTTCTTTTTTCATTAGTATAATATATGCAAATAATTAATAAGTTTTATAAATTACTGAATGTATATATTTATTTTATTTTATTCTCTCTATTAATAGTATTTTTTTCCACAACTTATTCTAATGCAAATGCATTTAAGGTATCTAACGTCGAAATATCCTCTCCATTTGAACTAAATTTTGAAAAAAAAGTTGTAATTGATAAAGGATTTCAAGCTTCCTTTTCTAATTTAATTTCAATGATTACAACCTCTAGTGACAAAAAAAGGATTAAAAATGTTTCAATTAAAGAACTTAAGGGCATGATCGATTCTTTTACCATTAGTGATGAAAAATTTATAAATAATGAGTATTTTGCAAATTTAGAAACGACATTTAATAAAAAAAAAATTCTTAAATTTTTAGAAAATAAAAATATTTTTCCATCAATACCACAAAGAAATAAAGTTTTATTATTTCCTATCCTTGTAGAAACTAAAGATAATAATATATATCTTTTTAATAATAATATTTTTTACGATAAATGGAATGAACAAAAAAATTCTTATGATTTATTAGATTATTTATTACCAAGTGAAGATATTGAAGACTTGATAGAATTACAAAAAACATCAGAAGAGATAGAAACTTATGATTTTTCAAACCTAATTAATAAATATGATATTAAAGATAGCATAATCTTAATAATATACAAAGAAGGTAACAATATAAGAACGCTATCAAAAATTAATTTAAATAATACTTTGAAAATTCAAAATAAGAACTATTCTAAAATAGATATCATAAATGTGGATGACTTTTCTAATATTGTTAAAAGTTTAAAACTACTTTATGAAGATCAATGGAAAAAAAATAATGAAATTAATACATCGATAAAACTTCCCATAACAATTTCTATTAATTCAAAAAAAACTAAAAAAATTATAGAGTTAGAACAGGTGCTTGATAGCATAGATTTAGTATCAGAATTTAATATCTTGAATTTTAATAGTGAGAATATTCAGTATAAAATTACATATAATGGCACACCTAATATATTTTTAAATGATATGAGAAAAAAGAACCTTGAATTAAAAATGAAAAATAATATTTGGATATTAAAATGAAAAGTTTAAATCAATTATTATTAGATTTTGATTATGAACAAAATTTTAAAGATGATGATTTCTATGTTGGAAAGAGTAATTTTTATGCTTTTGAAGTTATTAACAAATGGCCAAAATGGGAAAAAAACTTTTTAAACATCAATGGTGAGAAATTTTCAGGAAAAACTCACTTAGTAAACATTTTTCTGAAAAAGTTTAATGGTATTAGGATTGATATTAATTCATTAAATGATGAAAATCTTAAATCTATTAAACCTTACCAAAATATAGTCTTAGAAGATTTGAATTTAGATATAAATGAGAAACTGATTTATTCACTCTTTAACATAATAGATCAGGATAACAAATTTTTGATAATCACATCAGCTAAACCAATATCTGAGATCAACTTTCAGTTAGAAGATCTTCGATCCAGAACTAAGAACTGTCTTTTTGCAAACATTCAAAATCCTGATGATGAGCTAATGTTTGCACTGATATTAAAAAATTTATCAGATAGACAAATTACTTTAGATAAAAAATTGATTGATTTTATTATTAAAAGAATTGAGAGATCGTATGGCAAAATATTTGAATTCATATATAAAATTGACAAGATTAGTTTAAAAAAAAAAAAATCAATCGACTTTAAAATTATTAATGAAGCTCTTGAGGAATAATTGAATAAATATAGAACGCATACTTGTAGTCAGTTAACAATAGATAACAGTGGTAATGAAGTTATTTTGTCAGGTTGGATAAACAAAAAAAGAGATCACGGAAACTTATTATTTATAGATTTGAGAGACAATTATGGGATGACTCAGTGCATCATAGATAAGAGTAATGATAGCTTTAAATTATTAGAAAAAATACAATTAGAAAGTGTAATTAAAATAAATGGTAAGGTTGTTGAGAGAACAAAAGAGACCATTAACACTGATCTACAAACTGGAGAAATAGAAGTTAATATAAATTCATTTGAAGTACTTGGCACATGTAAAGAGTTACCAATGCCAGTTTTCAGTGACCAAGAATATGCTGAAGAAATCAGACTCAAATATAGATTCTTAGATTTAAGAAGAAAAAAAATTCATGACAATATTATCTTAAGGTCAAAAGTTATTTCTTTTATTAGAAGTGAAATGTCTAAACTTGGTTTCTTGGAGTTTCAAACACCAATATTAACATCTTCTAGCCCAGAGGGTGCAAGAGACTTTTTAGTACCAAGCAGACTAAACCCTGGAAAATTTTATGCACTACCCCAAGCACCACAACAATTTAAACAGCTTATAATGGTTTCTGGCTTTGATAAATATTTTCAAATAGCGCCATGTTTTAGAGATGAGGATGCAAGGGCAGATAGAAGTCCAGGAGAATTTTATCAGCTCGATTTAGAAATGTCTTTTGTTGAACAAGAGGATGTTTTTCAAGTTGTTGAAAAGTTAATAGTCAATGTTTTTAAAAATTTTTCATCAAAAAAATTAATATATGAAAAATTTCCAAGAATACCCTATGAGGAATCTATGCTTAAGTATGGATCGGATA
>Ga0209816_1003341_pt1 | contig 11044 bp, 10 predicted proteins | sample CoawatmetaG01DNA_FD_187509 | JGI IMG/M metagenome (GOLD analysis project Ga0209816, IMG submission 187509) | Marine microbial communities from the West Antarctic Peninsula - Coastal water metaG017-DNA (SPAdes) (version 2) | ecosystem: Environmental > Aquatic > Marine > Coastal ... | reverse complement strand
CCAAGCAAAATAGTTTTAATGTCGCGTTCGTCTATCGGTTAGGACTCCAGGTTTTCATCCTGGCAAGAGGGGTTCGATTCCCCTACGCGATGCCATTTTTTTTAATTAAAAAAGGCAAATTTTAATGAAATGTTCTAATGTAATATCATCTAAAACCCTCTGTCCCGTTCGTCTAGTGGCCCAGGACGCCAGGATTCCATCCTGGAAACAGGTAGTTCAAATCTCCTACGGGACGCCACTTCGCAAGTCTTTAAGTCACAATTCTAACCTAGTTAAATTTTAGAGTTGATTTGATCTACTCCTTCTGATGTGTGGTCTACACTAACAGCTATTTAAAAGGTCATTAGATATCTAAATATTCTTATCTGATTGGTCTATATAATGAGTTCATTTGATTCAACAATTTTTATTTAGTATTTAACATGAAGAGCTCAAATATTATTTATCATCAGGCTACTGTTACTAAGCAAAGGCGAAATAAATTAAATAATCATAAATCAGTTGTGCTTTGGTTTACTGGTCTTTCAGGATCTGGTAAATCAACATTAGCTCATGCCTTAGAAGAAAAACTATTTCAGATAAATTGTAGGACTTTTGTATTAGACGGTGATAATGTTCGCCATGGGTTAAATTCAAACTTAGATTTTAGTGAAGCTGGTAGAACTGAAAATATTCGTCGAATTAGTGAAGTTAGTAAGTTGATGCTTGAGTCTGGTTTAATTGTTATGACTGCATTTATTAGTCCAATTAATAAAGATCGTAATGATGCAAGAAAGTTAATTTCTAATGATGATTTTATAGAAATTTATTGTAAAGCTAGTTTAGAAACTTGTGAAACTAGAGATATTAAAGGCTTTTATAAGAGGGCAAGGAAAGGAGAAATCAAAAACTATACAGGCATTGACTCTCCTTATCAAGTGCCAGAAAATCCTGAGTTAATAATTGATACAGATAACCAAAAACTAGAAGAGTCAGTATCTACCATTCTTAGCTACTTAGAATTAAATGGGATAATTAGCTAGCTTGAAAGCTGGTTTTAATAAGACTTAAGCCCTTCAATCAGTTGTTGAATATGTGTTTCATGTTTTCTCCATGCATCAGAACTTCCTTGGTACATTTTTTCTCTAACCTGTAATGAGCTGGCTGTTTTTACTGCACGTTTATTTTTATGAAAGTTTAGGCAATTTTCATCCCACCCTAATTCGCAATATTTTAATAAACTCCTAGTTTCTTCCTCTTGATTAGTTGTTAAGTCTTCATAAGAAATATCAAAAATTTTTCCAGGAAATTTTTTATGCCAAAAATTCATTAACTTAGAGTACAAACCATAATAACCAACTAAATCAGCTAAATTGTAAGAAAATCCATAGCCATCTCCACTCCAGTTCCGTTTATATATTGACCAACATATTGCAACAGGATCTCTTTTTATATGAACAATCTTTGCATTTGGAAATGCTGACATAATTATTCCAATGTATTTAAAATTTGAAGGCGCCTTATCTGTGATTATGTTTTTTGAAGAGTTAAAATTAGATAGAGAATCTAGATATTTTTCTCTAATTGATACAAGGGCTTCTTGAGATATTTCATTTTCCCCCTTGCTATTATTAAATTCATTTAATATTTTTGTAAAGTGGAATCCCAAGTTATTTAATTCACCAGCACCAAAAACTTCTTTATGACTAGAAATAATTTGCTCTAACAAGCTTGTTCCAGATCTAGGCATACCAAGAATAAAAATAGGACGAAAAGCTAAATTATTATTTAGCAATGATTTATCTATAGAATTAGGAGTTAAGTCAGAAATTTTTCGAATTTTTGCAAATAGTTTTTTAGAATTTTCTAAGGTGTAGCTTAATTCTTTTTTTCTTAAATTATTACCTTCATGTAAATATTCAAAAAACTCGTCTTGATTTCCAATGAGCTCAATTGCTTTTGCTAAAGCAAAATTTAAGGCAATCTTATCAGATTGGCTTAAATTAGCTGTGCCTAAGAGTGATTTCATTTTAGAAATTTCTACAGAATTTGAAGTACCTTTTAAGCTAAGTATGTTAGTTAGTGCATTTGCAGAATTTGGATTAATTGCCAGAGCTTTTTCAAAGTTTTCTAATGCTTCTTCAACTAGATTAATCTCTTGATATGCAAGACCCATGTTGTTATATGCATCTACTAGATTTGGATTAATCAGTAATGCTTTTTGATAATATTGTATTGCATTATCATAGTCTCTATTGTCTTGAAAAAGAATACCACGATAATTTGCTGCCTCAGCATAATTAGGTTTGATAAGCAAGGCTTTTTCAAAATTTATAGCCGCTTCTTGAGTTTGGCCACGAAGCTTATTTGCAATTCCTAAGTTATTATAAGCATGAGCGAACTCAGGATTAAACGCCACTGCCCATTCAAAGTGCTCCACTGCAGCTTCAAATTGATTAAGGTCTAGTAGAATATTACCAAGGTTATTATGAGCATCTGGGTATTCATTTTTAATAGCAATTGCATTTTTATAACTTTTAATAGCAGCATCAATTTGACCAAGTTCATTAAGAGTTACTCCAAGATTATAATGAGCCTCAGCATATTTAGGTTTAAGGATTAATGCATGCTCAAATTTTTCAACAGCAGTATTTAGCTGACCACTTGATTTGTATATGGCACCACTAATATTATAAAGAAGAGCTGCAAAAGGAAATTCTTTAGATAAATCATTAATTTTAAGAGTCGCCTCATTTAATTCACCATTTGAGAAATGATTAATAATTAACTGAACTTGCTCTCTTGGAGGGTCTTGATGCGCTTTAATACTTTGAAGGCTAACTAATCCTCTTTTTGCCTCTTCATTTTGAGGATGCTTTATAAGAGTTTCTTTGTAGAGACTTTGTGCTTCGTTAATCTTGCCATTTTTAGTAAGTTTCTTAGCCCTAGCTAAAACTCTTTGTATTTTTATTGTCATTTTATTTTTTACTTATAAATAAAAGTATGTTACTGGATATTTTACATATCTCCTTAGGAGGCTTATTATTAGTTGAGATCAGAATAAAATTTTAAGACAGTCTAATTTATTACAATAATAATATTTAAATTATATTTATATTAAAATATCTTTATGAAAGTACTTAATATTATTATTTCAGAGCGAATGGAGGGGCTTAGGCTCGATGTTGCTATTGCTGAAATGCTTCCAGATTATTCTAGATCAAAGGTTATATCTTGGATTAAATCTGGAGATGCCTTAGTTAATGGAAAAACTTTTAAGCCAAAGGATAAGGCTAAAGGTAATGAAATAGTTTTATTGACCTTAAAACATAAACAAAATAATGACTGGATTGGAGAGCAAATTCCCTTAAATATTGTTTATGAAGATGAAGATATTATAGTTATTAATAAGCCAGCTGGAATTGTGACTCATCCTGGCGCAGGAAACTGGAATGGAACTTTGGCAAATGCTCTTCTTTACTATGAGCCTAAGTTGGTATCACTTGATAGGGCTGGTATTGTTCATCGATTAGATAAGAATACTTCAGGTTTAATGGTAATTTCAAAAAATGAAAAATCACAAAAACATTTGGTCGAACAGCTTCAATCTCATCTAGTTGATAGAGAATATTCTGCAGTTGTGTATGGGCATATGATTGCTGGAGGAACAGTTAATGAGCCTATAGGGCGTGATCCAAAAGATAGAGTTAAACAAGCTGTTTCAGCTAGTGGAAAAGAAGCAACAACTCACTATAGAGCTATTGATCGATTTAAAAGCCACACTCATGTGAAAGCAATTTTAGAAACTGGACGAACTCATCAAATACGTGTTCATTTATCGCATGTTGGACATCCATTAATTGGAGATCCAATGTATGGTGGCCGAGTTCGTTTTCCAAAAAAAGCTAGTGAAGAATTAAAGACAGCATTGCTTAATTTTAAAAGGCAAGCGCTTCACTCAAAAAAACTAACTCTGAATCATCCTATTTCAGGAGAGATAATGTCATGGAAAGCGCCCCTTCCAGATGACATGATGGGGTTATTGGAGGTTTTAAAAAAATTCGATTCCTAATAATTTTGGATTTTTTAAATCAATGAATTTATTTCCAAGCAATATTAAATTACTTTCAACACCAAGAATTCTTCATGGTGGGAGTAGTAAAGGTAACTTTGATAATTTCAATTTAGGGCTGCATGTTGAAGATAAACAGAGTGCAGTATTGGCAAATCGTGACTTATTATTAAGCCACTATAATTTACCCTCTAGGCCAGTATGGATTAATCAAACGCACTCTAAAACGAGTGTTGATGCTGATTCAATATCATCAATAGTTGATGCTGATGCAAGCTATAGTAAAAAACCTGGAACTGTTTGTGGAGTTCTTACAGCAGACTGTTTGCCAATTTTTATATGTAATAAGCAGGGTACAACTGTTGGAATTGCCCATGCTGGTTGGCGGGGTTTAGTTGACGGAATAATTGAATCATTAATTGAGTCTTTTGATTGTAATGGAGAAGACTTAATAGTTCATCTAGGACCAGCGATTTCCCAATTATCTTTTGGGGTAGGTGGTGAAGTTAAATCTCAATATCTTTCTAAAAATAAAAATTTTAAAAATTGCTTTACTTATTTTAATAACAAATATTATCTTGATTTGTATGAGGCAGCAAGGGTAGTTTTAAGAAGCTTTGGGATTAGTTCAATTAGTGGGGGGAGTAGGTGCACCTATAAAGAGTCAGATCAATATTTTTCATACCGAAGAGATGGAAAGTGTTCAGGTAGGATGGCCCATCTGATATGGATGGAGAATTCCTAAGAGGGTGTTTCTTTCCCTTTACCCTTTTTACTAAATTTCATTTTTCCATTCTCTTTTTCAAGTAGGTAGTAGTGAAGTGATTTCTGTTTGCGTTGTTTCTGCTGAGTGATACAACCACGAACTTCAAAATCATTATTTAGCTCTATATCGTCATATGAAGAGTTAAGGCATCTCAATAGCTGCTTATTATCTTCAATAACATACTGACGAAAATATAGATCATCATTAAAATCAATAATGACATAAGCTTCATTATGAATTGGCATCCCAGGATCAACAATAATAATGCAATTTTCACTGAATTCAGGCGACATCATATCACCAATATTTTGAAGCGCATATGGCTCTGAGTTTGTTGAGCAGGTGCTTTGAAATAAAGCCTTGGGGTTATCTAGTGTTGACATTTAGGACAATAATAAGTTGCTCGTTGATTTTGTACAATTTTTTTAATTGTACCACTACACCTCTTACATGGCATGTCTTTGCGATCATAGACAGATAAGATTTGAGAAAAATAGCCAGGTTCACCATCCACATTAGAAAAGTCATTTAAAGTAGTACCACCATTATTAATTGATTCTATTAATACCTTTTTAATAAACTTAACAAGAGTCTTGAAACGCTTCTTTGATGTTTTCCCTGCTACTCTTTTAGGTGATATACCTGCTAAAAATAAACTTTCTGATGCATAAATATTTCCAACTCCTACAACTACGTGATTATCCATAATAAATGTTTTTATGTTTTTTGTTTTACCAATGGACGAATTGAAGAGTGAGTTTTCATCAAATTCATTACTCAAAGGCTCTGGACCTAGTTTTATAAGAAGAGAAAGTTGTTCATCATATTTTTGCCAAAGAATTGAGCCAAATCTCCGTGGATCATGAAAACGCATACTCATTTTATTATCTAATTTGAGCTCAAAATGATGATGTTTTTTTAGAGGCTCAACATCAGGGACAACACTAATTGAACCAGTCATTCCAAGATGCATAACTAGTTGCCCATCACTAAAGTCAACTAGTAAATACTTTGCACGTCTTGATATTTTCTGGATAGTTTGGTTTTTTAAAGTATCTATTAGATGTTTAGGAATTTCCCAGCGAAGCTTTTCCTTATAGATATGAATAGATGTAATTTTTCTATTAACAATTAAAGGCTCTAGACCCCGTCGGGTAGTTTCAACTTCGGGAAGTTCAGGCATTCGTTACTATTGTTGATCGTTAACTAATGCAATTTTCTTTGTCGCACCAAAATCTGTTTTACCACTTCCTAATCTAGGAATATCTTCTACAATTAATACTTTAGCAGGATGGTGGAGTGGGTTAATTTTAGCTTTAGTTAACAATATCTTAAGTTCATCTTTATTAATTTCTGCAGTAGAAAGAAGAACAATCTTTTCACCCTTACGATTATCCGGTAGGCATGTGGCCGCAATTTCTAGATCTGCTTTATTGCAAGCATCTAGTATCTCCTCCTCAACTGTTGTCAGACTAATCATTTCTCCTCCAATCTTTGCAAATCTTGAGTAGCGATCAACAATTGTTAAAAATCCATCTTCGTCGAGGTGACCTTTATCACCTGATCGATACCACCTATAACTGTCAATTATTTCGATTACCTCAGCAGTTTTTTCAGGCATCTTAAGATAACCCTTCATTATTTGTGGGCCTCCTATTAATATCAAGCCATCCTCACCTGATGGTAATGGCTCAAGTGAGTCAGGATCAACAATGCGGAATTCAGTACCACTAAAAGCCCTTCCAACTGTTCCTGGCCTATTTCGCAATTTAGAATGTTGAGAGTCTTTAGACTCAATGTCTGGGAGGTTAACTGAGGCACCTGGAGATGTTTCAGTTGTTCCATAACCCTCATAAACTGGCATTTTAAACTTTGATTCAAAGCCATCTCTAACTTCAGATCTTAACTTTTCAGCACCTGCAACAACAAGCCTTAATGAGCTCATAGATTCTGCATCAACTTTCTTATTAATTGTATACATCCTAAGAAAAGTAGGGGTTCCAACAAGAATCGTTCCAGAGTATTTTTTAATTCCTGAGGCAATTGTTGCAACATCTTTAGGGTCTGGATGACAAACTATTGGAATGCCTTCAGCAAGAGGCATTAGCGTGGTAATGGCAAAGCCAAAAGCATGGAAAGTTGGAAGGGTTGACATAACAACATCACTGCTAACAGCCCCTAATTCAATTGCAGCTTGTTTAGCATTAGCAGCTATGTTGCTATGAGAGAGTTCTACACCTTTTGGGGAGCCCTCACTGCCACTCGAAAATAAAATAGCAGCAGTATCATTCATAGAAACATCTTTAAAGTAATTCCTTTGTATAAGACTTGCAGGCATTAAAATAGCTTTTAATAAAGTTGTAAGTCTAGCAAAGGTTGATATTTCACTTTTAATATCTTCTAGCATAAGAAGCTTAGATTTTGGAAAAAATGATTCAAGCTCTATTCCTTTTTCAGACATTTTGTCTAAGAATTTTCTAGATGTATAGATGTGCTTAACTTCAGCTTGCTCAGCAGCAGATTGAAGTGCCTTCTTGCCTGCAGTAAAGTTAAGATTAACTAAAGTCTTGCCAAGCGAGAGAATCGCCATAGATGCAATAGCACCTCCACCACTACTTGGTAAGAGAAGTCCAATGTTTTGCTCAGGACAGTAAAATTCAATTTTTTTTGAAAATAAAAGAACTCCGGTTAAAAACCTATTATGTGATATTTCAACTCCCTCAATATCAGCTACAGCAAAAGCAGTTTTTGATTTCTTAGCTTTTTTAAGCCAAGCCACATGGATAGGATCAAGGGTTGATGGGTAACTTTGCCAGTCTTTGAAGGAGGTAGGGTGATTGGACATTTAAATTAGCTTCCAAGCATGGCCTTTTTTAAACTCTTTTGAATTGGATTACTCGAGAGATAGATTCCAAAAAATGCTTTTTTAAACTCAATTCCAGGAATTACATCTATAAAGTTGGAATTTTTAAGAACGTGAACCCCCGAATCTGGGAGATAAGTGAATTCATAAAAATCACCTGAACCAACGTCACTATTAAATGCAGCGTTGAGTTTGGTAATCTCTTCCATAATTGGAGCTGTGTTTTTTCCAGTAGATTTTTCTAGTCCCTCATTAAGCGCTGTTTTCATTGCCTCCGGAGTTACTAAAGAGGACAAAACGTCAATACGAATAGACATTGGCGTGTCACTATTAAGTATTTCTTCAGCATTACTACTAGAAGACTCTAGATAAAGACTGCCTTCATAAACCTTCATGAAAAACTTTATCCTAGCACCTTGTCCATTAAGAGTCAGTTTAGCGCCTTGATACTCAATCTCGCTTGGAAGTTCAACAGCATGGGATGGGGCCAATGAAAAGAAGCCAAATAATAGAAAAACTAATGGTAGAAGTTTTTTAATGTTAGTAAACATATCTATTCCTAATTTTTATTTAAAATTTAATTAATCATATTATAATTATAAATATAAATCGCAAAAATACATTTACCCAATTATGAACAATTTATAATAATGATTTTATAACTAAAGGAAGTTATTTTTATGAATCCATTAACCTCTGTTAAAGGTACTATTGCATCAGGCTTTGTTTTAGCAATTCTTGTTGCATTTTATTTGTCTCCTGAAGGCTCATCTTTGATTCAACGTAACCTTAGTGTGTGGCTACATGCACTTGCAGGTGTAACTTGGGTTGGACTTTTGTATTACTTTAATTTCGTTCAGGTTCCTGCAATGGCAGAAGCGCTAGCTGATGAAGGTGGCCCTGGACCAGCTGCAATTGGTAAGTATATTGCGCCAAAAGCCTTATTATGGTTCCGCATGTCAGCAGCTGTAACTTGGTTAACAGGAGCATGGGCTCTTTCATTGGGCTATGGCTTCACTAACGCATTTCTTTTAAAGCCTGGTGCTGAAATGATAGGTTTAGGTTCATGGTTAGGAACGATTATGCTTTTCAATGTTTGGGTTCTTATTTGGCCAAACCAGAAAAAAATTCTTGGAATGGTAGAGGCGAGTGCAGAAGAGATTGCTAAAGCAAAGTTCACAGCTGCTATGGCTTCAAGAACTAATGTAGTGCTTTCGGTCCCAATGCTTTTATGTATGATCGGAGCTGGTCATGGTGGATACTTGTTTTAAAAAAAACTAAATAAAATTTACAATTAACCGGAGCATGCTCCGGTTTTTTTTATGTTGTATAAAAAAGTAGCAAAATTACAACAAGATTATAAAAAGTGACTAAAGGACGGTATGAATATTAATCTATAAGCAGTAAAATATGCATTGAAAATTATTGCAAAGCTATATCAGGCCTGATTTTTAGAGAAAAATACTAGTAAATGTTGAAAAAAAACAACTAAATGTATCATTTTTACAAATAATTGTTGACATTGCCATAGTAAATGATTATTATTGTTGTATTGTTATTCGAAAGACTAACAAAGGACGCTAAGGGAAATCTTAGCAATTTAACTATTCTAAATGGAGAATAAAATGAAAAAACTAATTGCACTTTTTGCTGTTTCGACGCTAGCGTCAACTTCAGCAATTGCAGGCGTTGCCCTTAGTGGTAGTGCTTCTGTATCATATGACGATAACGGTACTGCTGCTTCAGCAACTACTTATGATGCTGATTTAAGCATTGTTGGTACTACTGGTGCTACTTCACTAACAGTTGGTGTTGATGTTGATGGCGCAAGCTTTGCTACTACTGGTGTTGATATGTCTTCTAAAATCGGTCCTGTAACTATTGCAGCTGATATGTTTGACGAAGTTTCAATAGCTGTAGCATCTGCACAGACTTCTACTGGTGAGCAAAAAACTGAAACAACTGATTCAAGTGTAACTGTAAGTATTGATGCACCAATTGGTGACGCTACTATCGGTTTAGACGATTCTGGTGATGTAACTGTTTCAGGTACATGGTCAGGCGTTACAATTACTCATACTCAACAGACTGGTAAAGATAAAACTACTGGTGCTGCTTCAATTGCTGGTATGGACGTAACTCTTACTAATGACGCAGGTGTTTCATCTTGGTCAATTGGTACTACAGTTCAAGGTGTTGCATTGACTTTAGATAGTGATAGTGACGTAACTGCTGCATTTGGTATTGCTGGAAACACAATGACTGTTGCTCATAATGCTAAAGTTGCTTCAACTGCTGCTACAACTCTTAAATGGGAAAAGGCTGCTGTCGTTGCATATAGTACTGTTGCAATTACGCGTGACCTAACTTCAGGTGCTGCGTTAACTGCTACTTATAGTTCTAAAGATGATTCACTTACACTTAAGGCTGCTGTTGCATTCTAAATTCGTTTAGATTGTACGGTTAACTTAGGAATAAGTTAATATTCAAAAAACCCAGAGCTTGCTCTGGGTTTTTTTATGCCTAATTAAAAATAAACTCAGTAGAAATAGATAAAATGAACTTATTTAATCAGCAATAAAAAAAGTTATGTTTGTTCATCTTAAAAATCGAGCGCTTCTTAGAGTTACTGGCTCAGATGCTGAATCTTTTTTGCAGGGTCAGCTCAGCAATGATATTAATAAGCTTGACACACAAAGTATTCAATTAAATGCCTATTGTCAGCATCAAGGAAAAATCTTAGCATTGTTTTGGGTAATGAAAAATAAAGATAGTTTTTTTCTGTCATTTCCTTCAGATTTGCTTGAAGCTATAAAGCCAAGGCTTCAAATGTTTATTATAATGTCTGATGTTGTTATTGAAGATATAACAAAAGAATATATTCAAGTTGGATCTATTGATGAGGCTCATCAAAAGGCATTAGTTATCAATGATAAATTATCACTAATAATTGCAGATAAGGATGATATCAATGAATTAAATATGGAGCCAATAGATCATTGGAACAAAGCTTGTGTTGATTTATTGTTGCCCGAAATATTTTTAGTAACAAGTGAAAAGCTAGTACCACAAATGCTTAATTTAGATATTAATGAATTTGGCGTTAATTTTTCAAAGGGCTGCTATCCTGGGCAAGAAGTTGTTGCAAGGCTTCATTATCTTGGCTCAGCAAAACGCCGTCTTTTTGCCTTTAAGCTAGACTCTGATGCAGAAGTTGGAGATTCTCTTTACTGCGCCTCTTCAAGATCTGCAAAAGCTCGAGGCGCTCGATATAAATCAAGCGGAATGGTAGTATTTAAGTTAAAATATAATTCGAATTTTTATTGCTTAGCAACTCTAGATGTTGAGATTAAAGATGAAAAAA
>Ga0209816_1003337_pt1 | contig 11051 bp, 8 predicted proteins | sample CoawatmetaG01DNA_FD_187509 | JGI IMG/M metagenome (GOLD analysis project Ga0209816, IMG submission 187509) | Marine microbial communities from the West Antarctic Peninsula - Coastal water metaG017-DNA (SPAdes) (version 2) | ecosystem: Environmental > Aquatic > Marine > Coastal ... | reverse complement strand
ATATACTCATTAAAATTTGTTTCTATGAATGTAGGCGCCAGACCAAATTCTTCGAGTGAGTAGTGGTGAGAACCCATTTCATGCTGGTTCTCTTCTTTCCATGCAGTCATAGCATTCTCAGCTTGGTCAGTAAAATCCTGATCTATAAATTTATAGACAATCGACATTTCTGCAATGGGGTCTTCAATCATCTTAAGAAAATCTAGATTCAAAAAATTGTCAGGATTAGCATTGCTCACTTTCATGCAGTGATTCAATACTTTTGATAATTTATTCGCCCAGTGGGAGCCAATATTATTTTTATCATAGCTATTTGTAAGTGGTTCAAATAGATTGGCGCACATAGAACAAAATGAAGGCACAGTTTTTTGAGGGTCTCTGTGAGTTTGAATAACTTTTGAGTCAGGAAATATCATTAGTAACTTATCAATAAAACCAAGATGATGTGGCGATTTTAAAACCCATCTTTTTTTTTCTCTGCCAGGATTCTGCCATTGAAGGTATTGGAGCATGATTTTTAACTGACTGTATGCATGAATATGATCTTGCTCTTCCACCCAAGATGAATAACTAGGCAATCTCATAAATGACTCAGGAACAGTGCTAAAAAATGTATGTTCCAGGAGTAAGATTTCTTCGTCTGCTCCTTTGTAGTCCCACGGATGAATGTTTAATGCTTCAGGAGAAGCTTCTACCACAGCATCAACCTCAGCTTTTCCTAAGGCCATTCGCTCTGATGGGTTGCCTCGCTGTTCATTTGGCAGCATTGCTGGGTATCTACCTTCCCACCAAAGCATTGCTGTATGTCTTGGATCTGCAGCCAATAACCTGTGAGTCATCGTGCTGCCTGTTCTTGGTAAACCTACGATTACAATTGGTGCAACTATCTGCTCATTTAAAATCTCAGGATGATTGATCACAGCATCTTCAATCCTTAGCATATTTGTAAGTACACCTATCAGTCTATGGTGTTGGGCTTGAATACCGATATCATTTAAGTCAGCCTCATTGTTAATTGAATAAACTAATTTATTGAACCCTTCTTCAAATAGAGGATTTCCTAAAAAGCTTAATCCTGTGATTTTCTTAGCGTCACCAAGCAGTTGATTTGCATCAAGCATGTCCAATCTCCAAATCTCTTAACTTCTTAATCGATACTTCAGGAATAGGGCAGCTATCAGCGCCTATCCATCTAAGAAGCATAGCCCCATTGACTCTTCCCTCAGTAATGAGGTTATTTTCAATCTCAAGATTTTTGTGACTCACTATTATGGTTACTGAATTATCAAGATTCATTTTAGCTGTTACTGAATTTAGATGAATTGGATTATGTCTATAGTCCAAAGATTCCATCCAAAAATTTTCAAGCTGGAAGTTCCAAAATTCACAGGATGGTATATCAGTTTTAATTTCAAGATATTCATCTGAATTAAATTCAAAGTAGCCATGGAGATAAAATATTTTTGGATCCCCTCCAGCAGCTTGAAAAAAAGCTTGATCTCCAAGAGGCAATTTATTTTTATGATTCTTTTTAAAATCATGGACCCACCCTAAAAATGTTTGTGCTGTTCCTTTCACAAAAGCAAGAGACTGCTTGAGATGCTTGTTAAGCTCTTCATTTGTTAAAAGTTCAGGATCTGATGGGCTGCCTACTTTGGTTATATTTATCACAGCATGTTTTTGCGTAACTCTTCTAGAGTATGTCTGTCTAACTATTAACATGTTTGCTTGAGAGGGCATGTGCAAGTAATTATTTGCACTGATCTTTTGACCAAGCACTAATTTAAAATTTCCATCATCAGACACAGTAATTTCAGATAAATCAATTTCACCCAAGGAGCTCATGGTCCCATCAATTGAATATCTATTTTCCTTAACTCCAAAACTTAGATACTCAACCTCACCAATGTTGCCAAATACTTCATACGAACTAGCGCCATCTATATTTGCGTTGAGATATATGTTGTCCGGATTATCCGCACCAATTTTTGCCGTCTCATGCGATAAACTATAAAAAGATGGATGGTATTTATTTGAGTGCTCTATGTTCATCTCAAGAGACAATCTTAATAACCTTGTAAGGTATCTGTAGCCCTCAACCTCATCAGTATTGGTTAAATTTTCTTGGCCTGAAACTATATCTCCAATTGACTTAAGCTCGTCACAAAATTCATTCCAGTTTTGCTTAAATGTTTGTGTCATATTATTTCTTTTTAATTGAATAAATATATATTATGGTTAGTAGTAAATCATATAAATTTTAAGATGCCAAAACCACAAGAAAGAAATCAAGAAGAGACCAAAGTAATTTTTCAATCCTGGCTGGAAGAAAAGCTTACAACGGCATCAAATATAAACGTTGAAATTTTGGGGGGCCCTGAAAATACTGGCTTTTCCAATGAAACGTTAAGTTTTCAAGTTTCATATTCTCTTAATAATGAAAATTTAAGCAAGGGCATGGTTCTAAGGTTCTATCCCGAAGGCTTTTTTGTCTTTCCTGATTACGATATTCATAAACAATTTCTAATCATGCAGAAATTATCTGCACACAATATCAAAGTCCCAAATGTCTTGTGGTACGAAGAAAGCGATGAAGTTTTTGGAACGTCTTTTTACGTTATGGAGATGGCAGATGGCGATGCTCCTTCTGATAATCCACCTTTTCATCAAGAAGGCTGGGTTGCTGATTCATCTGAAGAGGTGCGCGAGAAAATTTGGTGGGGCTGGGTTGAAGAAATGTCAAAAGTTCATCAGGTAGATATTTCTACTGGTGAATATGAGTTTTTAAATAGACCTGAATTAGGAGATAACTATCTTGATCAAGAGCTCAATTACTATTTAAATTTTCATGAGTGGGCAATGGAAGGAGAAGCACATCCTATTGCCGATCAAGCTCGCGAGTGGCTGGTCGCAAACAAACCTGTATCAAATCAATCTTCTGTTATCTGGGGTGACTCAAGATGTGCAAACATAATGTACTTACCTGACGGAGAAATTTCTGCAGTTCTTGATTGGGAAATGGCATCCTTGGGTGATCCTTGTATGGACTTAGCATGGGGCATTGCTATTGATGACTGTAATAGCAAGGGTGTTGGCGCAGAAAGGCTGCCTGGATTTCCGGGACCTGTTGCTACTATAGCGAAATGGGAAGCTTTGACTGGTTTCAGCGCAGACAATTTCGACTATTTTTATACTTTGGCCTTATATAAATTTACAGTAATTATGATTAAAGTTGTGAGAAAGCTTGAGCATTACGAAATAATGCCAATGGGCTTAAATGCACACATTAATAATCACGTTACACCTATGTTGGAAGCAAAACTCAAGGAGCTTTAATCATGGCTATTTTTTCTATTTCTTACTCAGAGAGTGGCCGCAAGCAGCTTTCTCTAAAGAGTCCTGTTGATCTTTCTCACATTGATACTTATGACTGCGCAAACTCAGATGAAATATCTGAAGTCATGACACAAGCAAAAATTGCTCAAGCAGAATGGAAAAAAACATCCTTAAAAGAGAGAGTTGAGTTAATGCATAGAGTTGCAGACATTGTTATTCAGCAACAAGATAGGATTATGGATGTTGTTATGCGCGAGACTGGCAAGCCCATCCAAGAAGCGATGGCTATGGAAGTATTCTCATCTGTTGACTCGTTAGTCTTTTACGCTAAAAGAGCTGAAAAATGGCTTTCTGATAAAAAAATTAAGATGCATGGACCTATGCGTTTTTTAAAGAAAACAATCATCACTTATAAACCTCGAGGAGTTGTCGCAGTTATTACACCTTGGAATGGCCCATTTATTCTTTCAATTAATCCTGTCATCCAAGCAATACTATGTGGGAATAGCGTTATTGTTAAGCCTTCCGAAGTCACCCCAATGTCTGGTGCTATGGTTCAAGAAATTTTTGCATTGGCTGACGCACCTATGCACTTAGTGCAGACTCTTATTGGTGATGGTGAAACAGGAGCTGAGCTTATTAACCAAGGACCAGATAAGGTATCTTTTACAGGAAGTGTGGCTACAGGAAAGAAAATTGCTTCAAAATGTGGTGAGATGCTCATCCCCTTTAGTCTGGAGCTTGGTGGAAAAGATGCAATGATTGTATGTTCTGACGCTGATGTTAAAGATGCAGCAAGTGGGGCAGTTGTTGGCTCTCTAATGAATGCTGGGCAGTATTGTTGCGGTACTGAAAGAATTTATGTCATGTCAGATATCTATGATGAATTTGTTCAAGAGGTTGTTTCCATCACAAATTCACTCGTCCAGTCCAATGATTGCAAGGGAGATGTTGGGCCTACATTTTGGGATAAGCAGATAGAAATAATTGAAGACCATGTGAACGATGCGATAGCTAAAGGCGCAACAGTTCTAGCTGGAGGAAAAAGAAATCCAGCTTTTGAGGGTCTTTATTTTGAGCCGACTGTTTTAACAGAAGTTACTCATGAAATGAAAATAATGAAGGACGAAACATTTGGGCCAGTTATTTGCATTATGAAAGTTAAATCAGAAGACGAGGCTTTATCTTTAGCTAATCAATCTCATTTTGGGTTAAACGGTAACGTTTGGACAAAAGATCTAGTTAAAGGTCAAAGAATTGCTAGTTCCATAGAGACAGGTGCATGTTCAGTCAATGACATGGCTATGAGTTATGGGGTTAATGAAGTGCCTTTTGGAGGCGTTAAAAATAGTGGTGTAGGGGTAGTAAATGGGAAAGAAGGATTGTTAGGTTATGCTCACGCAATGCCAATAATCATTGGCAAGAAATCAGCATCTGCATATCCTTATACCGATAAGTCATTTCAGCAACTTCAAGGCGCTTTGAAAATCTTTTGGGGTAACAGACTGGTTCGAAAATTATTTGGCTAGCAGAAAAAAATTATCTTTTTGGATTAGCAGCATCAAGATAGGAGGGTGATTCCCCGCCCCCATGAACCTCTAGAGAGGATCCTGTAATCCATTCAGCAAGATCAGATGCAAAAAATACACACGCGTTGGCCACATCCAAAGGCTTGCCCATTTTCTTCATAGCGATGGTTTTAGCTACTTTGTTAATTTCCCTTTTACTTCCGTAATGTAGAAGTGAATTTTCGGTTTCTATGTAACCAACAATAATCGAATTTACTTTAATTTTCGGAGCCCACTCAATAGCAAGTGTTTTGGTTAGGTTTACAAGCCCTCCTTTTGCAGCTCCATATGCAGCACTTCCTGGGGTTGGCCTTGATGCAACAACGCTAGAAATATTAATAATATTTGATGTAGTTTTTTGTTTCATCATTATTCTAGCAATCTTTTGACTTAGGTTTAGAGGAGCAGTTAGATTTAAATCAATAATTGCTTGATGAAATTTTGGCGAGGCTGAGATAGCTGGTGCAAGAGGCGATCCGCCAGCATTATTTACAAGGACATCAATTGACTTATATTTTGATGCAATAAGTTTTATGGCACTGTCAATTGAATCTAAATTCCTAATATCACACTCAATAAAATAACCTGCATTACCCTTAGATTGAATTTTGCGTTTTGGTTTGTTTCTAGCCAGGATTATTACGTTTGCCTGATGTCTTAAAAAGGTTTTTGTAATCTCAAGCCCAATTCCCTTTGAGCCACCGGTAATTAGAACAGTTTTATTTTTAAAATTTATATTCGTCACTCAATTCACCTATTGTTATCAGATAAAATAATTATAACCCCGCCAATAAAATCTTTTAAGCACATAAGGGTTTTAAACAACTTATAAAGTTGACATATTATTTATGATTGATACCCATTGATTCGTAGATAAGTTTGTATAATCTAGTCCTTAAGACGTTTAAATCATTCTAGGAGTATATCTATGAAAATCGCAATTCTTGGTGGAACAGGGGCTCTTGGTAAAGGATTAGCCTCTAGATGGATCAAGGCTAATCATGAAGTCTTAATCGGCAGCAGAGATATAAATAAAGCCCAGGAAATAGCCCTTGAGCTTGGTCTTGAGTTATCAGCTGGAATGCTCAATATTGATGCTGCAGAGCTTGGCGATATAGCTTGTTTAACAGTTCCATTTGCTCATCAAGAAGCAACATTATCAAGCATTGGCAATAAGTTAGAGGATAAAATTTTAATTGATGCGACAGTTCCCCTGGTTCCACCCAAGGTTATGAGAGTTCAACTTCCGCCAGAAGGCTCTGCTGCTATGAAAGCTCAAAGTATCATGGGAGAGGGCACTAAAGTTGTTTCAGCTTTTCAGAATATCTCCGCTGAATTATTGCAAACAGATAAAGAAATTGATTGTGATGTTCTTGTGTCAGGAGACTTCCTAGAAGCAAGGGCCACTGTTATAGAGCTCGCAGCAGATGCAGGCTTAAAGGGTTGGCATGCTGGTCCTTTGTGTAATTCAGTTGCTGCCGAGGCTTTGACATCCATTTTAATTGCCATTAATAAAAAACATTCTTTGCAACATTCTGGTATAAAAATTACAGGCCATTAGGTTCCGAGAAGTATTATTAACTCAATCAATCTAACAGCATTAGAAGATTTCCCTCTGGTCAACCCAGGCGATGATCTGGCTGGCTTAATTATCCATCAATTAACTCAGCAGAATATTCATCTTGAAGATGGCGATATTCTAACTGTTGCTCAAAAAGTAGTCTCAAAAAGTGAAAATAGATATCTTGACATATCCACCTTAACTCCAAGCTCAGAAGCCATCTCACTTGCAAATAAGATTGATAAAGATCCACAATTTGTTCAAGCCATCCTAAATGAATCAAAGCAAGTTGTTCGTCATAGAATGGGGGTATTAATTGTTGAGCATAAACTAGGTTTTATTCATGCTAATGCTGGCATAGATCGCTCCAATATAGATCAATCATTAAATCAGGTTCTCCTGCTTCCCGAAGATCCGGATTTATCATCAGAAAAATTATGCTCAACTATTAGTAAACATTTCGCTAAAAACATTGCCTTAATTATTACTGACACCATGGGTCGTCCCTTTAGGAATGGCATCGTAGGTTTCGCTATAGGTAGCTCTAATTTAGAGTCTGTAGTTGACGAGAGAGGCAAAAAGGACATATACGGAAATATTTTAAAAGTAACTCAAATAGCAGTTGCAGACGAGTTGGCAGCAGCAGCATCGTTGTTGATGGGTCAAGCAGATCAAAAAAAACCAATTGTTCTCATTAGAGGATATAAATTTAACTTTTCCATATCAAGCAATGGAAAGGATCTTATTAGAAGCGAGGAAGAGGATTTATTTAGATGAAAAATTATCTACTTTTATGCGGTGGGGTTGGTGGAGCCAAGCTAGCCCTCGGATTTTCTAAGATTCTCTCTGATTCTAATTATACAATTGCTGTGAATACGGGCGATGATTTCAAGCACTTTAATCTCAAGATTTGTCCAGATCTTGATACCGTGATGTATACCTTATCTAATGAGTCTGATTTATCTAAGGGCTGGGGCAGAGCAAACGAATCCTGGGAAATGTTATCGGCTCTAAACCAACTTGGAGGAGAAACTTGGTTTCAGTTAGGAGACAAAGATCTTGCTACTCATATTATTCGCACACAACTAATTGCCAATGGGTCTAGTCTGTCGGAAGCTACACAGGAACTAACCCAACGATTTGGTTTGAGTTCGAATATTTTACCCATGACTGATGATTTGGTTGAAACATACATTCAAACTCAAAACAGACTCTTGTCGTTTCAAGAGTACTTTGTGAAGTTTCAATGTGAGCCCTCTGTCACTGATTTTGTCTTTAAAGGCCTCGATAAAGCTAAGTTTAATCCTCTCATCGATCTTGAGGCATTTGATGAAATAGTTATTTGTCCCTCTAACCCTTTTGTGAGTATTAGCCCAATCATTCAATTAGATCAAATTAATCAATTTTTAAAATCACATCCAGAAAGAGTAAGCGTTGTTAGCCCAATTGTTAATTCAAAATCTTTAAAGGGACCAACCTCTAAAATGATGAATGAGCTTGGCATGGATACTTCGATTTTAACTATTGCAAACTATTATTCTGAATACGCTCGAACTTTATTTATAGATTCTACCGACCATCAAGAAGAATCTTTGATCGCAGACATGGGATATAACGTATCGCTCGCAAACTTAGTTATGAATAATCTGGACTCTAAAATCAATCTCGCGCAATCAGTAATTAATTATTTGGAAGCAAAATAACATGCAAGTATCCGCTTTCATTCCTATTAAGAAATACAGTCACTCAAAAGGGCGTCTTGCTAGCATTCTATCAGAGCAGCAAAGATCAGACCTTTCTAGGGCAATGGCCACTCAAACTATCAAGGCGTTAATTCAGTCCAATATCTGCGATTCAATAACCTTGGTGACAAATGATCCCCATCTAATTATCGAAGGTGCATCTACATACTTTACTGAATCTTCCTTGAACCAAGCGCTAAATGAAGCTATTGCTTGCAACGAACCTAATAATCCAATATTAATTATGCATGCAGACTTACCCAGAATTAACCATAGAGACCTCGATAATCTTGTTGCCTCATTCAATAGCTCGTTTATCAGCATAGTTCCTGATATTGAAGAATCTGGGACAAATTGTCTTCTGTACAATCCAGCAATGAAATTTAATCTTCAATTCGGTATTAACAGTTATGCCCTATTTTTAACAGAGTTTAAGGCGAATGATTATCGCTGGAATATACATTCTATTGAGTCGCTTCAGTATGACCTTGACTCAGAAGATGATTACTTCAAACTAAAGGATTATGTTCGAGGTTAATAGATTGGAAATTCAGGAACATTCTAATACTAGCTTAAAAAAGCTACTTACTTCAGAGACTTGTCTTGAAGATGACTTATTGCACCTGTCTAAAATTGCCCTAACTGATTCGCTAGTACAGCATGCCTTCTCTAAAAAACAGAACTATTACCCAGATCAACTAACCTATTCTCCAAAGGTTTTTATACCACTTACTTTTTTATGCAGAGATGTTTGCCATTACTGTACCTTTGCCAAAACACCCAAAAAGGTGGAGTCACCATATTTATCAATTGAGGAAGTTATCAGAATTGCCAAGGAGGGCGAAGAGAAGGGCTGTCATGAAGCGCTATTTACCCTTGGGGACAAACCTGAACTAAGATACAAAGCTGCCAGAGATGCGCTGGCAGAAATGGGTTATCAGACAACAAATGAATACGTTGCTGCCTGCGCAGAAGCAGTCTTGGAGCACACATCATTGATACCTCATCTTAATCCTGGCTGCTTAACTGAAGCTGAGTTAGATATGCTTAAACCCTTAAGTGGTTCCATGGGACTTATGGTTGAGTCGTTATCGGCAAACCTCTGCAAGAAAGGGCAACCACATTATGGCTCTCCAGATAAAGAACCAATTTTTAGGATGCAAACCCTCATCAATGCTGGCAAAAGAAATATTCCATTTACAACAGGCATTCTTATAGGCATAGGCGAGACTAGGTTAGAAAGGCTTGAGTCTATTTTTGCCATAGCAGAACTTCATCAAGAATATGGGCATATTCAAGAAGTGATAGTTCAAAATTTTAAAGCCAAAGCAAACACATTAATGGAGCATTCCCCTGAGCCATCTTTTGATGAGTTAATTTGGACAATTGCAATGGCAAGATTAATTTTACCTGGTGATATTAGTCTTCAGGTTCCACCTAACCTTAATCCACATCACCTCGAGAGACTCATTGAATCTGGCATCAATGATTTTGGCGGCATCTCACCTGTAACAAAAGATTTTGTTAATCCTGAAGCGCCATGGCCTGAAATTAAAAAATTAACTTCCACAGCAAATCTTCTCGGGCAAGACTTGAGAGCTAGAGCAACACTTTACCCAGCTTATTTTAAAAATCTTGCTTTACATACATCTAAAAACGTAGCTTCAAAATTATTGCAGAAAGTGGATTCTCAAAACTTGATTCGCTCTGATAAGTGGATATCTGGAGTCAGCACAACCATCCCCTTTTATTCAAATACGAGTTTTAAATCAGATATTCAAGAAAGCATTAAAAAGATTCATGAAAATTCAGATCTGGATTCTTTACAACATATTCTGACAGCCAGAGACAGAGAATTTAAATATTTAATGGATTATGCAGATGACTTAAAAACACACGTGCATGGGGATGAGATTACTTGTGTTATGAACAGAAATATTAATTACACAAATATCTGTTCGTTTAAATGCAATTTTTGTGCTTTCTCAAAAGGTACGGGTCATTCTGATTTAAGAGGCAAACCATACAATATTTCACACGATGAGATAGCAAGAAGAACACTAGAGGCTATAGATAGGGGGGCAACTGAAGTTTGTCTTCAGGGTGGCATCCATCCTAAATACACTGGGAATACCTATCTAGATATAGTCAAAACAATTCGCTCTGTTTCAGAGACTGTTCATATTCATGCATTTTCTCCACTAGAAATTGACCACGGCAGACGAACATTAAATATCTCGGTTGAAGAGTTTCTCATTGAGCTAAAAAATGCAGGACTCAACTCATTGCCTGGAACAGCAGCAGAAATTCTGCATGATGATATTAGAGCTATTATTTGTCCTGATAAATTAAATTCCCAGGAATGGGCTGATGTAATTATGGCAGCCCACTCAGTAGGATTGCCAACAACATCCACAATGATGTTCGGCCATGTTGAGAATATGTCTCACGTTGCAAGGCATTTTGGAGAGCTTAAAGCTATTCAAAATAAAACCAATGGGATAACAGAGTTTGTCCCTTTGCCTTTTGTCGCAAGTGAAGCTCCTATATACATGCGAGGTTTGTCGAGGCCCGGTCCAACCTTCAAAGAATCAGTATTGGTTCATGCTGCTGCAAGAATTTTCTTTTATGACTCAATAGATAATATCCAAGGCTCATGGGTCAAAATGGGTCTTCCAGGCTTAAAATTTCTATTATCAGCTGGGATAAATGACGTTGGTGGAATACTGATGAACGAAAGTATAACGAAAGCAGCAGGAGCCTCGTTTGGTCAAGAGCTCAATCTTGCTGATGTGGATCGAATCGCTAAATCTCTTGATTTGGACTTAGTCCAAAGAAACACCC
>Ga0209816_1003332_pt1 | contig 11060 bp, 8 predicted proteins | sample CoawatmetaG01DNA_FD_187509 | JGI IMG/M metagenome (GOLD analysis project Ga0209816, IMG submission 187509) | Marine microbial communities from the West Antarctic Peninsula - Coastal water metaG017-DNA (SPAdes) (version 2) | ecosystem: Environmental > Aquatic > Marine > Coastal ... | reverse complement strand
ATTCAATGGATCCAACAGCCCCTTGATGCCTTGCTGCAATTGCATGACAGTTTTGCTGAAGGCAATGTCGAGGTAGTCCTTTTGCACCAAACCTATACCGTGTTCACCCGACAAAGTCCCTCCCATGGCCACGACCTCTTGGAAGAGCTCACGGATGCCTTGCTTGAGCTTGTCGCCATGCCAATCAGCATCTGACATGTCTCCTTTGATGATGTTGACATGGAGGTTGCCGTCACCCGCATGACCATAGCACACCGATTGAAAGCCATAAGCCTTGCCAATGGATTTAACGGTTTGCAGCAATTCAGGCAATTTTGCCCGAGGTACGACCGTGTCCTCTTCCTTGTAAACACTGTGGCTTTTAACAGCTTCACCAACCGCACGTCGCAATTTCCACAAAGCTTCGCGTTCCTTGTGGCTTTGCGCAAACAAAACATCCAGGGCGCCATGTGACTCAACGACTGCTGCCAAGGCCTCTGCCTCTTTCATCACAGCCTCTTCGTCCAAGCCATCAACCTCCATCAACAAGTGCGCTTCCACGCCATCGCCTAAGGGTAAATTGTCAACCTTCACATACTTGGCTGCCCATGTGATGGCATCGATTTCCATGAACTCCATCCCCGACGGTGTGATGCCAGCCTGGAAAACCTTAGACACCGCGGCACAGGCCGCTTCCGCACTAGCAAATGGCGCCAACAGCGTGAAACGGTGTCGGGGTTGAGGGATCAACCTGCAGACAATTTTCGTCACCACCCCAAGTGTGCCTTCTGAGCCAACAAAGAGTTGTGTTAAATTGTACCCAGTGCTGTTTTTCAGGGTGTTTGCACCTGTCCATATGATGTCGCCATTGGGCAATACCACCTCTAAATTCAGGATATAAGCAGCGGTGACGCCATATTTAACAGCCCTTGGTCCACCCGCATTGGTGGCCACATTGCCCCCCATGGTTGATGTGCCCCAACTGGATGGATCGGGCGGGTACATCAAGCCTAGCGCCATACAGGCCTCCTGAAAAACTTGATTGATCACGCCAGGCTCAACGATGGCTTGGCTGTTGTCTTGATCAATGTCAAGGATGCGATTGAGGTGCTTCATGGACAAGGCGATACCACCTTTGACCGGGATGGCGCCACCAGCCAGCCCAGTGCGAGCAGCTGAGGGGGTAACTGGCACCTGATGTTTGCTTGCCAATTTCATGATGGCTGACACGTCTTCTGTGTGCCGGGGAAAGGCAACAACCTGAGGCAGGTAAGTGAGGTCCTCTGTCTCATCATGGCTGAAAGCTTCCAAGGTGTCTTCCTTGATGGACACATGGTCTTGCCCCAGAAGCTCCTTGAGCTCACTCAACAATTGGTTCTTATCTTGTCCGATCATTTGTTTCATTGCATCACAAAATTAACCCATGCGGCAGTTTTTCACCTTCTCTCTTTGTTTTCTTTTTCTGGGCCTCTCTGCACAGGAATCCATTATCACTTTTGACGACGTCTACCGATCAGGCCAATTTTACGGCAAGGGTGTGCGCGGGCTTCGAAGCATGGAAGACGGCTTAAGGTACAGCCAGAAAACCAGCAAGGGCATTGAAGCCTTCAACTACCAAACGGGGGAAAGCTTAGGCCTCTTGGTGGACAACGACGACGTGGTTGATCAATCGGGCAACCCCCTCCGCTTCTCCTCTTACCAGTGGGCAAAAGGCGAGCAGCAAATCACCTTTGAAACAGACAGGAAGTCTATTTACCGGCACTCCTACCTGGCCAAAGTATGGGTCTATGACCTTGCCAGCAAGACCAGCAAGTTGGTCAACGAGCAAGCCGTGCAAAACCCTCAATTAAGCCCTGATGGTCAACGCATTGCCTACGTACAGAGCAACAATGTATTCATCACTGAATTGGCCACAGGTGAACAAACAACCGTCACAACAGATGGCCTAAACAATGCCATCATCAACGGTGCCCCAGACTGGGTCTACGAAGAAGAGTTTTCCTTTCATGTGGGACTCGCTTGGTCCCCTAATGGGCAACACCTCGCCTATTACCGATTTGATGAGTCCGAGGTCGCTTCCTTTTCCATGGATATTTACGGGCAAGGCAACTACCCTTACCCCTACACCTTCAAATACCCCAAGGCGGGTGATGACAACTCTCAAGTCATGATCAAGATCTATGATCGTCAAACGAGTCAGTCGACTGAGGTGACAACGGATTTAACCTATGAATACATCCCAAGGATGACATGGTCACCATTGAATGAGCTCATCATCACCACCATGAATCGCCATCAAGACAGCCTGTGGCTTAACGCCTTCGCTATGGAGAACGACCGTTGGTCGTCATCGCTACTGCTAACGGAAACCGATGCCGCCTACACAGGGGCAGATCACAATCTCACGTTCTTGGCGGATGGCCGATTCCTTTGGACCTCTGAGCGAAGTGGGTTCAATCACCTCTACCTCTACAGTGCAAATGGCAAGCGAAACAAGGCATTAACCAAGGGCAATTATGAGGTAAGCAGCATGTACGGCGTGGACGCCAAGCGGGGCCATGTATACTACCAAGCCGGTGCTGTCACGCCTTCTCAACGCGAAGTCTACCGCGTGCGCTTGGGCGGTGGCAAGGCTGTGAAAATCAGCAATCAACCCGGGTGGAACAGTGCCTCTTTTTCAAGCACCTTTGACCGATTCATCCTAACCCATTCAGATGCCAATAACCCCTCCACAGTTTCTCTGCACGACAGCAAGGGCAAGACCCTGAGGATGCTTGAGGACAATGCAAAACTCAAAGCCACCATGGCGGGATTCCAACGTTCACCCAAGACCTTCTTTACCATAGAAGCTGCCAATGGGCAAAACCTTCCAGCATGGGAAATAAAGCCTTTGCACTTCGACTCAAGCAAGCAATACCCTGTGCTGATGTTCCAATACAGCGGTCCCGGCTCGCAACAGGTCACTGATCGCTTCGGTGGCTTGAACGATTTCTGGTACCAATCATTGGCTGCTGAAGGTTATTGGATTGTTTGCGTGGATGGACGCGGAACAGGTGCTCAAGGCCGGGATTTCACCAAATCCACGTATTTGAACTTAGGAAAACTTGAAGTAGAGGATCAGATCGCTGCTGCGAAAACCCTAGCGAATCATCCCAACATTGATGGGAGTCGCATCGGTATTTGGGGATGGAGTTATGGTGGATTCATGTCTGCCAACTGCTTGTTCCGTGGCGCTGATGTTTTCTCCATGGCTGTTGCTGTTGCCCCTGTTAGCAACTGGCGCTTCTATGACAACATCTACACGGAGCGCTATATGCGAACACCCCAAGAAAACAGTGATAACTACGATGCATGGTGCCCACTCGGTCATGCAGACAAGCTGGAAGGTAAATTCTTGCTGGTGCATGGCACCGGCGATGACAATGTGCATGTGCAAAACAGCATGCGACTTGCTGAGGCATTGATTCAAAGCAACAAGGACTTCGATTACATGGTATACCCTGACAAAAACCATGGCATCTATGGCGGGATGACCCGCATTCACTTGTTCACCAAGATCACAAAATTCATTCACGATTACTTATGATTGGTTTAAAAACCTATCTTCGGGCCCTTCAGGCTTTACAAGCTCACAAATCACTTAAATAAACACCATGTCAACAACTACAGAAATCGGCTTCTTGGGCCACCCTAAGGGTCTCATGACCTTGTTCTTTTCAGAAATGTGGGAGCGAACGTGCTACTATGGCATGCGAGTGCTTTTGGTTCTATACCTCACCAAATCCTTGTTGATGGGTGATGCAGAGGCCAGCTTACTTTATGGTGCTTACACCGCATTGATCTATGCCGCACCCGTATTGGGCGGTCGATTAGCTGACCGGTACCTCGGTTACCGAATGGCCATTGTTGTCGGTGCCATCTTGATGGTCATTGGTGAATTTTTGATCATTGGTGGCGGTGAATCCTTCCTGGTATACGGCATGGGTGCTCTGATTTTAGGTAATGGGTACTTCAAGGCAAACATTTCAACCATTGTTGGCAAACTCTACCAGGACGATGACCCTCGCCGAGATTCTGGCTTTACCATCTTTTACATTGGCATCAACATTGGTGCCCTATTGGCAACCACTGTCGTGGCCTATGTGGGTGAAACCTACGGCTTTGACAAGGGCTTTGCCCTTGCTGGTGTTGGCATGTTGCTTGGCCTCTTTATTTTCTGGTCGGGACGTGACAAATACAAAAATGCAGCTGGATTGGAAGTGACTGAAGAAGGCATGGAGCGTGTTGGGCCCTTTCGCAAGTACCAAGCGGTAATGCTGGGTTCATTGGCTTTGATCCCCTTAGCTACCCTGTTAATTCGCAAGAACACCTTCACCGTCGGTGAAGGTGCAGATGCATGGGACTTCCCCTTGATGACCATCTTACTTATCGCCCTATTCATTGGTGTTGCCGTTAGCCTGATCAAGGCTGGCATCAAAGAAGGTCACATCTGGCGAGATCGCATGATTGCCCTGGTGATATTCATGTTGATCAACACCGTATTCTGGGCAGCATTTGAGCAGGCTGGCACCTCATTGACCCTCTTTGCTGACCGCAACGTGGATCGCTTTGTCGGAGGCTGGGAAATGCCCGCGTCCAACACCCAGTTCTTTAACCCCTTCTTCATCATCATTTTTGGCGTGATTTTCTCTGCCATGTGGGTGAAGTTGAGCAAGATTGGCAAGAACCCAAGCATCCCTATGAAGTTTGCCTATGGTATTTTCCAATTGGGATTAGGTTTCCTTGTGACCTTGATTGGCCTTGAGTTTGCAGAAGATTTCAAGGTGCCATTGTTGACATTGGTTTTCCTTTATATGCTTCACACAACGGGTGAACTATTCCTGAGTCCCATTGGTCTATCCATGGTGACAAAGTTGTCGCCAAAATCCATTGCTGGGACAGCCATGGGTGGCTGGTTCCTCAGCTTTGCAATGGCCAACTATGCAGCAGGTTACATTGCCACCTTCACAGGCGGTGAGTCTGGCGAAGTCTTGAGCTTGGAGGAAGGTTTGATTAAATACACAGAAATATTCTCAACCATTGGCTTTGCATTGATTGCCTTTGCCATCTTCATTGCCCTATTGCGCAAGCCGCTCAACAGCTTGATGCATGGTGTTGAGTAATCCCTGAAAGACTTAACTTTAAGGACCGGTTGAGCAACCTGCTTATCCGGTCCTTTTTTTATGCCCAATCCCCTCCCTCATCGCAAGCCCATCTCCCCTTCTTTCTGGGAAATGGACATGGAACTTTCGCTCACCAAACATGCCAGTAATCGACCCCGAAAGGTTGATTTGTTGATTGTTGGAACAGGATTGACTGGGCTGTCTGTTGCACTAAGGGCCATGCACCACAACCCTTCGATGAAAATCATTGTGGTGGATCAACTCCCCATCAATCAGACCTTAGCCAGCACACGCAATGCTGGGTTCGCTTGCTTTGGCTCCCCCACTGAACTCCTGGATGACATCAAAAACCATGGGGCAAATCAAGCCATCAAACGGGTGCACCAAAGGCAGCAAGGATTAAACTATTGGAATCAACAGGTGGGCGCTCAAGCCATGGACTACCATGCTTGTGATGGCATGGAAGTTTTCACCAGTCAAGAGACCACTGCTTACCATGAAGCCTGTGACGCCATTGAGTCCCTCAATGACATGGTTGGTCGATCCTGCTACCACATTGCGCAAGCGCCTGGATCTTTTCAACATGCCATTCGCATTCAAGGTGAGGGCAGCTTGCATCCAGGCAAGTTGAGAAAGGCCCTGATTCATCAATTGCTTCAAGGCGGTGTTGCATTCCTTGACAACTTCACCTGTCCGCCTAAGGCTGAATGGCTTCAAGATGACAAGGGCTGGAACATACCCCATAGCAACCATCCAATTCATGCAAAAAAAGTGGTCATTGCAAGCAATGCCGGAAGCAAGCAGCTATTCCCTTCATTGAATGTGGTAGCTGCTCGAGGACAGCTGCTGATGACTGAAGTCATTGACAACATGCCATACCCCGGCATTTACCATGCAGACAAAGGTTTCATGTACTTCAGGCAGTGGCAAGGACGACTGATCCTCGGTGGCGGGCGAAACCTGTTCCAATCAGAAGAAAACAGCACATCAACCCAGGTGACTGCAAATATCCAAGGGCATTTAGATGACTACCTCAACCATCAGCTATTCCCCAACAATGCCATCGCAGTCAGCCATCGGTGGGCTGGCAGCATGGCTTTTGGTGAACAAGGTGAGAAAACCCCCATCATACAAGTCATGGGTCAAGGTGTGGTTGTGGCATGTCGATTAGGTGGCATGGGCGTGGCATTAGCCCCAATGGTCGCAAAGGAAGCACTGACATTGCTTGACCTTGACGCCTGAAAATGACAAAGGCGAATGCCGTAGCATTCGCCTTCCCACTTTCGTAGCACTCCGTAGAGCTGTCTTCAGATAGTATTTCCTCAATTGCTCAAGTACTTTAGAGTCTGTTTCACCTCTCGTACAATCTGAGTTTGACACCTTCATTGCGGCTTACTCTTGCGAGCTCACTGGCCTCTTTTCCAAGACCTGGCAATGACTGTATCGTTTGTGTTGGACCTTCCACGACCTCATGAGTGATCACAACAACAGGAGTGGCCTTTTCAGGTAGCTTCAGCCCCTAAGTGCTTCAGCCTAGCTGTGTAAACTTGCGTCTCAACAACCCCATTCCTTCGAAGTCAACTCTTGCGAGCAAGAAACACTTCTCTCAAAGGCTTCCCAGTTGCCATCTCACCGAAGTGATACAGCTTCCTAACTTCTGTTTGAATGAACCCTTTCAGGTTGCTTGCATGCCTTGCGGCTTACAAACTTGAACAGCTACTTGCGCGGACATTCAACATTCATTGAACATGATTCCGAAGAAAAAACGGGATCCATCTTGCGACTTCCTCTGTTTCTGGCTTTCCACACTTGCATGCTTTCTGCCTCATGTTCTTCAACTGAGTATCTTGCGATCATGACTACCTTGCAGTTGGTCATCGAACAGTTGCTAATGAAAGCATCTGATCCCTCAATCGTCGGCCCTGAATCACATCTAAAAGATGTTTCTTCAAGTGTTACCTTGTCCTTGTGTTGCCACAATTTCGTCAGTAACCCGATCCACACTTTTCATCCCTTTCGCTCAGAAAAGCCAGCAGTTGATCAACACCACCTGCTGTTTGTGTTTGTTAAATGTAGCTTTTTTTTTCATTGTTCATAGGTTTGTTAATAACTAAGTCAGTTTTTTTTATAACGAACTATATTGTTCATTTTGAGGAAGTTATAAGTCATGTATTTTACCTGTTTGAACACTCATCTAGGGTTTAGCTGAAAAATTAAACCCGTACCTTCGCCTTCTTAACCGACATGCCATGAACAACAAGCGTATCTCTTTACTTATTTTACTTGCTATCTGCGGATTGGCATTCATCTCCAATCCCTCAGAAGCAGATCACCGCAGTTATCGCAAAAGCCTGATGGGAACTAATATCCTGGAACAATTGATTGGTTCTGCACTGAATTATCAGATGACCTATTCAGATTATGGACTATTCAGTGTCGCAAGCAATGACTTGAACGCAGAAGATGCCCTCATTCAGCTGGATGATGTTAATCCCCTTGTAACGGTTGGGGTGTTTGGCCGGGTCATCGTGCTAAGCGGACCAGAAGGCATCAATCAAAAAGAGAATTAACAAAAGTAGAAGACTAGTCACATGCACTGTGCCTATTACTTGGCAGCATAGGTAAACCCCTACTTCGGTAGGGTTTTTTTTGTACCAGACTTTGGCGTCATTGCGGCACTCAACCTTCATGAATAACAGATGCTCACCGTTTCACATGAGCTAGCATGACTAAGTCAAGGTCATGTGTTATTTTTCTTCAGGGTCAAAGCTTAGGCTTAGGCTGTTAACGCAATACCTTAGTTTCGTTTCTGTTGGCCCATCATCAAAAACATGCCCGAGGTGACCGCCGCATTTGGTGCACAGTATCTCCGTTCTGACCATTCCACCACTGATGTCACGTATTTCTGTTATGGCCCCTTCTCTAACCTCTTTATCAAAGCTGGGCCAGCCACAATGGGCATCAAATTTTGATGAGGATTCAAACAATTCAGTGCCACAGCCGGAACAGCTATAAATCCCTCGTTTGACGTGTTGATCAAACTCGCCAGTACCAGGGTATTCTGTTCCTTTTTGACGAAGAATCCTAAACCTTTCAGGACCTAACTCATTAAGCCATTGAGATTCATCTTTAACTATTTCAGGCTTGAAATCAGACATTTTAGCAATTGTTTGAGATTGGCATTGAATAATGGAAAAAAATAGCAGTGACCCGAGAATGTAATTTTTCATTAGAATGGGTGAGACATGGTTATGCTATCAAATCTAACCGAGGTTGCATAAAAATAACCAAGTCCAAATACCGTTGTGTCATCTTGCCTTCTAATATTACCAATTTGCGGGCTGTAAGGCACACTAAACAAACCACCATTATTTACGTTCCCGCTCATGATCTCTAGGAATTTGTATAGCTGAGGCGATGCCGTTCGTGTCTCATAAACAATTTTAATTAACGTATCCCTGTAGACCGTATAGGGAGGACCAATAAAGTTTAATCTAGCAATCCGCTGTCCCTCAATGTACTCATCGTCATTGTATAAATTGATACTGGCGGGTAAACTTACCTCTGTCTGTTGAGGATCAAAAGGTCCTGCCTGTCCATTGGGCGCATATATTTTTGTCGTAGCATATGACTTTACCCAGTACCCATTCCCTTTACCTACAGGGTCGTCAAAGAATTGGTATGGGCTATAATATGCAGAATCTACATCTGCGTAATTTACCGTATCACCCAAATTGAAGTCATAGTACACACTATCCCCTTCAAGGATGGGAAACAGGGGGAACACCAATGTGAATGGTGCCTTGCACTCATCTAAAGTACTTTCCCACACACCTGAGGCTTCGCCATAGGTTGGTGGAATAACTACTTCTATGCGATAACTGTGAGATGGCAAGCTCTTAAAGGCTACTTCCCCATAACGTCCGCCACTTTCTTCTGTCAATGCACCCATTAGAGAGTCACCATCAAACAGTTGGATGCTTGCCCCTACAATTCCCTGAAGCGCTCCATTGTCTAAGTATGGGTTGCTTAACTTTAATTCCACATAAGTACCAAGAGTATCTACGTTGGTTACAGCTCCGCTGATGCTAACAGCAGATGAGCTATTGTAAACATCAGTTCTAACGCGATCTGTAACGTCAGTTTCACATGAAGTGAATGCAATGGCCGTAGCCGCAATGAGTGCAATTTTTTTCATGTTCTATTAAAAGTTTAAATTATATGTTATGGATGGAATAGCTGTTGCAAAAATGCTAAGCTGTGTAGCCTTTGTCTCTCCAGTTGCATTACCGTTATTGTCAACCACCTCTTCAAAAAAGATGCTGAATGCATTCTTGCGTGCATAGGCATTGTAAACACCAAAATTCCAGCTCCCCTCCCAATTTCGGTCTTTTTTGTTAGGTATTCTTACGTCCATACTCAAGTCCAAGCGATGATATGCTGGTGTTCTATTGTTATTCCTTGTTAAGGAGAATGGGTAAAGTATGCCCTCAAAATCAGTCTTAGATTCAGGGTAAGTGTATGGCTTACCTGTTTGATAAATCAACGACCCTGAGAAGCTAATGTTTGGTTTCCACGCATAAGCTGCAACCACTGCAATATCATGTGGTTTATCTTGAGCAGCTGAATACCATTGACCAAAGTTGATCCATTCATCAGGGGTTGCACCCATGTCTACTTGAAGTTCTGAACGACTAAAAGTATAAGCAATCCAACCTGTCAATGCACCAACCTTTTTGTCTAACTGAACCTCTAAGCCATAGCTTCGCCCACGACCAGTCATCAAATCAACTTCGATGTTATCTGTACCTGTAGGTTGCGCACCGTTTTTATAATCAACCAGGTCGCGCATGCTCTTGTAGTAGGTCTCAAGGCTCAATTGCCATTCGCCATTTTTAAAATTTCGGTTTACACCTATGGCAACTTGATCAGCCGTACCGGGTTTGATGTATTGTCCTGCTGGTCTCCAAGTGTCAATTGGCAACGAAGAGGTTGTGTTTGAGATCAAGTGTATGTACTGGCGCATACGGTTATAACTAAGTTTCACCGAACTATTTTCAGAGCTTCTATAGTTAATTGCTAAACGTGGTTCTAAGCCTTGAAGCCCCTCAAATGCTGATATGATATCACCGCTGCTATAGCTTGTTGTATCAATGATCCTTTCGTTACGATAAGTACCTGCACTTGTAGGGTTATAGTTGACTACATCACGGGCGCCAATATTGTAAAATGAGCTGTAGCGCAAGCCACCACGTACAGTTAACCGGTCGTTTATCTTCCAGTTGTCTTCAATATAAAAAGATGGTTCAACTGCATATTCATTTTGCAGTTCTATTGAAATATCTGCAATTGCGCTATCTATAAAATCAGCCCTTACACTGAAGGGCTCGAAATCATAAACCGTAGCTTCAGCGCCAAAGTTGACTTGGTGCTTAGCATTAGGGAACCAGCTGAAAGCTACCTTATTTGATTGGTTATTGATGTATGCAACATTATCAATCTTCGCCGTTGGGAAGTCAAATCCAATCGCATAATCATAATCTGAATAAATTGAACTTACATTCAAAAACAGTTTGTCGTTGATTAGGTAATTCCATCGACCAGTCAACCCTAAATTACCCCAGTTAAAACGCACAAGTCCAGGAACGCCAAAGGCATCCTTTCCATAGTATGCACTTAAAAATAATCGGCTCTTGTCATTGAACTTGTAATTCACTTTTGCATTTAGGTCGTAAAAATTAGCAATGATCGTATTGATGTCATCATCCGGTGACAAGCGAAGAAGTAAATCTTGATATGACCTTCTGCCTGCTATCATAAAGCTTGCTTTGTCTTTAACTAAGGGCCCTTCAAACATGACGCGAGAAGATAGAAGGCCTAGACCAATAGTTCCACCGTACCCTTTTGTGTTACCTTCTT
>Ga0209816_1003319_pt1 | contig 11081 bp, 11 predicted proteins | sample CoawatmetaG01DNA_FD_187509 | JGI IMG/M metagenome (GOLD analysis project Ga0209816, IMG submission 187509) | Marine microbial communities from the West Antarctic Peninsula - Coastal water metaG017-DNA (SPAdes) (version 2) | ecosystem: Environmental > Aquatic > Marine > Coastal ... | reverse complement strand
CATTCAAGAATGGATGCCCAATTGGAAAAAAAGAGGTTGGAAAACCGCTAGTAAAAAGCCCGTTAAAAATGTCGACCTATGGCAGAAACTCGATGCGCTGATTGGGTTGCATAGTATAGACTGGCAGTGGGTCAAAGGACACAGCGGCCACAGGGAAAACGAGATTGCTGATGATTTAGCTAATCGGGGAATAGACGAGCTGTAGAGGCCTAGATTAAAGCTCAACATCAATCACACTAAAGATAGTATAAAAGCATGCGACAGATTGTTTTAGACACAGAAACTACCGGTTTAGAGACCTCCCAAGACCACCGAATCGTCGAGATTGGTTGTGTGGAAATGGTTAATCGGAAGCTGACTGGCCGACATTATCACCAATATATCAACCCTCAACGAAAAGTCGATGAAGGTGCGATGGAGGTGCATGGTATTACTGATCAGTTTCTTGAGGATAAGCCAGTTTTTGCGGCTATTAACTCTGATTTCCTACAATTTTTGGACGGTGCTGAACTAGTGATTCACAACGCACCTTTTGATGTGGGATTCATTAATCATGAATTAAAGAAACTTAGTGGTAAGCAGACCCCGTTGGGTTCTAGCTGTAAAATCATAGACACGCTAGCACTTGCTAGGCAAAAACACCCCGGACAAAAAAATAATCTTGACGCGTTATGCAAGCGTTATGGCGTAGATAATTCGCAACGAGATCTCCACGGTGCGTTATTGGATGCTGAAATACTTGCAGACGTCTATTTGCTGATGACCGGCGGTCAAGTTAATTTAAATATCAATCAACAGTCCGATTCAGACAGTGGTGAAATCAATGCTGCCACGTTAATTAGGCGCCTGCCGAGCGACAGAACTCCTTTACCGATTGTTCGCGCGAGTGCTGAGGAATTACTTTGCCATGAAGAAAAGCTCGCAGCCATTAAGAAGTCTAGTGGATTCTGTGTCTGGCAGGAGACAGGCGAGTAGCGCTTTTTATGTCTAATATCGATAGTTTTGATCCTACCAATATTGCTCCTAATACGCCAAGTCAAATAGATCGGCTTTCATCGGAGCTTGTGCAGACGGTTTTAAGCGCTGATTTGTTTAGTCTGACTCGGACGTTGTTCACCCTTAAAAGTCGTAGCGCTGACGCCAAAGATAGCTCAGGAAAGTGGTTGAAATTCTGCGCAGCGGTGGCCAAATCACAGGATGCTGCAGAGTCAAGGAGACTCAGACTTCCATTAATTAACTACCCTGATTTACCGGTAAGTGCTCGCGCTGAGGAAATTAAGCGCGAAATTGAGAAAAATCAGGTTGTGATTATCGCCGGTGAGACAGGGTCCGGTAAGACGACTCAAATCCCTAAAATATGCCTGCAAGCAGGGCGAGGGGTTCGAGGTCTTATTGGGCATACACAGCCGCGCAGAATTGCCGCTCGCACAGTTGCGGAGAGAATTGCCCAAGAATTGAAGTCACCCTTGGGCGATGCTGTCGGTTATCAGGTTAGATTCTCGGATCAAACATCATCCAACAGTTTTATAAAGCTGATGACCGATGGTATTTTGTTGGCCGAGATTCAGCGGGATAGATATCTTAGTAAATACGATACGATTATCGTCGATGAGGCTCATGAGCGTAGTCTCAATATTGATTTTCTTTTGGGTTATCTTAAAGGCTTATTAGTTAAACGGCCCGATCTAAAGCTCATTATTACCTCGGCAACAATTGATATAGAAAAATTCTCGACACATTTTGATAAGGCACCTGTGATAGAGGTCTCTGGCAGGACATTTCCTGTGGAGATTATTTATAGTGGACCGGACATCGTTGAGAGAGAGCGTAATCAAGCGATCGTCGATTGCTTAGAAGATATTGAGCAGAATCAAAAACCAGGAGATGTGTTGGTTTTTTTAAGTGGCGAGAGGGAAATTCGAGAAGCTAGCTTGGCACTTCGGCGAGCGCAATTGACGCACACTGAAATAGTCCCTTTATATGCTCGGCTTAGTCTAGCGGAGCAGAGCAAAATCTTCTCTCCGCATAAGGGACGTCGTATCATTCTTAGTACCAATGTTGCAGAGACATCTCTCACTGTTCCGGGTATTCGGTATGTTATTGATACCGGTAGGGCAAGGGTATCTCGTTACAGTTTTCGTACTAAGGTACAAAGATTGCCAATTGAGTCAATTTCTCAAGCGAGTGCAAATCAGAGAGCCGGGCGTTGTGGTAGGGTTGCTGATGGTGTTTGTTACCGCTTATATCAGGCGGAAGACTTCGAGACTCGATCGGCATTTACTGATCCAGAGATTGTACGGACAAATCTCGGATCAGTCATATTGCAGATGCTCCATTTACGGATTGGTGATATTAGAGATTTTCCCTTTATTGATCCACCCGATAGTCGATTAATCAGTGACGGTTATAAACTCTTAGAAGAGCTTCAAGCGGTCAATAGTGCAGGTAAGATGACCTCTTTAGGAAAGAAGCTCGTCGCATTGCCTGTGGACCCCAGGCTAGCCAGAATGATTCTAGAATCAAGTAATAATGGCTCACTCAATGAGCTAATTATTATAGCCAGTGGTTTAAGTATTCAGGACCCACGAGAACGTCCCGGGGAAAAGCAGCAAGCTGCAGATCTGGCCCACAAACAATGGCAGGACAACGAGTCTGATTTTATATCGCTACTCAACCTTTGGACTCACTTTGAAGAAAAACGACAAAACTTGTCAACTAATCAGTTTAGTAAATACTGCAGATCGCAGTTCGTTTCCTACCTGCGTATGCGTGAATGGAGAGACCTTCATCGGCAACTGCATAGTGCGTGTAGAACACTTAAGCTGACGGATAATCAGCAACCTGCTGAGTATGGGCCGATTCATCAAGCTCTGCTGTCAGGTTTGTTAGGTCAGGTCGGAATTCGTGAGGATAAATGGGAGTTTTTAGGAACCAGAAATCGCAAGTTTTTTATCTTCCCTTCATCCGGTCTGAGTAAAAAACCGCCGAAGTGGGTTATGGCAGGCTCTTTAATGGAGACTACCAAGCAGTTCGCACTCAATGTGGCGAAGATTGATCCAGAGTGGCTTGAATCATTAGCGTCGCACTTAGTGAAAAAGAGCCATAGTGAGCCTTTTTATCATCATAAATCTGGTCAGGTAATGGCTAAGGAGCGGCAGACACTGTTCGGTCTGAGTATTGTTGAAGGTAAACGGGTGGCATATGGAAAAATTGCACCCATCGATGCAAGAAAGATCTTTATACAGCAGGCTCTAGTAGAAGATGGTTATCGTGGTAAAGGTCAATTTTATGCACATAACCAAGGACTAGTCGCGGAGTTACAGGCTTTAGAGGATCGCTTTCGTCGACGAGATTTATTGGCTGAGCAGATGGTCATTTACAACCATTATGATCAGCGTGTCCCGTCATCTGTTTATAACTTGCCTGATTTTGAGAAATGGCGCAAGACATCTGAGACAGACGATTCTCAGCTCTTATATATGAGTAAAACGTCGCTGTTATTACGAAATTGCTCTTATATATGAGTAAAACGTCGCTGTTATTACGGAATTTGGAGGCCAGTGAGGAAGCGCAATTCCCTCAGGAGCTGTTAATAGATGACTTCGAATACAGCCTTCGATATCACTTTCAACCGGGTCATGCTGAAGACGGTGTTAGCTTAATTTTGCCTTTAGCGTTATTGCATCAATCACCACGATACTTTTTCGACTGGTTGGTGCCAGGCATGTTACGTGATAAATGTATTGCGCTAGTCAAGGGGCTGCCAAAAAATATTCGACGTACATTTGTACCTGTGCCTGATTATGTTGACAAGGTATTGCTTAATATTAGCGCTCAAGATCGACCTCTAACCGAGGTTTTAGGTGAACAGTTACACAAGCTAACGGGACAAAAGATATCTAGCGAAAGCTGGAATCTGGATAATCTTAATTCTTGGTATCGGATGAACTTTATTTTGCAGGACGATCAAGGTCAGCTGATTGGTATGGCCAGAGATCTCAGCCAATTGCGTAAAGATTTTAAGCAACGGATCAATAATAGTTTGGCTGAATCAGCTGAAGAGACCATTGCGCGAAATAATATTACGGAGTGGGACTTTGCAGAGCTACCCATTGAGGTGGTTTTGCCGCGCGGAAATATGAATATTAAGGCGTGGCCAGCACTGCGAGATCATCAAGATTCAGTGGCCATTGAACTGATTGATAATCCTGCTGTTGCTGAGGCTATTTCCATGGACGGGCAATTGCGTCTGGCGGTGTTGCGAGGAAAAGATCAATGTAAATACCTTAGTAAAGATTTGTTGCGAGGAAAAGAATTGCAACTAAAAGCCGCCGGTTTGGTTTCTCGAGAGACCATTGTGCCGGCCATTATTTTGGCAAGCTTTAAGCAAGCTATGTTTTCAAAGAACGCTGTGATTAGGGATCAGCATGAATTCGATAATTGTTATACGACAGGTATAGGACAGGTTGTAGAATTTGCTCGACGGCATGGTGATGCCATTGAATCAGTATTGGCATCATTGCATGTGCATCAGCAAAGCATAAGATCAATGTCAGTGAGTGAACAGAGCGCAAAAGAAGATATTTTGGCCCAAATAAATTGGTTATTTTCAGCTCAAACGCTTGCGCAAGCATCGGAAATTGGTTATTTTCAGCTCAAACGCTTGCGCAAGCATCGGTAGAAGATACCTCACAATACTCAAGATATGTTCGCGCAATAGACTTTAGAATTGGAAAAGTATTGTCACAAGTTCAAAAAGATTATGAGTACACTATGGCTATTAGGTCTTTTGTAGAGCCTCTAGAAAAATTTGAGACGAAAAAATATCTCATGTCGCCCGAACTTAATCAGTCTTTACGTGAATTTCGATGGCTAATTGAGGAATTTCGAGTCTCTCTTTTTGCGCAGCAGCTTAAGACCAGAAGGCCGGTTTCGGAAAAACGTTTGGCCGCACGATGGTCAGATTTGAGCGATCAGCTAAGGCGGGTTGTACCGGATTACATATAATCTGTGACTTGAGTCTCATATAAGTGGGTGAGACGCTCCAACAAATGAACACTATTGAATAGCTCTGGAGTATAATCACACTCTATAATTTATTTTTAAACTTTTTTGAATCTAAATTCACTGTTCACCGCGTCGTAGATGCGAAATGTGGCATTCAACTTAACGTTGTATCTGAGCGTCCAAGTGTTTTGCAGTAGCTGTTGTTGGAAACAAGTATTTCTTGCCCCGCTTAATATGCGGAATATCAAGCTGGTGTGTTATTAGAGATGTGGGTTCAAGTAAAAATGTTAAAACTGGTTTTAGTATCACTGCTTATTGTTATGGCCAACTTTACGTTTAGTGAGGAGGCTGATGAGATTGACCCCTTTGAAGGAGTTAATAGAGTATTTTATGAGCTCAACTTTAATCTTTTAGACCCAGTGATTATCAAACCTATTGCTATTATCTATGATGACCTCACTCCTAAGCCTATCCGCCAAGGGTTTAGAAATTTCTTTTCCAACTTAGATGAAGTCCCGAGTCTGGTTAATAATGTCTTGCAAGGTAAATTTGGTCAAGCCGCTAATAATGCCGAGCGTTTTTTAATGAATACAACATTGGGGCTGGGTGGTTTTCTAGATATCGCAAAACGAGCGGGCCTGCAGTCAGCAGAAGACGAAGATTTTGGTCAAACACTAGCGGTTTGGGGTGTTCCTGATGGGCCTTATTTGATGTTACCCTTTTTTGGTCCATCGACCTTGCGAGATGCACCGTCAAACTTTGTTGATAGCCTACTTGATCCGTTTAGTTATAATGATAGCCTTCCTGTCCGTGCTGTTATAAAAGGAATCGATTTAATTTCTTTACGGGCTGATTTATTGGGTATTGACGATGTTATTAGCGGCGATGAATATTTGTTTATAAGGGATGTTTATCTGCAGAATAGAGAGTATGTTATCAGTGACGGCGCTATTGATGATGATTTTGATGATTTAGACGATTATTAGGCGCAACAGGTTTTATTTGTGTTTTATAGACTATTTTTTATTGAAACAATAATTATAAGATATTACTAAGTCGAGTTTTCATGGGTGAAGTTAAAAGCGCAGTTTTTCTGGTTGGTGAGAGAAATACCAAGCTTGAGCGATTAATGTCAAGAATCGAAGGGGGTGGTCACCATTGCCGGTATCTCTCCGACCTTAATGACTTGTCTGCCGTTTGTGAAGACGACTTTTCTCAGGTAGTGGCATTCTCTCCACCACCGGACATGATCGAAGACTTGTCCAGTAGCACGTTATTGAAAGAGTACGCTGCAAAGCACATGTTGACAGTAATACTTGACGATTTGTCCCACCCAAAAGCTATAGATTTTTTTAGACTTGGCATTGCTGATGTTTGGTTTGAGGATATGTCTAGCATCGAACTCGAAGAATCCTTTACTCGACTTCAAGAATTTGCGAACTTGCGGGTTCAGCGGATGACCTATGGCCAAAGGTTAGAAACGGCTAATTTAGATCTTCAAAATAGCTTGCATATGCTTAAGCAGGATCAACTTGCAGGGCTTGAAGTTCAAAAAAGTCTAATGCCTGAAAGTCCACTAAGCTTTGCGGACTATGAAATATCTCATTCTGTTACACCATCACTGTATCTTAGCGGTGATTTTGTTGGGTATAACTTTGTATTGGGTCGTTACTTGGTGTTTTATTTTGCCGATGTCTCTGGGCATGGCGCCTCATCGGCATTTGTGACGGTTCTGCTAAGGTTTATGATTGGTCGCGTAATACAGCGTCATGTTACTGAAAATGACCATGAGGCCCTTAAGGCGGCTCCTGAGGGTCTTTTAGAGCACGTAAACAAGCAAGTCTTAGCGACAGGGTTAGGAAAGCATCTAACCATTGTGGCCGGTTGCCTAGACACCGAAAATAGCACCTTGCGCTATGTGGTCGGGGCTCAACTGCCTCGCCCGATTATAATTGTTGACGGGTGCGCTCAATATTTACCGGGGAAAGGTAAGCCGGTTGGGATCTTCGAGAGCGCATCATGGGATGTAGAGCAGATAGTGCTACCTGAGCGCTGTGCGTTGGTGCTGTTGTCAGATGGTGTTTTTGATTTGGTACCGGATAAAGATCTCATTGACAAAGAAAAAACGTTGCTGCGCTTTCTTGCGCGCAGCTCTGATAACCTAGAATCTCTGAAAGCGGCTCTGTCTGTTGATTTCTTGGAAGATCCTCAAGATGACGTCTCCATGTGTTTGCTAGCCCGAGGAATGTAGCTTGAATTCTGGGAAAATACTCGTTTCTGATCAGCTTGGTAATCATCTACTTAAGTTTACTGGTGATGTGCGGGTTACGCTATGCGGCACATTAAACCGTTACATCGAGACTATCTTTGGTACTAAGAATGTAAAGCGAGTTGTTGTTGACATGCTTGAAGCAGAGGGGCTGGACAGCACAACACTTGGATTATTAGCCAAATTAGGGCTCCATTGTCGTGAAGAGTACGGCCTAAATGTTGAGGTTTTTTGTCAGAACACAAGTATTCTTAGGACGCTAGAAAGCATGAGCTTTGACGAGATTTTTAATATTTTCGATCAACTACCTAATATGGATACCATCGAAAATTTACATGAAATAGATGCCCAGAATTTACCGGTTGATGAAATTCGGGAACAGGTTCTAGAAGCCCACAAAATTCTGGTCCGGTTAAGTGCCGACAATCAGCAAGAATTCAAAGATTTAATCAAGGCACTCGAATTCGATAGATAATTAGCTGCCGTCTCTGGCGTTAATCTTACAACGGATATAGTCGCTATGAAGGATATGTAATAGGTCAGCTACTCGCCGCATGATGCTCTCCTCATGCTTATCTAAATGACCATCCGCAAAAGCGACACGCCACATCCCCGTCATTAGTTCGAGTTTTTGTTGCTCATTAAAATGACTATTGATTTCTCGAGTAAACTGATACAAGGACGTGGCTTCAGTCACTTCTTCTCTGGAAAGTGCGATTAGCTCCCTCAATTAACAGTGCCGCTGAGGCAATCTGTTGTGGAGTTACTGTATCTACTTCAGGCTCAATAACGTTTTTAGAGAAAAAATTCTTAATTTTATCAATCATTTGGCGGTCTCTTTTAACCATTTTTCTAGTTTAATTTGATCAGTAACAAAACTTCTTATCCCGTGAGATAGTTTTTCTGTTGCCATTGGGTCATCATTTAATTCATAGCGAAAAGCGGACTCATTGCCCATCGCATACTCAATTTTATCACCGGTGCTACTAGCGTCTAGTTTACGTTCAAGGGTTCCAAAATCGTCATCTAAAGCTTGTAAAAGTTGGGGGCTAATAGTCAGTCGATCACAGCCTGCGAGTTCTGTAATTTCACCAATATTTCTGAAACTTGCGCCCATCACAACGGTGTCATATCCGGATTGTTTGTAGTAGTTGTAAATACGCGTTACTGACTGCACTCCTGGATCTTCGGCAGCGGTGTAGTCAGATTTACCTGTGTTAGCTTTATACCAGTCCAAAATCCTGCCTACAAAGGGCGATATTAAAAAGGCCCCGGCATCAGCAGCCGCAGCAGCTTGAGTGAAATTAAATAGTAGTGTTAGGTTACAGTTAATCCCTTCTTTTTCAAGTTGTTGGGCGGCACGGATACCTTCAAAGGTCGAGGCCATCTTTATAAGTACTCGCTCTTTGCCAATACCGGCAGTCTCATAGAGATCAATTAACTGGCGTGCCTTGGTAATTGATTTTTCAGTATCGAAAGAAAGTCGTGCATCGACTTCTGTTGATACACGACCGGGAATAACCTGAATGATTTTTTCGCCAATGCCAGATCACCTCTTTAACCAAACCCTCATAGGTGGGCATCTGAGCGGCTTTTAGAATCAAGGATGGATTCGTCGTAGCATCTTCAGGAGAGTACTGACTTATAGCCTCAAAATCGCCAGTATCGGCGACCACGGTCGTCATTTCTTTTAATTGCGCTAATTTACTTTGGTTACTCATTTTTGGCTTTCCCCTGAAGTTGCTTTTAATGCTGTCGTCAAAACCTCAATTGTTGATGCAGGTTTATAGGCATTTTCGCTAATATGTCGCCTGAATTGCCTTGCCCCAGGCATTCCATGGAATAAGCCTAAAATATGACGAGTCATCGCATGTAACCTGACACCCTTTGACATCTCATTATCCACATATTGGAGAAATTGTTCAGCGATATCTTCACGAGTTTTAATGGGGGTTTGATACCCATAGATCAGATTATCTACTTGAGACAGTAAGTAGGGGTTAGTGTAGGCCTCTCGACCCATCATTACGCCATCAATTTTTTCTAAATGCGAGACAGACTCCTCTAGGGTGGTTATACCACCGTTAATAATAATTTCGATGCCCGGAAAGTCTCTCTTAAGTTGATAAACCCGTTCATAGTTTAGTTCGGGCACTTCACGATTTTGTTTTGGGCTGAGACCTTTAAGCCAAGCTTTACGTGCGTGAACCAAAAATGTATTACAACCTGCTTCAGCAACAGTACCAACAAACTGGCACAAAAAATCGTAAGAATCATAGTCATCCACTCCAATACGATGCTTTACGGTAATCGGTAGTGATGACGCTTCAACCATTGATGAGATACAGTTAGCAGTTATCTCAGCATTTTTCATCATAATCGCGCCAAACATGCCGTTTTGCACGCGATCACTGGGACAGCCACAATTGAGATTAATTTCAGCATAAGCGTACTTTTCAGCTAACTTGCAGGCAGCGGGTGCTACTGGGTGTTCTGCGGCATTCATTGCTAAATGACGTTCGGTATCACCGTGTAATATCGCGCCCGTAGTAATCATCTCTGTGTACAGGACAGCATGTTGGCTAATTAGGCGCAAAAAGAACCGACAATGCCGATCTGTCCAGTCGAGCATGGGCGCAACACAAAATTTGCGGCTAAGTTGTTCTTCAGTATTGTGGGCTGTGGTGATCAATGGCAGTCTTATTTTAAGTTATGTTAAGTGTCTTTGAGCCGTCAGTATAAAAGTCGTGGGTCAAAAAGTCTCTTGTAGATTGGAGTCATTTGTTGATTACACAACCTTAATGGTTTTGCTTTACTCACTTTTAACCAACAGCATGGTGTAACTGGACTTACACGTGCGTAGTTATTTGTGATTATACGCAATCAACAAGAAAACCGTTGCTAAGGATGTGAATCATTCGCTGTTCAGCGATCTAAATAAAATGTAGTATCTTGGCGATAGATTATTCGATGTATCCTCGGCATACATACGTTCGCATAGGCCGACTAGGAGTTTATTCATGGAGCACCCAATGAAGAGTAAAAAATTAGAGGTACGCAGATGCAGCGTGATACTTCTTATGGTAGTGATGGCGGTTTACTCATCCTTGCTAGCTGCCCATGCGGATCATGACAAAGCAAGATTCGTGTCAGCTTCTGGGGTAGATAGTGGCAAGTGCGATGACGCTGCCCAGCCTTGCCAAACCGTTAACTATGCTGGATTGCAGTCTAACAAGGGCGATACTATCCGGATGGCGGCGGGCAACTATAACGTTGAAGATGTCGATACTCTGTTTTATTTGCTTAGTGATCTTGTCCCTGTGAAAGGCCTGTACAGTGAAGCATCTGCTTTTGCGAAAATTGATGCCAATAACATTACGCGATTAACAGGAGTGCCATTAGAATTCGCCGATAAACTCGCGAGCAAAGGCTTTACGGTGATTGTCGATACGAAAGGTTTAGATATTGAGAAAACGCAAAATATTCGCGAAAAGATGCAGGTCTATGAGCGATTGAAGGTCGCTAAGCCGGCGACTGCCTGTGACAACGGCTTTGCTGGCGATCATGCCTGCGAAAAGATGGACTTACTCGCTCATGTTCCACTGTCTAGTTTTTCCACAAACCCCAGCGCAGCTAATGATGTTTGGGGCTTTTACGACGTCAACGATGGTCGAGAATACGCGATTATGGGTCTGCGCAATGGCGTTGGCGTAGTCGAGGTAACTGACCCAGAGTCGCCGCGCATGGTTGGAAGCATCTCAAGTCAGTCAACATCGTGGCGTGACATCAAAGTTTATCAACACTT
>Ga0209816_1003317_pt1 | contig 11086 bp, 1 predicted proteins | sample CoawatmetaG01DNA_FD_187509 | JGI IMG/M metagenome (GOLD analysis project Ga0209816, IMG submission 187509) | Marine microbial communities from the West Antarctic Peninsula - Coastal water metaG017-DNA (SPAdes) (version 2) | ecosystem: Environmental > Aquatic > Marine > Coastal ... | reverse complement strand
GGTTAACCGAAGTACCAGTCAACTTAGTTATTGTTGTATCAGTGGCAGCGGTTGAAATAATTGCATCGTAAGGGCTAAATGCAATATTGGTCACCATGGCTGGCACTTCATAGTCGCCAATATTTGTGGCATAAGTCTGGTAAATATAGGCTTCCTTATTGTATTCTGCAGACAAGTAACCGAGCGAAACGTCGTCACCTGGACTGCCATCTGCAGTTACAGAAAGTAATGCTAGTGTGTTACTTTGCGTATTCAAACCTAGCAACTGACCAGACACCTCCACGCCATTCAAGGTGGCATCTTGCACACTGATCACTAATTCGGTGTCAGATATTATACTGACTAGGGCCACTTCAAAGCCAATGCCCACACTTAAGTGGTCTAAGGCAGTAGATACACGTAAGTTAGCGCCATTGTTATACGCAAAAATGTCATCTTGCGAGTCATAGTCATCGTCGGTAATGTTCCCCGATCGACTTACAAAATAGATTTTCCCATTATCTAGGAGGGTATTTTTGGAAGTTGCCCCCTGAGCAGTTTCCGAGAGATCCTTACTCACTAACGCTATTGAGCCACTGTTTGAAACATAAATATCGTTTCTAGCATTTGCGTCATCAGCTGCAAATTCTGTGCCCAAAGTTTCAAAGGCGATACTCAGCTGCCCGTTAGCTGATTCAAATATACCGATCAGGGTAGCACCAGAACTCAGTTCAGTGCCGTCCGTTAATACACTCTTCCTTGTTGCCGAGGATTGTATGATATCCAACAAATATACATCACTACTGTCATTAGCATCAGAAGCATCAGCCAGTAGATTAGATGCACTCGTTTGAACTGCCACTCGATTGCCAGCAGCGTCTAGCCTCAGTGCAGTCACCGCGCCGTTGGCCACTTCCCCTGTCGTTGCTTCCACTACGTCCGCTAAGAAACTGCCGTCAGCTTTCAATAAGCCGACCCTATTACTATAACCCGCCAAAAAACTGCTACTCAACAAGTCCTCGTAGGCTGCAGTAACAACAATATTTCCTGCATACCAAATTGCATCAATTGCAGTAATATTAACCGTGCTCGAATCTCCCAAACCGACTTCAGCAGACAAATTACGCGTATACGCTTCCGTTTGCATGTTGTACAGAAGATATTCGGTTTTCTGGCCACTAGTGCTGCTATTTACACTCATCGCAACTAGCAGCTCCACACCGTTCGGTGAGAGGGCTATAGGTGTAGCTCCAATGACGTGTAACACATCATTGCCAAACTCACTTAGAGCAGGCAGGCCAATGATCTTGTGAGACTCCTGGGTTGTTAACGCCATTACAAATTCTCAACTATAATAAGACATACAGATCACTAGACACAAGATCTTCTAAGGAGCTGGAGAAGCTAAACACATCAACAGCAACACCAGTTCCCGAGCCATCAGCATCTACCAATAACATCTTCCGGTCGCTATCAAAGATAAATAATGCATCTACATTGTCTTGCACCCCGTCGCTGATATTACCAAATTCAGCCGCACCGACAGTACCTTTTGTATACCCAGTAAGCGTGTCAGTATCAAACAAATCATAAGCTAGAGCGTCGATCAAAATCATATCTTCGCCACTCGTAAAATCAGTAATGATATCAACTAATTGCGAGTGATCACTGGCTACAAAATTATCTTCGCCGCGGCCACCTGTTAAAATATCTACGCCCGCCAGACCGTCCAAAACGTTGTCCGATGAGTTGCCTATTAATGAGTTATCTGCGCTGTTTCCGAAACCATCAATACGGTTCAAACCAAGCAATATTAAGTCTTCTAAGCCATCGTCCAAAATATAATCTAAGGTAGACCGAACAGTATCTGCCCCAGAACTATCAATAATCACGTCATCAACGTTGTCAACTACATAAGTATCATCACCGGCACCACCATCAAGTGTATCGGCACCAATGCCACCATTTAACAAGTTATTACCGGTATTACCCGTAATATGGTTGTTGAGGCTATTACCTCCACCACTGATATTGGAACTGCCAGTTAACACCAAGTTTTCTACGTGAGAACTTAAAGTAAAGGTAGCGCTAGATTTAACGAGATCCACACCATTACCGGCATCCTCTACGACAACATCGGAGCGAGAATCAACCATGTAAACATCGTCTCCTGCGCCTCCAATCATATGATCACGACCTAAGCCGCCATCTAGAATATCATCGCCTTCTTCAGCCACCAATACATCGCTGCCATCGTGACCTGACAAAGTGTTAATACCGGCATTACCTATAATGACGTTATTTTCTGTATTACCCATCAATATTAGGTCGTCACCGCCACGAGCTTCTATCGCCTCAACGTTCTGAGGTGCTGTGTAGTCTACGTAGGTTTCAACAGTATCAAAGCCTCCACGACTTAAGGCCTCCACGACTAGATCAGAAGCATTGTCTACGACGTAGCGGTCATCGCCAGGACCACCTTTCAATATGTCTGCGCCAGCGCCGCCGTCTAGGTAATCATTGCCGCCACCACCGTCAATATTGTCATTGCCTAATCCAGCCAAAACCGTGTCATTACCAGAGCCTGCATACACAGTATCAGCGCCATCATTGGTAACAATGACATCGTCTCCGCCTAATCCAAACACACTGTCATCTACAGAACTGCCATAAATCTGGTCAGCACTGCTCGAGCCCATATTAACTCCTGCCTCACCGTTAACACTGATTCCCGTGTGCCAAACTGTTTTTGCACCCGCAGCGTCAGTAGCCGACAGTAGTAACTCCCCAACAGGGCCTTGTACAGCATGATCTATAGCAAATTTAATACTCGCTAGATCAGTTAGCGCGATAGTGTCCCCTACTACGGCAACACTATTATCAGCCAATAATATCCAGCCATCCGTAGGCAATCCCTCAATCACAACTAACGACAATACATCTTCTGCATCAGTGGGTGTAATCAAAGATAAGGTTTGTACCAATGTGCCACTGGTATAAACCACGTTCTCATAACCATCAGCACCAAATACCGGACTGTCGTTAATGGCCGTCAGTAAAAACGAAACATGTGAGTTCGAAGCAACGCCACGGGCATCCGTCACCGTATAAGAAAAATCACCCGCACTGCCTGCAAAATCTGCTGCTGCAAGGTAGACCAAGTCCGTAAGTTCATTAGCGGTTAAGATATCACCTACAAGTATTACAGCACTAGTACTGCCATTGACTACTTCACCAGAAGAGGGCGCACCCGTGACCTTGATAACAAAGCTGTCATTTTCAGGATCAGTTGGGGCACTCAAGCTCAAAGATGTTAGGGCGGTGTCTTCTGCGATTTCCAATGTTTTTGCAGAGTCGATAATTGGCGCCCGGTTGTCACCCACTTCAATAGTAAGTGTTTGTTCTACAGTTTCACCAAACTCATCTTCTGCACGGATTAACACTTCGTAGCGGCCGCTTTCTCCTGCAGGTGGTTCGCCCACCAAAGTGCCGGTAACTGGGTCAAAGCTCATCCAGTCCGGCAAATTTTGTCCGCCATTCAGCTCTGCACTCAGGGTAAGTGCTCCAGAATCATCTGAGAAAGCCGAGCTAGGAATTACCAACTCAAAGTTGCCATCGTCCGCCACCATCATAGGTGAAGAAAGGATATCCAAGCCAACGGTAGGAGTAGTATTACCCAAATCAGATGACAATGAATAGGTTTGATCAGCAAACTGCAGAGTTTCCACACCGGTTAGTGTGTCCGTTTCCGATACCGCATTACCATCATCATTATAGGTACGAGACACAGTCACCGACCGGTCTGCAGTATTGAAGGCCAACGAATAATCACCCTTATTACCATCAAAAATAACCGTATCCACACCATCACCGGCGTTGATAGTGTCCGAGCCACGGCTAGCAGTAATCGTGTCATCCCCTCGGCCAGAAATCAGGTGGTTAATTAAGTTGTTACCAAGCAGCGTATCATTGCCATCGCCTGTCGCGATGTTTTCAACATCCACCCAACTTTCTATCGTTGCATTACGACCGTCGATGGTCATAGTGCCCGCTGCTAAATCAATAGTACTGTTGGAGGTGACAGCCGCAGCGTTTAGCCAATCGACGCCGCCATCGTCTCGCAGAGAGATTGGCTCATTAATATCGCCAAATTCGTTCGTAAAAATAAATTGGTCATCTTCGCCATCATCGGCGCCATAGACACGTAAGCTTAGGCCATAAACTTTGCCTTCAAATTCGGCGCGTACATCACGAATCACCACCTGCCAATCGCCAATGGAATCTTCACCGTAGAACTGGACGCTGGAGAGGTCAAACACTAAGTGTGATGGGGTATCTGAGTACTCACCATACAAGCCGTAAGGGCGATCTTCTGTGACCGTAGGGCGGTCAAAAATTCGAGATACTGTGCCGTTGGGAGAAATTAAATCAATTTCCAAATCACCCATACGACCATGGCGAATATCTACGCTTAACTCCACATGTTCAACATCAATATTGGTGTTAATAGTAAAGGTAGACTTTAGACTAGACCCGTCAATACCATCAGGAATGACATCGTTGGTACCTAGCTCACGCACGCCTACATAGGCTTCGTTATGGGCTGTATGCTGAGTCTGCCAAGTTTCTGCCAGGCGCACAGCAGCATGGGCATCGATAATGCCAAAACCCATGTCGTCGTTAAAATACATACCACCTAAGTTATGGTCTGTGCTGGCGTTAATCTTCCAATCGGCGCTGCCTGGATGGCGACTCGCGTGGGCCACAATTTCTTGTACGTCACGATAGCCAAGGTCAGCGTTCGCTTCTAACATAAGTGCAACAATAGCCGAAACTTCTGGTGCCGCGGCCGAAGTACCAGAAAACTGAGTGTAGTCGCCAGCTTTATTGTAACCATCGGATCCCAAGCGGTCTGTGGTTAACACATTAGAACCGTAAGCAGATGTTAAAATAGCAGCACCCGGGGTAGAAAAACTTTCAACCACATCACTAGAATCAACAGCCGCAACCGTAAGTGTTTCCCGAGCATTCTGATAGTTGTGGTAGTTAACGTTTTCGCCATCTGCACGGCTATTGCCTGCACTAAACACAAATACCGTACCCAAATTTTCACGACCAGCCTCAACCGCATATCGAATGTTGGCATAATCCACTAAGTGTGAGTTACTAGAGAAATTATCCCAAAATGGGTCTATGGATCCCCAAGAGTTATTCGACACGTCTACTAGGTGCTGATAAGACAAAGCGTCAGTAATATGCGAATGCGCCCACTTGACTCGATAAGAAACGCCATCCGCATCAGGAGCAATACCCACCACCCCTGTTTCGTTATTCGCTTCTGCGTTAATAATGCCCATTACGGGGGTACCGTGTGCATCAGGCGGAATGACTGGCTTATGTTCGCCGCTATCTGAACCAAACTGGGAATCTCTATCCTGGAGTAAGTTGACCTGATTCATTAGATCCGGATGATGATATTCAACACCGTCATCCACAACGCCTACAATGACTCCTGCGCCTGAATACTCATCAGACACCTCAGTGACATTTAAACTATCTAGGTACCACTGCTGGTCAACCAGCGGGTCATAGTCGCCCGTATACATCTTACGCACACGTAATTCATAGGTGCCCATACTGGTATCTTCTCCTGCTACGGAGATATAAACCGTTTCGCCATCGCCGCCATTCAGACGAATACGGGCATCATCGCCCGCGCCACTATCTGCGTTTTGCAACAACAACACACCACTGGCACTATACACCTGCATATGGCCATTTTCCAAGGTGCCACGTCCAGCACCTGCACCCTGTAAATCAATCACATAATTGACTCCGGCCTCTAGGTCGGCTTTCACCCAGTCCCGATCGCCTACAAAATCAATACTAGAAGCAAACTCGGCTCCTGGCGCCACAACGGCGCTCGTTAAGGCATTATCTGATATTGAATCTGCGCCAGTGTCCACTGCAATTGAACTTGTTTCCAGCAGGTAAGTACCCACAGAGCCTGCATTTCCATTACCACCAACCTGCAAGTAATACGTACCCGCATCCAACAGGGTAACGTCGAGTTGCCCATAATCGTTACTATCAACAGAAGTGGCTACCAGAGTACCCGTGCTGCTTAATAGGTAGATATTAGTATCCGCTAGAGTGCCTTCACCTGCCTCATAGCCCTTAAGATTAACCACCAAACGCTGGCCAGCACTGGCCTGTACCGTGTACAAGTCTGTATCAGAACTTGCATGCAGAGCACCATTAACAGCATCACCTAGGGTAATATCTACGCCACTAGCAGCGGCATCGGTGATCGTATCGGGGGCTTCGTCTTCCTGATTAACAGCTAAATCAATGACCTTAAGCTGATACTGCCCTTGATCTAAATCACCCGTTGCTGCCACTTCAAGAGTTAGTGTACCTGCTTTGCTAGGGGTGTAAACCAGCTGAATACCGCCAGCTAATTCACCACTATTCGCACTGGTGTCCAGAATCACTGCAGCCGAGCTATCTGCGGGTGTAAATACCGCGTCCATGGAGCCATTTTCTAGAGCTGCGACCAAGCCATCGGTCACCTTACCTAGCTGCACCCGATAGCTCACACCGGCGGTTAAATCCACATTATAGGTATCAGTATCTCCCGCCAAACCAATAACACCGTCATAGTTTGCCTCACCACTTGCAAACGTAAGGGTTACTGCAGAGCTCGCATCTTCGTCAGACACATCGCCGCTAACGGCTGAGAATTGGTAATTACCTGTATAGCCAGCACCGTCTATGACTCGGATTTGATAAGTGCCCGCACTAGCCGCTTTAATTGCTACACTCGCTGTACCATCTGTCACGCTTAAGCCGTCACCGCGGCCAACAGGTACACCCAAAGGGTTTAGCACTTCAAGCATCGCCCTACCTATGCCACCATTGGTGGTTGGCGTCACTTTGAAAGTAACAATTTGATCCAGTGTTAGGTCAATTTGAAACCAATCTTCGTCCCGGTCTACGGGGGTAGCGTCCGTATTCACGGCTTTGGCGCCAAAGCGGCCATCGGCCCATTGAATACCACCATCAACCGGCGTATCTAACACAACTGAAGTAGCACTAGCCTTGGTTGAACCATGATCATCAGGATCACGTACGGTAAAGGAATAAGTGCCTGTTGAATCAGTATCTAAGGTTTTTGCTACAAAGTAATAACGCCCTGTGGCAGCTATTTCATAGCTAATACCCGCGTCATTCTGCCACGAGCCATCGTCATTGCTAGCCAGTAAGCTGCCACTTGAGTCACGCAATTCCAAATACGGATCATCTAACGAACCACCCCCAGTCGCTTTGCCTTTCATAATGGCTACATAGCGATTGCCTGCCTGCAAGTCCACAGCAAACCAATCTTCATCGCCCCGAATAAGCAAGTTACCATCGGTGCTATCACCCGTTTGGACAAGTTTGGCAGTGGATACCGTATCACCAGCATCGTCACTAGGCAGCGGTGTATCTACCACTGTTAGCTTATAGCTACCCATATTGGCCTGAATGCCACTGGATATTTCCACATAATAGGTATCGTTCGCTGCTGGCACAAAATAGGCCTTAGAATCTAACCCTAGCCCGCCATTGTCTGCCACCTGAACTAAATTACCCGCACTATTGAATACGCGGATAACGGGGTCGGTTAAGGTGCCTTCGGTACTAGCTAGCCCTTGCGCGTCCAAACGATAAACAGTGCCAGCAAGCATATCAACTTTGAACACATCTACATCACCCGGCATCTGAATAGCGCCGCCCGCAGGCGTTCCAAGGGTCAACCCCGTTGGCGTAGCTTCACTCAGACTATTGACATGATCATCAGCCTCGGCCGGCGTCACACTGACTTGATAACCGCCTGTAAGTAGGCCAACCGCACTCTTGGCTTCAATAAAGTAGATGCCTGTGTCTGTTGGGGTAAAAAATAGTTCCGAATCACTTTTACCATTGGCGTCATCATTGAAGCGTAATATTTTCCCGCTACTATCACGAACCGTCAAATAGGTATCATTTAACGGGTCCAGCACTGCATCGCTGCGAGTGTCCCCAGCCAAAGCTACTTTATAGGTTTGGTCTGCAGATAAGCCTACTTTAAACCAATCGGTATCCTCTCGAGTATTAATTAAACCGTATGTAGCGCTGCCGTCTGGGGTAATCAATCCATCCGTTAAGCTACTGCCTGCATAATCATCAGTAATACCACCTACTTTGATTTTATAGCTACCGATAGAAGAGTTACCCACCGCCGCAATACTCACGAAAAAGGTGGCATCCTCGGGTGATTGAAAAAGAATTTTAGCGTCGTTGCCAATTGTGCCGCCCCCAGAATTGGAACTTAGCAAGGTGCCAGCAGCAGTGCGAATTTCAACCAAAGGAGCGGATAGCGTGCCATTACTAGAACTAGAACCCAAGGCTTCTATGGTATAGGCCTGACCTTCGGAAAGGTCAATAGAAAACCAGTCTCGGTCAGCGAGGGCATTAATTTCACTGGAAATTTCAGCAAAGCCCTGCTCATTAAATGTGAGACGCCCTGTGGTGGCGATATCGGCCGACTGGAGGTCTTTCGACACTTGAGTGATGGTGTAGGAACCGTCATACAGCCCAGAAGCATCGGAAATTGCTAGTATGTATGTACCTGTAGCATCCACCGTAACCTGGAACTTTTCATCTGCGCCAGCGGCGCCAGCAACCACCACACTACTTATAGGATCTGCTAAATTTTCTGCTTTATATAACTCTAGTTTTGGGTCTAAAAGTGTTCCTCCCCCAGAGGCCTGACCTTTTGCTTCAAAGATATAGGTCGTGCCTTCCACCAATTCAGTTCGGATGAAATCGACATCACCGTCTTCTTTAACATATCCTATAATAGAGCCTGTATTGGCATCTATTTCGCCTCGCGTAGAAAGGGTATCTGTAAAGTCATCTAGCTCATTGATGCTAAATGTATAATTCTCTGCGCCTACGGAATAATGATTATAATACCTAATATGAACATCCCCTCCTTCAAAGGGTGTATTCCCTAGACCACTTGGTAGCTCTAGAGCGAAACTTTGCGCACCGTAACCTGCGAAGTAAAAGTCGGTGAGGCCAGAATCAGATCCACGCAGATTCAGCTTAGTACCACTATCGTCATGAAAATAGAACCAACCGGAATGTGAACTTTCGTAGCTATGGGTCATAGAAAACGTTGCATTGGGCTGCATATCTACTTTGAACCAATCAGTTTCTTTCGTATACTCAGTCTTACCTTCTATTAGCTGATCAGTCTGAATTAGATTCAAAGTGCTTGAATCATAGCTGTGGAAATCATCAAGGATGAGCGGGTTATTCGGATCGTCCGCAAAAATCAGTTGACGCACATTTTCTAGGGTATCAATCCCATCGGACATATCGCCACCCGAATGCTCAACCGTCACTATATATGGGTTACTGGAGTCTCTAGTGATGGTATATTCCGATTGAGAGCCATTGTAATAGGCCGCCTTAACATTTGTAATATTATCGTTACCGACACCACCGACGATGACGTGATTGACGTCTGCAGAAAAAACGTCATCCCCTGCAGTACCGTATAGGTACTCATCACTCCCTTTATAAAAGACTGACCCGGACCCTGACAAGGTGATTCCTGACAGATCGCCTTCATTTATAATCAAAGTGCTATAGTTATATATAGATTCGATACCTTGTAATGTCACTTGTGTTATATCAATTAGCCCACTGCTCGAGAATTTGACAAGATCTACACCATCGCCAGCATCTAAGTACCCAGTTAACGTGCCTGATATCTTGTTACTAAATTCAAGGCTATCATTCCCTTGACCTAACCCAATAGCCAGATTGCTGTTAAATGCTAGGTCTGCGTCTGTTCCTGTAATACTATCTAAATAGATATCATCTGCACTATCGGATCCAATTAGTTGATTAAACCTTCCCGCTATCTTAGATACATTTAACGATTGGGACAAAGACAGGTTTATTGTGCCAAACTCCCCAACGAGATGAGTATCTGTCAAGTTTGACTCGCTTAATGCAACTGTAGAGAAATTGCTTCCATTTCCCAAAATGGTTAGTTCAGACGAAATGGTGCCCAACTTTATGTCAGCGACCTGGTTCAAGGTGGCTTGATCTATAATAAATTGACCATGGGAAGCACTGTTATCGGCCACCATTTTAATTGATTCGACGTTTTGAATATTTTGAGCACTTAAGTAAACAGATGTATCACCGATATAGTTGCTGGAGCCGGTTCCCAAATCCAATTCCAAAACATCCGTACCCAACCCACCATCAATAGCATCAACTAATAGCACTTTAGTATCATACGGACTTACAAAATATTGATATGTATCAAAAATTTCAGACAACGATGTCGCATAAATATCATCTAAAGTAACCTTGATCGTGTCATCACCATCACCAGCATGAATAATATCTTCACCGGCCCCACCATCAATAATATCTGCCCCAGCACCCGCTCGAATCGTATCGTTGCCAGCCCCGGCATTAATTGTATCGGCCTGATCGGTACCGTCGATTACATCAATCTCGTCAGTTCCAGTGATAATTGCCATAATTTAATCTCCAAATTTGGTTAGAATATAGTGATCCAGTAAATTTGACCAAGGTATTAAAGGTAGATTGTATGTTGCCTTTTAATTATTCTCCATAAGAATTTAATGAAATCATTATTGAGAATAGAAGTAGGAGTAGTTTTTTCATTTATTTATATTTTTGCTTGCGTAGATATATAGAAAGAGTCCACCAAACAAAAAACCACCACCAATCATTGTCCATTGTTGTCCAATCTACCATTGTACCGGCTCAATTCCACCTGTACCATATAAGACTAGGCATCCTCCAAACAAAGCTATAAGTATTGCGATTAATCTCATATGTCTTTCTCCATACTAGGATTGTATATCAACTTGAACCAAAGTCCAAATTTCATTTCATGTGTGAGGGAGAGTTTATTAATATATAGCCGACATCAATGAGCCTCCCTACCACCTATAAGCCAAAGTTTAAGAGAATAAGAGAAGGATAGTGGTAATTTATCGTTATAAATCAATGACTTACATAGTAAATC